>Ga0302323_100002120_pt1 | contig 16128 bp, 9 predicted proteins | sample Fen_T0_3_FD_201950 | JGI IMG/M metagenome (GOLD analysis project Ga0302323, IMG submission 201950) | Peat permafrost microbial communities from Stordalen Mire near Abisko, Sweden - Fen_T0_3 | ecosystem: Environmental > Terrestrial > Soil > Wetlands > Permafrost | place: Sweden: Abisko... | reverse complement strand
CAAGAACATCTGGATCGGCTACAAGTCGCTCATCTACGATTTGCCGAACGGCAACGTGAAGCTGGAGCTCTACATCGACGAGAGCGACGGCAAGAACGGCGGCAACTGGGTGAAGCTGAACGAACTGGAGGACGACGGCACCAACTTCGGCGTGGGCGGCAACGCGTGCAAATCAGGCATCGATCCAGCGGCCAAGCTGACCGCGGCGCCGACGCGTGACGGTTCCGAGACGGGCAAGCCCAACATCACGGTCTATTTCCGCAGCGACGGCGTGGGTACGGACGGCCTGCAATACAAGAAGGGCAGCGTGCGCGAGATTCAGCCGTAGAAGATCGAGTGGGCAACTCGCTCCAATCACCGTCTGACCCGTCGTTCCCATATAATTGTGCTTAAGCACACAGTAACTCAACGCAGACGGCGATCACCACTAGCGCAATCCGTTTGGTGCTTGATATCTTGGCCCCGCAGTGGCTGGTTGTCGTTGCACCAGCGAGGCTCGGCTGAGAAATCGCGACCCTGATGTTCTAGTTTCGTCGTAGCCATTGATTTAGGCCGAGCCTCACAGCCACGGGCACCGTTGTTGGGCGCACGCAATTCCTGGAGGACAAGATGTTGCGAGGGGTAAGGACTCGGCGCGGCCAAGCGCCATTTCACGGCCTAGTTTCCTTCTAGGCTCGAAGTCCCGACATGGTTGGGCGCTTTGCGCTCACCGGGAGGACCACGCTTGCGACAACGCTGGCCGTGGCGAGAGGGCGAGGTTTGTCGATGGCCTCGAGCCTCGAATGTTTGAGACCTGGACTGGCGCGGACCACGGTCCAGCCGAGCTGCAAGAGATGTTGCGCCAGCTCGCATGACGGTTCGTTGGGACGAATGAGGGAGGAAGAACCATGTACGATCCGAAACGAAGACAGGAAGGCGACGGTGTTTGCATGCGCGAGCATTCACGCGGCAGCTCCAGGCTATCGCTGGGGCGGTGCTTGGCCCTGGCCATCATCCCCGCATTGGCGGCAGCGGCATGCAACCGCAATCCCGTGGAGAATCCGGCCGAGCCCGAGTCCGAGCAAAGGGCAATCACGGTCGCCGCCAGCGCCACGGCAGCGAGTCCCGGCACTGGAACATCCACAGGCGCTGCCAGCAACCCCGACGCTGGGACGACTGCAAGCCAGACCGTCTGGGTGGTCCTGAAAGACAAGGCGGTGCTGAACCAGGCCGCGGCCAAGAAAGACTGGAAAACTCGCGGTGCCAATGTCCACGACGCCTTGACCACCACGGCCAGCCAGAGCCAATCGGCCTTGCACACGGCCTTGGTGCAAAAGGGCGTGAAGCACAAGTCGTTCTGGATCGTCAATGCGATGAAAGTCGAAGCCGACCAGGCCACCATCGCCGACATCGCAAAGCGCTCCGACGTTGCCCAGATCGTAGCGGACAAGAAGTACAGCATTCCTCCCTTGCAGCCCGGGGGAAAGACCCCAGGTACCACCAGCGTGGAATGGGGCCTGACCAGCATCCGAGCTCCCGAGGCGTGGAACACCTTTGGCGCCAAGGGCGAGGGCATCGTGGTGGCCAACGTGGACACCGGCGTGCAATTCGATCACCCGGCGCTCTTCAAGCAGTACCGCGGAACCCAGACCGACGGTAGCTACGACCACAACTACAATTGGTACGATCCGGCCAACGTGTGCAGCAAGCCGTCCACAGCCCCGTGCGACAACGTGGGCCACGGCACGCATACCATGGGCACCATGGTCGGCGATGACGGCGATCCGGGCACCAACCAGATCGGTGTGGCACCGCACGCACGCTGGATCGCGGCCAAGGGCTGCGAGTCCGATTGGTGCACCACCGAATCCTTGTTGGCAGCGGCGCAATGGATCTTGGCCCCCACCGACCTCAATGGGCAGAACCCGCGCCCTGACCTGCGACCCCATGTGGTCAACAATTCCTGGGGCGGCGGCGGCGGCGACACCTTCTATCAAGCCGCGGTGCAGGCCTGGGTCGATGCGGGAATCTTCCCGGCATTCGCCGCTGGCAACAGTGGCTCCTCGTGTGGTTCCACGGGCTCGCCGGGTGACTACCCGGAAAGCCACGCCGCGGGCGCCTACGACGAATCGAACACGATCGCCTACTTCTCGTCGCGTGGCCCATCCCCGTTCGGTGTCATCAAGCCCAACCTGGCCGCCCCGGGTGTCAACGTGCGCAGCAGCGTGCCCGGCAATGGCTACGATTGGTACAGCGGTACCTCGATGGCGACACCGCACCTGTCGGGGACGGTAGCGCTGATGTGGTCGGCGGCTGCCTCTTTGGTGGGCGATGTGGCGGGGACGCGCGCGCTTCTCGACCAAACGGCCGTGGACACCAGCGACATCACCTGCGGCGGCGATGCCACCAACAACAATGTTTGGGGACAAGGCCGATTGGATGCCTATGCGGCGATTGAATTGTCGCCGCGGGGACCGACCGGCACCTTGCAGGGAACGGCGACCAAGGCGGCCGATGGCACGCCGCTGGCAACCGCCACCTTGCTGGTGCAGGGCGGCCCCAAAGATCGCACGCTTGGCGTCGGTCCGGATGGCACCTACAAGACGCGCCTTAGCGTGGGCCTGTACACCGTGACTGCCAAGGCCTTTGGCTTCATCGATCAAGTCGCGGCCAATGTGTCGATCGTGGACAGCACCATCACGGTCCAGGATTTCGCCTTGAATCTTGCCCCATCGTTCTCGCTTTCGGGAACCGTGAAGACGGCGGCGGGCAGCCCCATGGCGGGTGCCCAGGTCACCATCGTTGGCACACCCTTGCCGCCGGCCATTGCTGATGGCAATGGCAAATACACTTTCGCCTCGGTCCCTGCTGGCAACTACCAAGTGCGGGCGCAAGGCAGCGCTTGCTACGCGGCGGTGACCCTGGCGCTCTCGCTCAGCGCGAATGGCACCCTGGACTTTGCCCTGCCCCAACGTGTGGACGGTTTCGGCTACAGCTGCGCGCCGGCCACCTACGCCTACGTCCCAGGCAGCACCGCACTGCCGTTGTCTAGTTACAACTATTCGACCGACGTGACCTTGCCATTCCCAGTCTCTTTGTACGGCCAGACCTACGAAGCGGCGACGGTGACCGCGGTCGGATACCTGTCGTTCATCAAGGCCTCCTACGTGACGGGATACAACGTTCCCCTTCCCGATCCCTCGGATCCGAACGCGGCCATCTATCCGTTCTGGGATGACATGTATCTCGATTCCACTTCATCCGTTCTGACCGCGACCCTGGGCACGGCGCCCAATCGACAGTACGTGATCGAGTGGCGCGACATGGTTTCTTGGGATACCGGACTGCGCTCTAGCTTCGAGGTCGTGTTGTACGAGACAGGGCAAATCCTGATGCAGTATGTGTCCGGCGGCGATCCTTGGCAGCAAGGCTTGATGGCGACGATGGGTCTTGAGAACGAAACCGGAACAGTGGCGTTCCAGTATTCCTACAACCAAGCCTCGGTGGGACCGCAAACAGCAGTGCTCTACAGCATGCCACCCTCGGGTATCGTGCAGGGCACGGTCAAGAACGCCAATGACAGCACGCCCGTTGCCGGCGCCACTGTCCAGGCCTTGCAGGGCACCACCGTGGTGCGCAGCACGACCGCGACGGCCAACGGATTCTACCGATTGTTCCTGCCGGCAGGGAGCTACACGGTGGCGGCCAGCAAGGCCAGCTACGCCTCCGCGCAAGTCTCCGTGTCCGTGTCCGTGGGCCAGACTTTGCAGAAGGACTTCGCGCTCAAGACTGGCCTGGCGGCGGTCACCCCGGCGAACATCCAATTGGTCATGCCCATCGGTCAGACGCGAACCCGGACGCTGACGCTGCAGAACTCGGGCAGCAGCAGCTTCGACTTCACGCTGGCCGAGTCTGGCGGCAAAAAGCTGTCCGTCACGCCGACCCGGCTGCTGGCGCGAACCCTCGGGTTCAATACCAACGCCAAGACGACCAAGGGAATGTTCTCCAGCAACGCCCAGTCGGTCACCATCGCCCCCGACGCCGCCGGTGACGTGCTCAAGTCATTCACACCAACAGGTCTGCAAGTCCCATGGGGTATCGGGTACACCGGCAACGTGTGGGTGTCCGATCCCAGCCTGCGCACCAGCGTCGAGTACACCACCGATGGCACTGGCACGGGCCGCTCCTGGCAGGACACTTGGTCAAGTGAATGGGCCGCCGACATCGCCTACGACAGCAGCCGCGATCTCCTATGCCAACTCAACATCGGCGGGGACAACGGCATCTATTGCTGGAAGCCGAGTACGGGCGCCGTGGCCGACAAGATCACCGGATCCTTCACCTGGACCCAGATCTCCCAGCGCGGGCTCGCCTACCGCGCCGACGACGACAGCTTCTACGTGGGCGGCTGGAACGAGGGCGTCGTCTACCATGTCAAGGGACTCGCGGCAGCGGACAAGGGCACCGTGATCTCAAGCTGCCGTCCCATGGACGGCAACATTTCCGGCCTTGCCTACAATTCAGCGGCAGGCGTCTTGTGGGTGGCGACCAACAGCCCGACCGATACCATCTACGAGATCAACCCCGACGACTGCACCGTGGTTTCGATGCTGGCCCACCCGGCGCCAGGCTTCCAGGGGGCAGGGCTCGATATGGATGCGGAGGGCAATCTTTGGATGGCCCAGCAGCAGTCGCAGAAGGTGTTCCTGATGGACAGCGGGGTTCCCGCCTTTAGCGACGTGCCTTGGATGACCCCAACGCCAACCAGCGGCACCGTGGCCAAGGGAGGCAGCACCAAGATCCAGGTCAAGATCGACACGACCGGAATGGCGGCGGGTGCGTATCTTGCAACCCTGTACATCAAGACCACGGCCGCCAAGCAGGCCATGATTCGCGTGCCTGTCAGCTTGGTCGTCACGGACTACCAGCAAGCTGCCGTCGCGGGTGGCAATGCGTACACCGACGCCCTGGGCGATCCCTGGGCCGCAGACCGCGCCTACACGGCCGGCAGTTGGGGGTACGTGCAGAAGTCCAAGACCGACTCGACCAACAAGGCCATCGCCGGAACCAGCGATCCGACCTTGTTCAAGACCCAACGTATCGATCCCTACGGCTACCGTTTCGACAAGGTGCCGAACGGCATCTATGAGATCGATTTGAACTTCGCCGAGATCAACAACATCAAGCTGGGCAAGCGGCTGTACGACGTCATCATCGAAAATACCTTGGTGCTGCCGGCCCACGATATCGTCTACGAAGTGGGCACCTTCACGGCCGACAAGCACATCTTCTTCGTGGAGGTCACGGACGGCCAAATGGATGTGCGCTTCATCCCTCGGGCGGGGTACGAGAAGCCCGTGATCAATTCCCTGCGGGTGACCCGCCGACCTGACCGGTGAGCAACAGTAGCGATCGAGGACCGTCATCGAGTCTGCACGGGGCCACTTCCTAGCGGGGGTGGCCCCGTTGCCATGTCCACCGTGCGCGGCAATACCCTCGCAGAAACGCACTTCTCGGAATACAAGAGCACCGGCGCCGGCGCCAATCCAACCAACGCCACGCGCGCCTCGCGCCAACCCAGCGACGCCCAAGCGGCGAACTACACGGTGGCGAAAGTCCTGTCCCCTTGGACACCGGGCTACAGCCAGTAGAGCTGCGCTGGCCATGCTAGCGGGTGCTGCTGGCGTCACTGTCTAGTTGCGAGCGCACCCAGGCGCCGATCTCCTTGTCGTTGGTGGGCCCGGTACTGGCAGCGAGTGCGTGCAGCGCTTGTTCAAGGGCGGCGCAATCGCTGAAACGGTCTTCGCGCGCGAAGGCGAGTGCCTTGAAGATGACGGCATCGAGCGCTTGCGGGACATCCGCTCGACCGGCCGACAACGGTGGCAGGTGTGGCCAGCCTACCTTTCCTTGCGCCGCAAGTGCGACGTAGTCCAGATTCACCGCCTCTCCGCTTAGGATCTCGTAGGCAATGGCTCCCACGCCATAGACGTCGGCGCGCATGTCCACGTCCATGCCCAGGCGCTGTTCGGGCGGCATGGTGGTGGGGGTTCCCTTGACCTGGCCGAGCTCGGTGCGGCTCATGCGCACGGCATGGCTGGCCTTGGCGATACCAAAATCCCCGATTTTCACGGCGCCCGTGCGCGATAGGAAGACATTGGCGCTCTTGACGTCGCGGTGAACGAGATGAAGCAATTGTCCATCGGGTCCCTTGGCCGTGTGCGCGGCGTGCAAGCCATCGCAGATGCGGCAAAGGATGGCCAACGCAAAGGGCAGGGGGGTGCGCTCGCCGCGCAGGCGAAGCAATTCCAGCAGCCGAGCCAGATCCGTTCCATCGACGTACTCCATGGCGATGAAGTAGCGATCCCCGGCGCGACCGAGATCGTAGGTCTGCACGATGTTGGGATGGTCGAGCCCGGCCACCAGGCGTGCTTCGTCGAGGAAGAGATCCACGGCCACGGATTGGGCCGCGAAAAGCGGTTGCAGGACCTTGAACGCAACCAACTTGCCAAAACCGGCCTCGCCTTCCGAACGGGCCAGAAACACCTCCGCCATGCCACCCTGGCCGAGGAGGCGAATGATGGCGTAGCGTCCGATGCGCTGCTCGCTGGCCACGGGTCCCGAAACCGGGGCCATGGTCGGTGCCATGCCGATGAGGTCACGGGCCGATGATGGCGGCGATGATGGCGGCGATGGCGATGGCGAGGAAGCCGGCGGTATGCTCGCCTGCGAGGGTGGCGCCACGGCCAGGTCGTCCCGCACGAACGCTCGTGGCCGCTTCTTCGTGAAGGCTCGAACGGCAAGCGAAACCGACAGCAGGGCAAGAATCCCCACCATCGCCCAAAGCACTGTCGCATCCGCATGTCCGCGGCTTACCAGGAGCAGATCCGCGCGCGCTCCGTCGGGCAATGGCACTTGAAGTGAAGCGTGTTCGCTTGCGCGATCCCATGGGGCGCCGAAATCGATGGAATCCTTTCCGATGGCCAGGCGTGCGCTGCTGGCGACCGCCAGCAACGCGGGGGCCAATTCGCGCCCCTCGATCATCTGGCCGACCGTCAGGATGCCGGTGATTTCCTCGGCCCTCTCGCTGGGCGAGATCTCTACTGCGTGGGACAAGACGACACTGCCCGCGCGTACGTGGACACCAGGGGCCGCCACCTCGGGGCGTTCGCCCTCGGGCAGAGCGAGAAGAAGCACAGCCTGCCCATCCCGAAAACGCTGCGCGATGGTGATGGTCTCACCCGGCCGTGGACGAAAGGTCAGCTCCTCGCTGGTCAGATCGCGAACCGTTTCGGCATCGGTTGCAAGGGCAGGTCGCAGACGCGGCAGACCGGCAAGCTCCGCCACGCGCGCGGCAAGTGCGACGTTCTTGTCGTGAAGAATTCTCCCCACGGCGAGCGCCGCGTCGGTCGCCTGGGCATCGCGCTTTGCCGCATTCCTGTGGGCTGCGAACGCGCACGCCAGGGCTCCCGCGGCCGCGACGGCCGCCACGCTAGCGAGGGAGCTTCTGGACACGCGGGACTCCGAACTTGTCGGCCATCGGACCACTGCTGGAAGACGCGGGCAGCACGACTGTGACGCTGTTTCGCTCGGGCGCGATGTGAAACACTTGCACGGTGGGCTCGTCGCGGCCCTCGCTGTAGGCGCGCAGCCGGTACGCTCCGGGCTTGAGACTGCGGAAGACGAAGTGGCCGCGGGCATCGGTCACGGCGTAATACGGCGCGGACACCACCGCCACGATGGCCGACATGTTCGCGTGCAAATTGCACCCGATGCGCACGATGCCTTCCTTGTCGAAGGTGATCTCGCGTTCTTGGCCCGCCTTGTACAGTCCAAGGTCGAAAGACTTCACGTCCGATCGGGAGAACACGTTGTGGTAGACGCCGTCGAAGTTGGGGAAGCTAACCGTCGAGCCGACCGGCACGACGAGAACATGGGGCGCGAATTGGCGATTGCGCTGCTCGATCACGCGGTGGCGGGGCGCGCGCGGGTGGAAGCGCCCGGAGGCGGGCTCCAGGGTCACGATGGCGAAACCTTCAACGCCCGCACCGCCGGTTTGCACCGCGCCGGCCAGCGATCCGGTTGCGGGTCGAGCGGGCGGTTCTTCCTCGTCGGAGTTTCCGGCCGCGGGCGGTTGGGGCGGAGCATTCAGCGCTACCGCAACCGGCGCGGCGGTGATGCGCGGCGGGGCCCCGTCGCGGAAGAGCGGCGCGAGCGATGCGAGGGTGTCCACACCCACGATCAACTCGGCAAAGCTGAAGAGCTGATCGGCGAGGGAGCGATTGCCTTTGCTCCTTTCCAAATCGGCTCGATCGAGTAGCCCGGCGGCTTCGCGCAAGCCCTGGGCCCGTTCGGTCACGGGGCTATGGGCCGCGTTCGCAGCGGTCGCAACAGGCGCTGCGACGACAGGGGCGGGTTCGACGATGTCCGGCTTGGTGGGGGCCAGCAGCGCGACCAGCTCGGTCTGCTCCTTGGCCGGAACCCTGTACAGGTCGAGGGTTTGTTTCAGATCGTCGACCAGGGCATCGAAGTCGGCGCTGGTAATGCCCATGCCCCGGTGGGCGGTCTTCATGTCGATGCCCCGATACTGACAGGGTCCGCCGGAAAGTGCGCAGATCTGCTCGATCAGCTCGGCGCGCAGCCGCGCCATGTTGGCGTTCACGAAGCGCTGCTTGATACGCCCATCCTGCCCCGCTCGCCGCAAGGTCTCGTCGACCACGGCCGTGATGGCTGGAATGCCACCCAGCCGATCGAAGAACGTAACCCGTGACCCCGGGCGCACCGCCTCCGCGGTATGAACTTCAGCCGGAGCCACAACCGACGAGGCAAAACCCACAAGTATCAGGAAGGCGCGTTTGTTCATGTCATCCAGCCCTACGGCCGCGCGGGGTAAACGGATCGCGGACCTTCCTTGGATTCCCAAGGGGCACGCAACGTCACAGGAATTCTGCAGCAGATCCCGGCGGTTGGATCTGCTGGCTGATCACCGAAGGGCTGGCGACGCTAGCGCAGATCGCCGATCGGGAAGCCCTGCATGTCCTCGAACAGCTGGTTTTCCCCGCCCATGGCCCACACGAAACGATAGTTGCGGGTGCCCACGCCAGAATGCATGGACCAACTGGGCGACACGACGACTTCGCGATTGCCGACGATCAGGTGACGACTTTCCTCGGGCGTACCCATCAGGTGAATGACCCGCGCCTCGGGCGCCACGTCGAAGTACATATAGATTTCCGAGCGGCGCTCGTGGGTATGCGCGGGCATGGTGTTCCACAGGCTGCCCACCTCGAGCTCGGTGTAGCCCATGACCAGCTGGCAGCTCTTGATGCCCTTGTCGTGGATATAGCGGCGCAAGGTGCGGCGATTCGCCTCTTCCTGGGAGCCGAGCACCATGGAAAAAGCCTGCTCCGTGGTGGCGTGGGTGGTCGGGTAGTTGGCGTGCGCGGGGTAGCTGACGATGTAGAAGGCGGCAGGCTCTTTGCTGTCTTTGCCAGCTTGGCTGGCGAACGTGACTTGCTTGCTGCCGCGGCCGACGTACAGGCAGTCGCGCGGTGCCAGGGCATAGACTTGCCCATCCACCGTCACCGTTCCCGCGCCACCGATATTGAGAATGCCGATCTCGCGACGATCGCAGAAGTGGTCCACGCGCCATTCGGGCGGTGTTTCCAGCGCAAGCGGCTTGTCCGTGGGCGTGGCGCCACCGATGACCGCACGATCGACGTCCACCATGCACAGGGAAATCTTCCCGGGAACAAACAGATTCCCAAGCAAGAACGACGAGCGCAGCTCTGCGGACGTCAGGCTACGGCAGCGAATGGGATCGGGTAGATAGCGAAGGTCGATGGACATGGGACACACCTCGTGAAAAGTACGGGGACATTACCCCACGGCGCCGCCGCATTCGAGCCGAAGTCAATCGGTGGCTATACGAACGGGTCCAGCGCGGGGACTTCCAGTCAGAGCGGAGTCACCAGCTGTTGGGCAAGGTGCAGTTCCAGATTCCGCCAACTGTCGCGACGCCGATGTGAAGGATTGAGGTCCATCGTTCAAGTCGGTGGTGTCCCGTGCGGTGAAGAAGATAGGACGCGCCAATGGAAACGGCCGTGCCCGCGGCCTCGATAGCGACGAAGAGGGGTTGGTTGTCGACCGTGCCGTCGTCGAGAAACCCTTCCTTGAGGTGCTTCGCCCGGAACTTGCGCGTGGAAAAATAGTCGAATGCCCTGGCCGCAGCCACGCCGGAAAACAGCGCTGCGTTCTGCCAATCCCAGAAGGCGTGAACCTCGGGCGGCGCCGCGGGTGTGGAAAGCAAAAGCTCAGGCCGCGGAAAGGCCGTTTGCTCGGCCGGTGCGGCCGCGAGTGTGAGCGCAACAATGGGGAAGAGGGCAATCAACTTGCCGGTTATAGAACAAAGCGAGAACCGAAACCACGGTGGCCCTCCACGTCCGCCACCCATCCGCCCAACCCCGTTGTCATCACCCAGCATCATCGGCAAGTGGCAGGCCATCATCCCGGATTTCAGTTTCTCCTCGCAGCGGTGTCTAGCCTCTAGTAAAGGAACAAGAGGTCGAGCACATGAACAGGCAACCCTGGCTCCGGGCGGTGTCCTTCATTCTTTGCGCGGCTGGTGCGACCCTCGGTGGCTGCGGCAGCAAGCAGGCGCTGGTCGCACTAGGACAGGACGCCGGACCGACGCCGGGGACAACGGATGCCGCCGCAACGCCGGGGATGGTAGACGCCGGCACGGCGCCGGGTTTGGATGGACAGAGCGGCGTCGGGTCTGCCAGCGACGGCGCTGTCGTCGCGAACGACCCGCGCGGACAAGCAGCCACAGCCACCGCCAACGGCAATGCCTCCTGCGTGTCCATCCAGCCGTTCTACTGGGAAATCGGCAACCGCGACGGGAAGTTGGTCGGCGGCACCGCCAGCCAGGCGGGCGCCAGCGCCCCCGCGGCGAACACGCAAATGCTTATCGCGTCCTCTAGCAAATGGATCTTTGGCGCCTACGTGGTCGAGCGGCGCACCGGCCAGCCAACCGCCGACGACCTCGCCGCGTTGACCATGCGGTCGGGCTACACCGGGCTCAAGTACGCCAGCTGTGTCAAGCTTGTGCGCGCGAACCAGGACGCCGAGACCGTGCACGACTGCTTCGCGGCCAGCAACCTAACCGGCGCGAACAATGACTTCGACGCCGCCGCGGTCGGGAAGTTCCACTACAACGGCGGGCACTTCCAATGGCTGGCCGACGGCGGCCTTGGCCTCGGTGCCGCGAACAACGCCGCCTTGCAGTCGGCGGTTGCCGCGCTGGTCGGAACGGATTTCGTCTTCAGCTACGACTCACCCCAACTGGCGGCGGGCATTCAATCGAGCGGGCAGGACTATGCCGTGTTCCTGCAAAAGATCCTGGCCGGCAAATTGCGCATCCGCGATCTCCTCGGATCGAACGCCGTGTGCACCAATCCGGCCACCTGTCCCGACGCCGAGTACGCGCCTATCCCCAGCAGCGAAAGCTGGCACTACTCGCTCGCCCACTGGGTGGAAGACGATCCCGCCGTCGGCGATGGCGCTTTCAGTAGCCCGGGCGCGTTCGGTTTCTATCCCTGGATCGACGCAGGCAAGACCACCTACGGCGTTCTCGCCCGCCATGTCAGCGTGACCCTGAGCGGAAGCGATCCCGTCGCCGTCGATTCGGTCGTGTGTGGCCGCCTCATCCGCAAGGCCTGGTTCACGGCCAGCCCGCAGTAGGGCCTTCCGGACCACCCATTGGGGCCCAACGACGGCCCGTTGCTCGGCCTGATGGAGATGCTACACCTCGTAGCCCAGCCCCTTGAGCTCGGCGGCCAGGCGCTGCACCTCGCGCGTGACCTGCGCGGGCGCGGGGCCGCCGATGATGGCCCGTCCGGCCACGGCGCGCGACGGACTGAGCGATTGCAAGGCGGCACTGTGCAACTCGGGGGCGATCTGCGGAAGGTCGTGCTCGGGAACATCGCGCAGCGAGACCCCGATCTGTTCCGCGTGGCGCACCAGCTTGCCGACAATCTCGTGCGCCTTGCGGAAGGGGACGTCCTCGCGAACCAGGTGTTCGGCCAAATCGGTGGCGCCCAGCGCAGGATCACTGGCCGCTTCCTTCATGCGCTCGGGGTTGAATTCCAGGCCGGCAATCAAGCGCGGTAGCACGTCCAGCACCAGGCGCGTGGTTTCGATGGCGTCGTAGAAGGGCTCTTGGGTTTCCTGCAAATCCTTGTTGTAGGCCAGGGCCAGGCCTTTGCTTACGGTCAGCAGCGCCACCACATCACCGATCAGGCGGCCGGGCTTGGCGCGCATGAGCTCGGCGATGTCGGGGTTGCGTTTCTGCGGCATGAGCGAGCTGCCCGAGCAGTGCCCTTCACCTAGGCGCACGAAGCCGAATTCCGTCGTTGACCACAGCACCAGTTCTTCGCCCAGTCGCGAAAGGTGCACGCCCAGCAAGGCACAGGCAAAGGCCATCTCAGCGCAGAAGTCGCGATCCGAAACCGCGTCCAGGCTGTTGCGCGTGGGGGCGGTGAATCCGAGATCCGCGCTGGTGGCTTCCCGATCGATGGGCAGTGACGTGGCCGCCAGCGCGCCCGAACCGAGCGGGCATTCCGAGGCACGGCGGGCGGCATCGAGAAACCGTCCGCGATCGCGGCTGAGCATTTCCGCGTAGGCGAGCAAGTGGTGGCCCAGGGTGATGGCCTGCGCGCGCTGCAGGTGGGTGTAGCCGGGCAGCAGGGTGGCAGCGTGTTCGCGTGCGCGCCGGCAGATGGCCACGCGCGCCTTGTCGATGGCGACCACGATGGCGCTGGCCGAAGACAGCGCGAACAGACGCATGTCGGTGGCCACCTGATCGTTGCGGCTGCGTGCCGTGTGCAGGCGACGGCCCGCATCGCCGATAAGCTCGATCAGCCGGGTCTCGACGTTCATGTGCACGTCTTCCAGCGCCGGATCCATGGTGCGCTCGCCGCGCTCGAATTCGCCGACCACCTGGTCCAGCCCTGCGACGATCTTCTTAGCGTCGTCGGCCGAGATCAATCCCACCGCGGCCAGCATGCGTGCGTGGGCCTGGCTGCCGCGCGCATCGTCGCGCAGCAGGCGTCGGTCAAAATCCACGCTGGCGTTCAAGGCCGCCGCGGCCTCGTCCATGGCAGTTTGAAAACGCGCTCCGCGGCCACCTGTCTTGGGCGCCGCCTTGGTCTTGTCCTGATCGCTCATCGGCGCGGAGACTACCAGGGTCCTTCTTTGACCGCACCTAGCACTCACGTTACCGTGGTGGATCATGAAGATCCTGGGCATCAATCATTCCAACGACGCCGCCGCCGCGCTGGTCGTCGACGGGCGGGTCATCGCGGCCAGCCAAGAAGAGCGCTTTTCGCGCCTCAAGCACGACCCGTCCTTCCCGGACAAGGCCATCGACTTTTGCCTAAAGACCCTGGGGTTGAAGCTTGCCGACCTGGATGCCGTGGCGTTCTTTTGGAATCCCGGCATCCACGCCGAGTCACCGCCGCGCCGGCTGGTGAATTCGGTGCGCCATCACCTGGAGTACCTCTACGGCGTGCCGTCGCGCCTGATTCCCCGGCTGGGCGAACGCGTAAGCAGCATCGAGCAGACCGTGCACCTGGCCTCCGGGCGCAAGCTGGCCATTCACTACCTGACCCACCACCTGTGCCATGCCGCGGCCGCGTTCTTCACCTCGCCCTTCGAGGATGCCGCCATCCTCACCGCCGACGGCTACGGCGAGCGCCAGTCCACCACGATCTACCGAGGCAGCGGAACAAAGCTCGAACTGCTGGCCGAGATCGATTTCCCGCATTCCATTGGCTCGTTCTACGCCGCGCTGACGGACTACCTCGGTTTTCGCGCCAACAGCGGTGAGGGCAAGGTCATGGGCCTGGCCTCGTACGGCCATGACAGCGAGTACGTGGCCAAGGTGCGCAAGCTGATTGCATTCACCGAACGCGGCTTCGAATTGGATCTGGCGTACTTCGAGTACTTCCATGATCGCCCCCACCGCTACAGCGACAAGCTGGTGGCCTTGCTGGGGCCGCCGCGCGTGCCGGAAAGCGCGGTGGACAAGCGCCACGAGGACATTTCGTTCGCCCTGCAAGCCGTGACCGAGGAGGCCATGCTGCACCTGGCGCGCCTGGCGCGAAAACTGACCGGTGCCAAGAACCTGTGCGTGGCGGGCGGCGTGGCGCTCAACTGCGTGGCCAACGGCCGGCTTCAGCGCGAGACGGACTTTGACAAGTTCTACTTTTATCCGGCGGCCGGTGACACCGGCACCTCGGTGGGCGCGGCGCTGGTGGTTGAGCACATTTTGAACAACGGCAAGCGCTCGATGGAAGTGGCCAGCGAGTACCTAGGCACGGGCTTCTCGCCTGCGCAAGTGCGCGCGGTGCTCGATCGCGGTCAGCTGCGCTACCATACCTTGAAGGATCCCGAGCTGACGGCGGCGCGCATGGTGGCCGATGGGCTCATCATCGCCTGGTTCCAGGGCCGCGCCGAATTCGGCCCGCGCGCCCTCGGCAATCGCTCCATCGTCGCGGATCCACGGCGCGAGGACATGAAGGATGTGCTCAACGCCACGGTCAAGTTCCGCGAGCCTTTCCGGCCCTACGCACCGTCGGTGTTGGAGGAATCCTGCGGCAAGTACTTCGGCAGCGACGCGCCCTCGCCGTACATGTTGCGCGCCTATCCGACCCGGACCGAGATGATCGACGTCCTGCCCGCCATCACCCACGTGGACGGCACCGCCCGCGTGCAGACCGTGAACGAGAAGCAGAACCCGCGCTACTACCGCCTCATCAAGGAATTCGGCCGCCTTACCGGCGTGGACTGCGTGCTCAACACGTCCTTCAACATCCGCGGCGAGCCCATCATCAACACCGTGGACGAGGCCATCAAGTGCTTGATGACCACGGGCCTCGACGCCCTGTTCGTCGAGGACTACCTGGTGGTCAAGGATCCCACCAAGGTCGCGCCGTACCTGCCGTAGCCTACGACCCGGTGAAGTTGTACAGCGCCAGGACTTCCGCGGCGGACAGGGCGCGGTCGTAGACGCGGAACTCGTCGATCGTGCCATCGAAGTAGGGATCCACGCTGAACTGCGATCTGCCAATGAAGGCATAGTCGATGGTGCCCAGATCGACCGGAAGCAACGTCATCGAGGTGTTCGAGGTTGGAGACCCGCCATCAATGTAAAGCGTGCCCGTGCCCCCCGACAGTACAATCGCCACATGCCTCCAGGTGCCGGCTGACAGGGCGCCAGTCGAGATATCCTGTTCCGCGCTGTAGCCAGTCTTGGTGATACCGAAAACGGCCTTCGTGGCTCCGGTCTGCGGCACGAAGTTCATGTAGGAGACCGTGTTGGTGCCGGTGAGTGGGTTACTGGAGAGGCCCGCGCTGACGCCGATGTCGAAGAGTCGCTGCCAGTTCGTGGCCGTCACGATCTTGACCCAGGTTGCGATGGTCATCTGGGTGAGCCCACGGAACATCGCTGGCGGCATCGCTACATGGCCGCTCTGGTTCTTGATCAAGGTCAAGGCGTTGCCGACCTTGCCTCCTGGGCCAAGGCTGTAGCTGCCACTTGCGGAGAGCGTCGCATTGTTTCCATTGCCCGAGATATCTGGGAGAGTGGAGCCACTCGCGCTCTCGCATGGGTAGTAGGCCAGGAGGCCGTTCGCCAGCGTGCTTGTATCTGGCTGAACATCGGGACTCGCATCGGGCGCGGTCGCACCGCCGGTTCCGGTCGCACCGCCGGTTCCGGTCGCGCCGCCAGTTCTGGTTGCGCCGCCAGTGCCGCCGGTCGTTCCCCCCGTGGCCTTGCCGCCAGTACCGCCGGTGGCCCTGCCGCCCGTGCCGCTGGTTGCGCCGCCGGTGGCCTTGCCGCCCGTGCCGCTGGTTGCGCCGCCGGTGGCCCTGCCGCCCGTGCCACTGGTGGTTCCGCCAGTGGCGACGCCGCCAGTGCCCGAAATCGGAATGTCCGCGGGGGCATCAACAGCCCCGTCCGCTCCACCCGCGCCGAGGTCAATCGCGCCTCCCGCGCCGCCGCTGCCAAGGTCGACACTACCGCCAACGCCGGCCAAACCGCTGTCGATGGCTCCGCCCGAGCCACCCGCGGCGGCATCGATCTCGCCACTT
>Ga0302323_100002119_pt1 | contig 16129 bp, 17 predicted proteins | sample Fen_T0_3_FD_201950 | JGI IMG/M metagenome (GOLD analysis project Ga0302323, IMG submission 201950) | Peat permafrost microbial communities from Stordalen Mire near Abisko, Sweden - Fen_T0_3 | ecosystem: Environmental > Terrestrial > Soil > Wetlands > Permafrost | place: Sweden: Abisko... | reverse complement strand
CTATGAGGTCGGAAGAGCGAGCCCGACGTCTTTGGGTTTTTCGCGCCCTCTTGTTGTTCGCCGTCGCATCGACGTTGGGCCCCCTGGTCGTGGCCAGCGCGGGTGTGTACAGCCCTCACCACCGGGGCTGGAACGACCTGTTCGAGTTCTTGTGCATGTGCTGGGTCGTCGAGCTGATGGCGGCGCTCGGCGGCGCTCCGCTAGTATGGCGACTCAAGGACGCGCGCAAACAGGAAGGGACTCGAACATTGCGTGCGGAGCTCTTGGTCGCAAGGCTCGCGTTCTGGAGCTCACTCTTGCTTTGCCTCGCCCTTCCCTGCGCGATCGCGTGAGTGTGGCTGATGGGGTTCGCTATGCTGAGCTGATGGTGTTCGCGAGCGCAGTTCCTGCTGACTCGCACAGCGCTCCTGTATGGCGAACTGCAATCGAGACGCAGGTGCCATTGGTTCGCAGGAGCGGCGCGATCGGTTCGGAAACACGCTAGGTTCCGCGCTCAGATCCGAACAAGGCTCGCTGACGGGTCCAGGCGGAGGAGGTCGTCCGGATCGCTCGTCACAATTGCGTGTTTCGCGCGCTTCGCGCAAATCACGACGTGCGCGTCCGCGATGTCTCTCGTGCGGCTCGCACCCAGCAAGATCCCGACGCTGGTCGCATCGACGGCGTCAAGCGCACGAAGGTCGGTGGTCGGTTGACGAATCAGCCGCGCCAGCCGCGCCTGCGCCGCTGGGCGCCGGATGGATTGAGCCAGTGCTGTTGCTGGGACGGTCACACGCGCACCCAGCTCCTTGGCGCGAGCCAGTAACACGAGGACCTTGCGATCGTCGCGGTCGAGCGCGATAAGCGCTCCGGCGTCGAGAGTCACACCGCTCATGCGGCTCGAGCCCTGGCCCGCTTGCCCCGCCCCTTGCCCGGAGGCTTCAAGAGCACATCATCTGCCCAGGTCCGCTCCGCGCGCGTGAGCGGACCGCCTGTCTGCTCGAGCGCGGACGCGAGGATTGCACCCCAACCGGCGACGTCGTTGAGCGATACCGCGACGGCGTGCTGAACGAACGCCGAGACACTGCTTGTCGAACGCGCTTCGACCAGGGCGCGGATCGCTACCAGCTGATCCACGTCGAGGGTCACGCGTCGTAAACCACTGGTCTCATCCCGACGACCGCTTCCGCCGCGGAGTCTTTTGCTCGACGCGAGCACGCGCCGCTGCGAGTTCCGCTGGCGTCAGCGCGCCGTGCTCGCTCTCCCATTCCGCGACAGCTGCGAGTCCGTCCCTGACCAGCAGAGCGCGCCGAGCCGCCTCCGTGATCCAGGCCGAAACGCTCTTCCCTTCGGCTTCGGCTGCGTCGACCACCTGAGAATGGACATCCGCGTCGACGGTGACGGCTAGCTTGACGGCTGGGTTTCCTCTCGGCATACCTGAATCATACTACCGTGGTAGTATTGTTTCAAGGCTGCCAGCGCGCGTCGGGCGCACGGTGTCACGTGGTTCTCAGCGAACCACCTGGGGCGTACAATATTGTTGGCCGTTCTCGATTGTGAGCACGTAACCCACGGGGCAGCCGCCGTTCGTCGGTGGCGGCGTGCAGATGCTCGAGCCTTCCGATATGACATAGGTCTTCCAGTCCGGGGGGCATGTGCCGCCCGATCCACCGGACCCACCACCACCGTCTGGCGGCGGTGGTATGCAGCAGCCACCCGTGCAGATGGCTCCTGCCTCGCAGGCCTCACTGCTCGTGCAGGCCAGGACACCCGCCGGGCAGGTATTGCCGGCACAGAAGGTCACGCAGGCTTCCCCCGCGTCACCGCCGATCTTGTTCTGGTCGCCGTCGTGAACCATCACCTGGAAGCGGTAGTTGCGGCCGACCCCCAGTCGAATATCCCAGCGCACCTCGGTCCCGTACGCCTCGGCCTTGCTTAGCGCATCGGCGGGGGCCGTGTGGCCGTTGCCGTAGTTCTGGTTGTTCTTCGCGGGATCAGCGTCCGGGGCAATCGACGCACCGTTTGCGTCCACGGTCCGAACGGCGCCCTTCCAGGTGCCGGCAACGTACGTTGGATTTACCGGAGTGCCGCCCCACTGCCAGTCGCCTGCAACCGAATTGACGTCGTTGGTGATGTCGGTGATGAACAACGCGGGCCACATCGGGCGTCCTACCGGATCGACCCCTGCCAGCTGTCCGATGAGCAGATTCGTGCCCGTCTGCGGCCTGTCGGCGATGTCTGGGCTGTTCGTCAGGGTTGAAACCGGGAACGGCGTGGAGGCGCCGCCGATAACGGTCTCGCGCACGCCGAGCGTCATCGCGTGTTCGTCGTTGTAGAAGAGCTGGATGCTCGCGAAAGGGTAACCGCCCGATGGGACGATCGCTGCCAGGACCTCGCTCTCGTTGAAGAGAATGTCCGTGAGCGGATTGCTGCTCGAGAACGGGTACCCGCAGTCGGTGATGACCGGGCCGACCACACCGGGCTCGCACGCGGTTGCCGTCGCGCCGCTGCCGGTGCCGCCCGCGCCCATCTGAGCGCTACCCGGATCGCAGCTTCCGGTCTTGGAGTTGCAGCACATGCCCCCCGTACACGCGAGCCCGGGCTTGCACTTGTTCATCGGCTGGCACGAACACCCGAGCGAGCCTGCCATACAGTCCGTCTTATCGACCGCGCCCGAAGCACCTGCGGGCACGACGCACGTCCCCGAGTTGCAGACACCGCTCGCGCAATCAGGCCCCGTGTTGCAGGTGGTGTTGGGAAGCTTCACGGTCGGCATGCAGAGTCCGCCAGTGCACGTGCCGCTTTGGCAGTCGCTCGCCTGGCTGCAGCGGGAGCCGGCTGGCACGCCGGAACTCGAACCACCGCTAGCGGTCGAACTACCACCAGCGATCGAGCGACCTCCACCCGAGACCGACAAGCTGACCCCTCCCGAGGCGCCCGCTCCGGCTCGTCCCATGTCACTTTCCTTACCTTCGCAGGCAGCAAAAGGAATGACGGCTAGGCCAACTAAAAGTAGTCGTGATGAGCGCCTGGGTACGTAAAATGGATTGAACAAGTGAACCTCTGACTACTGTATGGCGGCTACCTGCACTTTTTATGATTCGGTCAGCGTAATAGGTCGCCCAGCTGCTTGCGGTCGGGCGAAGTAGGATATTGCCTTTCCCCTCCAACCCGGCGCCGACGCTCACCGGCGGCGCGCTCGCGTAAGTTCTTACGTTAACAAGAGTTAAAGCAATCTTTACAACGGGAGTCGGTTGCCATGACCGCCGGCAGTGGCGCGCGAGAAATGTTAGGTCGGCCGCTGCTTGCGTTTGCATCCTCGCGCTGGGAATCGCCCGCAGGAACTCGATGCAACGTTCGATCACCTGCAATAGCCCACCAATCAAAGGCAAACCGCTCGGCATGGATCAGCAAGCGGCGGCGGCGTGGCGCAAGATCGTCGCGCATGACGCGCGATGCGGCGGAACCGTCCGTATCGCCACGGTGGATGAGCTTGCCATCCGGATCTTGCCGCCGATCATTCGCTCCTTTCAGGGGAGGAACACCCGCGCGTCACCCTGAGCGTTCGACGTGCGCCAGAAGGCGACTCCGCGAACGTCGAGCGCGCTCGGGCAACGCGCGCCCGGTACTTCCGCGACGGGGCCATCACGTCGACGCCTGAGGTCGGCGCGGACGGCAAGGCAGCTACATCGCTCGGGGCGACCTGCTGCCCCTCGTTCTCCTGACCGAAAATGCAGAAGCGCCCTCCGAAGGTTACCAGGGAGGGCGTTGTCTACGTGTCGTTGCGCGGGGGCGCAACTACACGTGGACAACGGGGTTTACGGTGCCGATCGAGGTGCGTGTTGCATAAGGAGCTGGGAGGAAGGGCAGTCCTCCGGTGGGGCCGCTTGGGGGGATCCCGAGAAAGGTAATGCCCCAGTGATCGTGTAATGGCCCAAGTTTGCGCGCAACGACTGCGCCAGCAATGGCTCACCGCGCAATGAATGCGCCGACAGGTGGTTCCGGACTGGCTGTGCGTGCATGAAACCCGACTTCGAGCGAGGTCTCGACGAGTCTGCTGTCGGCATGAATCGTGCTCACGGATATTCGTTTCGGAGAAGTCGAGGGAGTCGCGTCGGCCCCCGCAGTAGAACCACAGCCTTCATTGGCGACATCGGAGAGGACGCGCAAGTGCGTATATTGACCCGACTCAGAACGCTGTCGACGATGTCGCTCTTCTCGAGCGTTAGCTTCGCGCTCTCCTGTGGATCTCCCAGCGACCACGGCGGAGACCACGGAGGCTCGACGTCAGGCGGTGGCGGCAACGACTCCCACGGGGGGAACACGATCGGTGGTTCCACAGCTGGAACCGTTGCTGGCGGTGGAACTGTCGCAGGCGCTGACGGAACCATCGCAGGCGCTGGTGGATCGGGCGTCGCGGGCGTCATCGGAGGCGCCAGTGGATCGATTGCAGGCGGCGGTGGATCGGGTGTCGCGGGGGCCATCGGAGGCGGCGGTGGATTGATTGCAGTCGCCGGTGGACCCGTCGAAGGCGCTTCTGGATCCATCGCAGGCACTGCCGGCTCCGTTACTTGCGTTGGCGGCGCCGCTGGCACGCCCGGTGGCAACGGTGGCACCGCGGGGCACGCGGGATCGAGCGCGTCAGGTGACGGTGGACTCGGCGGTACTGGTGGTTGGAATTCGGCGGGCGGCGACGGAGCCGCAGCAGGACAAGGGAACTCCGCCGGGGCCGGCGGCGCGACAGCGGCGAGTTTGGTTCTGTCTACTTACTCTTTGGGCATCGAGGGCGAATGCACCGCGCCCGCTCAGAGCGTCACGATCTCGAATCCCGGCGACAGCCCAATCACGTGGACGGCCGAGGTGGTCGTCGAGCCCCCGACCTACCTTCCCCTTCCAGTTCAGATCGCCCCGCTGTCCTCAACGCTCCAGCCCGGCGCCAGTGACACCATGCAGGTGTCGCCATTTTCGTTTCTTCCAGTCCTCACCGGCAACAGCACCTTCCCTGGGACGATCAGGCTCACTCCAGACGTCAGCATTGCTGTCTTGTACGGGGTGCGGGGCTTTCGCGCGGCGACGCTCCCAGCGGACATTGACTTCGGGTCCGTGCCGCTGTGCGCGACAAAGACCCTATCAGTACCGACGTTCAACATCGACGGGACGACTCCCCGCCTTGCTGCGTCATACAATTCCGATTTTTTCGTGCAGGGTGCGCACACGGCGACGCCACCCCCTTGGGACAAGCCCCCTTGGACGCTGTCGTTTGCTCCCCGCGCTCTTGGTCCACGAAGCACGACTTTGACCGTCACTTCGTCTGATGGGGTAGTTTGTGCGCCGAATACTTTCGCAGCGAGAGGCGTCGGTGCGCCGCGGACTGCTGCGAACACAGACTTCAGCTGTGGCGAGACGTGCGCGGCGTGTGATGGGACGACGCCGAGGTGCAAAGATCTAGGAGCCAGCGCGCGGTGCGTGGGTTGCCTGTCGAACGTTGATTGTGGTGGTGCCACGCCGATCTGCGACACCGTGACGAATGTCTGCGGCGCACCCCCGTCCTGCATTGGTAACGTCTGCGGTGCGCCTCCATCATGCGTGGGATTGGCAGCGACCTGCGGCCCAAACGGGAGCTCGAACTGCTGCGAGTCCAATTTGCTAACGGGTGGGACTTTCAATCGCGGGAACGACCCGAAATACCCGGCCACAGTTAGCGACTTTCGGCTCGATACCTACGAGATCACGGTGGGTCGCTTCAAGAAGTTCGTTGCAGAGTTCGCTCCGCCGGCTGCATGGAGCGGAAAGAATCCGAACAACCCGAGCGATGCAGGTTGGAACGTGGCGTGGAATACCGGAAACCTGGCAAACGCGAGTGCGCTGGCCGCTGCGGTGCAATGCAACACCGGCTTTCAAACATACACGGCGGGCAATGACGCTTTGCCGATCAATTGTCTCGATTGGTATGAAGCCGAGGCGTTCTGCATCTGGGATGGTGGGCGCCTTCCTACCGAAGCCGAGTGGATGTACGCGGCGACCGGAGGCACACAGGAACGAACATATCCGTGGGGAAACACGACCCCCGGTGCGAATGCGAACCTAGCCGTGTTCGGTTGCTACTACCCGGCTGTGAGCGGAATCTGTACGGGGGTTGAAAACCTCGCTCCGGTGGGTTCAATCCCCGCGGGCAACGGCCTCTATGGGCAGGCGGATTTGGTGGGGAACGTCTCGGAATGGGTTCAGGACATCAACGACGCCTATCCAAACCCATGCAACAATTGCGCGAACACCGTGGGTGTCGGTTTCAGAGCGGTGCGCGGTGGCAACTTCGCGTCAGTCAGTCCTTCGTCGTTGATCCGTGACTTCGGGATCGGCGGTAGCTCAGTCCTGATCGGAGCTCGCTGCGCGAGGGGCGCCGCGGGAAGTACTGATTGATGCGCGATCGGGTACCGAGCTGGCACGAAGCGAGACTACGCAGGGCTTCTCGCAGTTCGTGGACAAAAGAAGAACGCCGAGTCAGCTTTTCAGGGCAAACTCCGCGTCCTCGTTGGTAGTTGCGCGGGGGCGATTCGTTCGATGTACCATGAGATTTCTGCGGAGATTCGCGTGTTCCTAGCGGCGTGACTGCGGCGACGCTTCCGCGCCAGCTGTTCGGCATCGACCTGGGACGGCCGAGGAGACGAATATGGGCCAGACGCCTCCTAGCGCTTCGCCGTGGCCGGCTCTAGCTGCGTAGCTCGCAGGTATTGACAAGAGATTTGGACTCATGCGTGGCTGGTGGGATAGCGACGCAACATTGGAGGACGAGATGATCACGCTCTATGGCTTCAAGAACATCTTCGCTGGGGGGGAAGGCGAGACGAAAGACCTGCGGGCACAGTGGGCGCTGGAGGAGACCGGGCTTCCGTATCGAGTCCACGCACTCGACCACGCCGGCGGTGAGCTCGACGGCGACGCCTACAGCCGGATAAGCCCCTTTCATCAGGTGCCGGTGATCGACGACGACGGCCTCGTGGTCGCTGAGTCCGGCGCGGTGTTGCTCTACCTGGCCGAGAAAGCCGGCAAGTTGATCCCGGCTGACTTCGAGGGACGCACGCACGTAGTCCAGTGGTGCTTCGCTGCCGCCAGCTCGGTCGCGCCGATCCTGATGTGCATCGACATGATCCAGATCTTCGACCGAGACAATGCCAAGCTAATGTCCGAGGTGCGCAAGATTGCCGACCGCTTCCTGGCGGACGTCGAGCGTCGCCTGGACGGCCGCGAGTGGATCGCCTTCACCGATTTCACGGTGGCCGACATCATGATGGCGAACGTCCTGCGCAGCATCCGCAAGACCGACCTCATGGATCCGTACCCGAAGATGAAGGCCTACTTCGAGCGCTGTCACGCACGTCCGGCTTGGAAACGAACCCTCGGCCTGTACGCGGAGCGACTCGGCGTGAGCATCGACGGCATCGCCTGATTGGAGCGCGCGTTTTCGCAGCGTCGGAGAAGAAAATGACCATCGTCCCGCGGCGACGCGAGTGGGATAAAGCGTCAGACGCCTCGACCCTTCACTAGAGCAGCGCAGGGAGAATGGCACTGGACATTTGGTGATGCCGTCGACCCGTGTCCGCGGCCCTGGAGGCCCGGACAGGGAGTAACCGACTAGCGCCCTCGCCGAATTCCCAAAGACAAGCGCAAAACGCGGAGTCAGCTTTCGCTAACTCCGCGTTTTCATTCTTCGTTGCGCGGGGGCGATTCGTTCGATGTACCACGAGGTTTGGGCCGAAATCCGCGTGCCGCTCGCCGCCTAGCGCCCGGGGCGCTTGGGATCCTTTCAGCGTGCACGCTTTCGATTTGGGACCAGTGCAATCACCAAGGACCAGGATGGCGTCCTGCGTGTGGCGGGCACTCCAGTGACGCTCGGCGCACTCGAGAAATCTCCGTGTGTTAAGCTGCCCGTCTTCATGTCCTCGGTTCCGCTGGCCGATTTGTGGCCCTGGCGCGCAGGCCAGCCAGGCGCGTCCGCGGTGCTTGCGCGCAGGATCGACGAAGCGTGCCGACGCTTCGGTTTTCTGCAAATCGTTGGCCACGGCATTCCAGAGCCCGTGATTCGATCGATGATCGAGGCGACGGATCGTTTCTTTGCGCTTCCGCCCGCGCAGAAGCAAAGCCTCATCCCGGCTCGCATGGGGATCAACCGCGGGTACGCGGGCTTCGAGAGCGAGTCACTCGCTTACAGCCTCGGGGTTGAGCACAGTCTTCCCGATCGCTTCGAAGCATTCAACGTCGGTCCCGATCTCGTGCCTGACGATGCTTTTCACCGCAACGCGCCGCACGACTTCTTTGCGCCGAACCTGTGGCCCCAGGGCCTCAACGAATTTCGGCCCGTAGTGACGCGCTATTTCGAGGAGGCGACGCGCGTCGCCTTCTTGCTCACGGAAGCGTTCGCGCTGGCTCTCGGCCTCGATGCCAACTGGTTTCGTCCGTTCGTCGATCGTTCGACGCTCACGCTGCGGGTCGTCAATTATGAGCGAAGCGCGGGCGAAGCGCCGCCAGCGCCCGGCCAACTGCGCATGGGCCCACACACGGACTACGGGGTCGTCACGGTGCTCTATGCCGACGACGCGCCGGGTCTCGAAATCTGCACACCAGAGGGTGAATGGCGCGCGCTGCGACCTGAACCCGGCGCGCTGATCGTAAACCTCGGCGATCTGACGGCACGCTGGACCAACGACCGATGGCGCTCGACACTCCACCGCGTCGCCCTGCCGCCCGCCGACCTCGCGGGCCGCGCCAAACGCCGCTCCGCCGCCTTCTTCCTCGACGCCAACTACGACGCGCGCATCGAATGCATCCCCACTTGCGTCCCCGTGGGCGAGGCGCCGCGTTACCCCGTCGTCATCGCGGGCGAGCATCTGATCGCGAAGCTGCTCGGCCCGCGAGCGGGGATCCTCCGGGCGAGCTGACGATGACGACAGTTGCCGACCGAAGTACGAACTTTTCGGATTTCAGCATTCGCCTGACTCGAATCGACCACTAGTGGGATGTATTGCTTGGAGATCGACGCGTCCCACGACTTTTTCTCAGAGCTCAATTGCCGAGAGCCGAGGCTGCTACGCCCGGACCAGATCGTTCGTCTCAGCGACCTGAGCACTGCTTGTATTTGACCTGCGGGTACAAAACGACTATGCCTTCTGGAGATGGGCCGCCCGCGACTCTTTGACCTCGACCGTGCGGTCGCCGGTGCTCTGAAGGTCTTCTGGAAACGTGGGTACGGAGCCACGACCCCGGCCGAGCTCCTCGCCGCGATTGGGGTGGGCAAAGGGAGCTTCTACAATGCCTTCGGGAGCAAGCACGCACTCTTCGAGCAAGCCCTGCGTCGCTACGGCGACGAGCGCGTCGCCAGCCTGTCGCGCTGGCTCGCGGACTCGGGGCCGGTTAGCCAGCGCATCAACGGGTACTTTGAGCGACTTGCTGCACCAGAGAACGAGGCGTCGCTACGTCGAGGTTGCTTCGCCGCCAACACCGCCGCCGAGCTGGGTCGTAGCGATCCGGCCGCGATGAAGATCGTCCGAAGCACGTTCGAGCGAATGGAGAGCGTGCTGGAGGCAGCGCTCCAGGAAGGGCAAGAGCGCGGTGAGCTCGATGACGATGCCATCGATCCAAAGGCCGTCGCGAGCCTCCTCTTGGCGACTCTCGTCGGCATTACCGTGCTGGCAAAAGTCGATGGTTCGTCGTTACGGACCAAGCGGATTGCGCTGGCCGTCGCGGCCCTGCAGAACACGGCGCGGGCACGCTCGTGAGGGGAACTCGAATGAACATTGGCCAGACTCTCGGCGCGGCGGCGGCTGCATTCTCCCTGGTCCTCATGGCGAGTTCCGGCGGCAACGAAGGAGTTTAAGGAGAAGCCAATGACGAGCGCACAAAGAACCGAGACTATGACGAGCGAACAGAGACTCGAGGCTAACAAACGGACCGTCCTCGCGTTTTACGATGCGGCCTTGACCAGGTTGAACGTCGATGAAGCGGTGACCTATTTCGGGCCGAAGTTCACCAACCACAATCCAAGGGCCGAGGATGGCGTCGAGGGATTTCGCGCCTTGTTGGCAGGAGTGAAAGAGCAATTCCCCGGACTTCAGATCGATGTCAAGCGTGCCTTCGCCGACGGTGACTTTGTCATCCTCCATGTCCACATCAAGCTTCAACCCGAAGAGCTGGGGTTGGCGGTCGTGGAAATCTTCCGGCTTGAACACGGCAAGATGGTGGAACATTGGGACGTGCGCCAACCGATGCCCGACAAGTCCCTCAACTCCAACGGCATGTTCTGAGTGACGAGAATTGCCTTCCTCTTCGTGACCGGTCCGAAGACCATCTCGGGCCGGGAGCCGCGGGTGGTGAAGCTGACGTCGGAACGGAGTCAGTCTCTGGTCGAAGCGCCGTGTGTCGCGAAGTAGCTGCGCATCGACTGTCCACGCCAGGATAGGGTCTCAGGATGGTCTTAGGATCGCTCCATGAGCGTCCGAGAAAGCCTCACGCGCGACCGCGTCCTAAGTGCAATTGCGTCGGCCGTCGCCTCGCCTGCAGCCGCCGCGCACGAGCGGCACCGACTTGCCGAGCGCCTTGGGTCGCGTTGCCGAGAGGCGGGCTCGGAGCTCGCGGACCGAACGGCTCGCCTGAAGCGCGTTCAAGACCGAATCCGAGGTATTATCGTGATGTAAGCCGACGGCGACCGTTCGCCATTGGGTGTCCCACATGCGTGCTGACTGCGAGGCCCAGGCGCAGACCGAGCGCGCAGCAATCGACGAGCTCCGAAGCCAGGTCGAGGGGCCCATTCGTCTCCCGCCGGCCGACCTAACTACGACCGCGTACTCGCCCTGAAGGCGCTCGCCGCGTCGTCAGACGTGGACGGGGCGAGGGCCGCGCTCCGGCGTTACCTCAAAGGCGGCACCATCACGTTGACACCCGAACCGTTCGGCGACGCTCAACCGTACGTGGCGCGCGCCGAGTTCATTCCGCTCGTATGCTGTCCGAAAATGCAGCAACGCCCTCCGAGGTTGTCCTGGGAGGGCGTCGTCTCCCTTGTTGTCCACGTGTGGTTGCGCGGGGCGATACTGGCTCTGGACAACGAACTTTTGGCTGCCTTTTGAAAAACAGGTGGCCTGATTGTTGTCGCAAGCCGCTCGTTCTGGTTGTGGCTCTGAGGGGTCAGCGACCCCAGCGTCGCAAAGGGGACGCAGACTAACCTTCTTTGACGCTCATCTGCGGCCTATTTCCGTACATCAAGGCGCGCCACAGCCATTCCAATGGTCCAAATCTATAGCGCTCCAGCCACCATCGGCTCACGACCAGTTGCGTGACGTAGATTGAAGCAGCAATGACAAGGCCCATCGTCACGCTGATCTTGCCGAACAGCCCAAACCCGTAGCCGTAGAAGATCAATCCAAGCAGTAGCGATTGGGCGATGTAGTTCGTGAATGCCATGCGCCCCAACGGCGCTATCACTGCCAACATACGACGGAATGCACTCATGTTCGCCAGCGCGAGCACCAGACAGGAATACCCGACGCCAAGCGCGATGGTCGCAAAGTGCTCAATGATGGCCCCCAATCGGCCGTACGAAGCGGGGCCGATAAATGGACTGACGCTTGCGGCCAATCCAGACCCTATTCCCACGGCGGCCAGGGCCCATAGCCACAATCCGCGTTCCTTCGCCTTCTGAACGAGGCCTATCCGCGAAAACAGAATGCCCACTAGAAACAATCCCAACGTGCGCGGAAAGACCATCACCAGCAGCGGCACAATCGCCGGCACCTCTTGAATACGGAACCTGAGGATCTCCTGAAATGTGCCAGAACCATATACCTGCTGCGCCAGCTGGACGTGCTGCACCATCCAGCCAAAGTCCGGAAGACTGACGATTTGTGGCAACAGCGGCATCGCCAAGTACACTCCAAATAGCACTGCACAAGCAACGGCAACGACCAGCGTCGGCACATAGAGAAATGGCAGCGCAAGTAGTCCCGCAATCGCGTACTCGGTAAGAATGTCGCCATTCCAAATCAGGTACAGGTGAATAAGCCCAAAGGCCAAAAGCACAATCAAACGCCTGAAAAGCAGCATGAGTCTGGCAGGATGGTGCTGCAGTCGCTGGTGCTGAATTGCCAACCCGATCCCGAATAGCAGGGAAAAGACCGCGAACGCCTTTAGATCGACAAAGATACTGAGTGCCGTGCTGATCGCGTGATCCACATGAGATTCTGCTCCGTGCGGCAGGAAATCTCGGAACAGCGAAACGCGGAAAAGGGTTTCCAGATTCATTAGCAGAACGCCGAACAAGGCAAGTCCGCGAAGCGCATCGATGGCATCGATGCGTTCACGCAGTGGTGCCGCCGAAGCTAAAGGACGCCCTTCCGCATCATCGTTGTGCATTGACATGAGTCATCTTCCCACGGACCCGGAAAGGACTTCCTTGGTCACGGATACCAGCGATTTCCGCGGCAAGGGTTCAGGGCCGGAATCCTCGACGTCCGGCCATTCGAACTCGACGAGCTCCGTCATCGCCTGCTTTCCGATCAAGCATCGCGTACGCGCGCAAGCGCTTCGATAGGGGAGATATGTCATGTCGGCTTCGATGCGCGCTGCATTGCTGGGATGGTGGAAGTTCACGTCTTTTCATGTCGAATTGGAACACACTGGCGAGTGCGTGGACATTTACGGCGTCGACCCGCTAGGCGGCCTGGTGATCACCGATGACCGGATGATGTCGTTCATCACATCCAGAGAGCGCGCCGACAAAGACGCCGCAGCGCTCGTCGAGACGATGATGGCGTACCCCGGCTCGTACGATATCGAGGATGAGGAAAGGCTCGTGATAAAGGTAGACGCAGCGTGGGATCCGGCTTGGGTCGGCTCTGAGCAAGTTCGATTCTTCAATGTCGACGGCGACACTCTGTCAATAACCACGGCTTGGCAAACCCATCGGAAGTTCCCCGGGCGAACGGTACGCGGCGTGCTGACGGGTCAAAGGGCATAAGTGTCGATCCGGGTATCGGGGTGCCTCCGGGAGCTCTCCATTACAAGGGGGGCCGAAATCATCCGAAGCCACTCCGGTCAGCAATCGGCAGACGCCACTTGAATACGATCCGAGTGGCAGCGGGTCTCTTTGGACCAGCAACACCAGCTAAGTGTTGGTTTACCTGAAGAGTTTTTACGCGCGCACGCCGTGCAACCGGCATTGGCGTCGGTATCCGATGGCCATGCGGAGTCCGTGAGATCGCCGACTGCTGGGTGTGAGCGCCCGCAGAGTGCCCGCAAGCTTTGTGCTGTGCCCAGCTCGCCGCGCCCGCTACCCAAACGCAAGTCCCTTTCGCAATGACTGGCCGCTCACACCGTGAGCGACACGAGCACGAGGTTGCGCAGGGATCGAAATCGGACAACCGTCGAGGCGTGCCCCGGATCCGCAGCGCCAGCGTGCGCAAGACCGAGGCTCGGCGCTTGCGTCGGGTGCGCGAGGTGCTCGGCCTCAGCCAGCGGGAGATGGCCAAAGAATTCAAAGTGGCGCACGGCGCCATTGCGGGTTGGGAGTCTGGCAAACGCACGATGCCAGGGCCGGTTTCGAAGCTACTCGAGCTCTATGAAGAGGAGCTCGGGCTGAGCGAGGACGGCGGCGGCCTCGAACGGCTCCGGACGAGCTCTTCGGCTCGCAACTTCGCGCTCTCGCGCCTGGCTGGCAACGTGCTCATACGCACCATCGGCGGCCTGCTCACGCGCTGGCTCGGCCGCGACGGGCAGAGCAACGCGGTGACTGCGCGCGCCCAAGCAGCGCTCGCGCGCAACTTGGCGGAGGCCGTCGGTGAGCTCAAGGGGCTCGTGATGAAGGCGGGGCAAACGCTGGGCTACGTAGACTTCTTACTATCGGAGGCAGCGCGCGCCGAGTTGAACACGCTGATGACTTCGAGCCTGCCTCTGCGCGCTTCGGTCTTGACGCAGGTATTTCTAGAAGACTTAGGCCGACTGCCGCGGCAATTGTTCGTCGAGTGGAGCCCACGGCCGTTTGCCGTCGCGTCGATCGGACAAGTGCATCAGGCCGTGCTCAGCGACGGCCAGCACGTTGCCGTGAAAGTGCAGTATCCGGGGATCGAGCAAACGCTCGACGCGGACCTGCAACGCGTACAGGCCCTCGAGCGCTTGAGCACGTTCATCTTTCGGGGCCAGGAACGGGGCGTGTTTTCGGCTGAGCTTCGCGAGCGACTAGCCGAGGAGTGCGATTACCACCTCGAGGCCCGGAATCAGGAGGAGTTTCGCGTGCGCTGGTTGGGCCGGCGTGGGCTCCTAATCCCGAAAGTGCGCTTCGAGTGTTCGAGTCGTCGAATCTTGGTCACGGAGCTGGTGCAGGGCGAGACCATCGAAGCGTTCCTCCAGCACGCCACGCCAGACGAGCGCGATCGCGCGGGCGCGACGATCTATCGCTTCTTCATGGAATCGTTCTGTCGGGATGGCGTGTTCAATGCCGACCCACACCCGGGCAACTACCTGTTCGTGAATGGCGATGTCGCCATGCTCGACTTCGGGTGCGTCAAACGAGTGGGACCGGAGCAAATGACTTGGTGGAGGGCGTTCCTGCGTTCGTACCTGGAGCGCCGCTTCGACAGCGCGCGCGCGCTCCTGTGCCAGACGGGGATGGTGCCGGATCCCAACGGCTACGACTTCGATTCGCACCACCGGATGGTGCTCACGACGTACGAGTTTTGCCTGCGCGAAGGGCCGTTTGGCTTCGACACCGCGTACCTGAAGCGACTGCTCAATGCGCGTGGCCGCGATAACCGCGGGAAATTCCGGGTGAACCTGCCGAAAGACTGGATCTTCGCCACGCGCATGGCGCTCGGACTGTTCGCGCTCTTGGCGCGCTTGGGAGCTCGAGCGGACTTCCGCGGTGTGTTGCTCGATCTGCTCTACGAGCCGGGCGAGAGCAGACCCTCACCTTACACGGACACCGAGTTCTCACTGCTCGGTGGCGTGACCACCCAACCAGGGACCGTGGCATGAAGTCGGTCGAAGGTTTGTTCATCGAGCAACACGCGCGCGGAGCCTTTCCCGGCGGACAGCTGGTCGTGCAGCGCGCCGGAGTGCGCGTGCTCGACCTCGCGCTAGGCACGGCGCTCGGCTTTCGAGAACACGAGGGACAACCAGTTTCGGTCACACCCGAGACACGCTTTCAAGTCATGTCTGCCTCGAAGGCAGTGCTTGCGCGCGCCCTCTCGATCTTGGAGGCGCGCGGGCTGCTCGACGTGCAGGCTACGGTCCGGCGCTACATTCCGGAGTTTTTCGCGCCAGAAGTCACGATTTTGGACGTGCTCACGCATCGCTCCGGCTGCACGATGCCCGTGCTCAGCAGCAAGCCCGAGCTTTGGCACGACTGGTCGAACGTCGTTGCTGCGCTGCGCACCGAGCCGCCGAGCTATCGGCGAGGCACGCTTGCGTATCAACCCATCGCCTTCGGCTGGATCCTCGCGGAAGTGATGCAGCGCATCACCGGCATGTCGTTGCAGGCGTTCACGGCGCGCGAGATAGAGGGCGACTGGGCGTGGACAACGTCCGAAGCCGCCGCGCACACCTACTGGCTCGGCGCCGAGCGGTATCTGTTGAACGGAACCAACTTGGCCTCGGGCTTCGAGCACACCAACAACACCATCACGTCGCGGACTGCGCTCGTTCCGGGGGCAGGCCTGCTCACTTCGGCGCGCACGCTCGCGAGCTTTTACGACGCGCTGCTGCGCGACGACTCCGAGTCCTTTCGACGCTACACGCGGCCTGCGACGCGCGGCTTCGACAAGATTTCGGGCGCGTACGTCACGTTGGGTCGCGGCTTCGGGCTCGGTTGGCGCTGGCCGCACCCCTACGGCTGGTGGGGTACCCAGCGCTGTTTTGGCCATCCCGGTGGCTTTTCCGTGGTCGCGTACGCCGATCCGACGACCGACGCGGGCATTGCCATCGTGACCAACGGAAACCGGTCGCTCAGCGATTTGGTCCGTCGCTTTGCGCCGCTCGGTTCGGCGATTCGGCGCGAGCTCAGCGAGCAACGCGCGAAATGAGACCTGGACACTTGAGGCTGTGCCCGCGCTGCGCGCGCCACGTTCCAAGGGTTCAGTCCTCTAGCAATACATTTGAGCGACAGCGCGCAAGC
>Ga0302323_100002116_pt1 | contig 16135 bp, 16 predicted proteins | sample Fen_T0_3_FD_201950 | JGI IMG/M metagenome (GOLD analysis project Ga0302323, IMG submission 201950) | Peat permafrost microbial communities from Stordalen Mire near Abisko, Sweden - Fen_T0_3 | ecosystem: Environmental > Terrestrial > Soil > Wetlands > Permafrost | place: Sweden: Abisko... | reverse complement strand
GTCGCCGACTTCCCGGACCCGGGCGAGCCCGGGCCGTTCGGACGCTGGCTCACGGAGCTCTTCAACGACTGGCCCGAGGGCGCCCGCCCGGCGCCCGGCGAGGGGGACGCCGCGAGGCTCGAGGCCACTGCCGGGACGCCCGAGGTGCCCGTAGCGCCACCCGAGGTGCCCGCTGCGACACCCGCCGGGACGCCCGATGAGGTCATGGCCGGGCCGGCGACCGGACCCGGCTGACCTCCGGGTCGACCCGGGTTGTGGCATCCTGCTCCGTGACCATCGCACGTCTTGGAGAACCCGTGGGAGCCACCGGCCTCTCAGCCGACGCCACCGAGTACCGCGCCCGCCTGGCGGAGCAGAGCGACGCCCAGATCGACACCTGGGCGGCCGAGATGATGCGCGACGTCGCCATCCGGCGCGGCGTCATCCGCGTCGTGGAGGAGTTCCGGCGTGCCGCCAGGCTCACCGAGCAGGAATTCGAACGGGTGTTCGCTTCCGGCGGCGGGCCGCCGGCCACGGTGGGTCACGACGCGCAGGGGCGGCTCATGGTCCCGGCAGTCGCGCTCTGGGCGCTCGTGCCCGGCATTCGCTCCCAGGTGCCGGACGGCCGCGACCGGCTGATCGAGTACCTGGTCGCGAGCTTCGACGAGCTCGTCTACGTCTGAGGACGGGTCGGCGCCGGTGCCCTCCACCGGGCCGGCTCCGGGTCCGCCCGCGGTGGACACGCCCCGGGCGGGGACAGCCCTCGACGCCCGGCGCCTCGTGCGGGCCGCGCGCCTCGTCCATCCCTTCCCGTCGCTGCTCGATGGCGGCGTTGTCGCGCTGATCGCCATCGTGGCCGGGGGAGGGCCCGCGAAGGCCGTCGTCCTCGGCCTCTCCATGGCCTGCCTCCAGTTCGCCATCGGGGCCGCGAACGACCTCGTCGACGCGGCGGCCGACGCCGGACGCAAACCCGGCAAGCCGATCCCCGACGGCGTCGTGACGGTCGGCCATGCCCGGCTCGTGGTCGCGGCGGCCGCCGGCGCGGGCTTCCTCCTGGCGCTGGCCGCCAGCCCCGGGCTGCTGGTCCTGGCGCTCGTGGGATTCGGGATCGGGCTCGCGTACGACGTCTGGGCCAAGGGGACCGCGCTCTCCTGGTTGCCGTTTGCGGTGGGGATTCCGCTGCTGCCGCTGTATGGGTGGTATGGGGCGACGGGCGAGGTCCCGGGCATGTTCCTCGTCATCGTGCCGGCGGCGGCGATCGCCGGGACGGGCCTGGCCATCGCCAACGCGATCGTCGACATGGAACGGGACCGTGACGCCGGTGTCCGGTCCATCGCCCTCGCGCTCGGTCCGTCGCGCGCGTCGAGGCTCGTCCTCGTCCTCCACGTCGTGGTGGCGATGCTCGCGGTGGTCACGGCGGCCGTCCTCGGGGCGCCCACCGGCTGGGTCGTGGCGGTCCTGGCCTCGTGCGTCGTCCCCGTCGGGGGTGGCGCCCTGGGCATCATCGGGGCGGGTCGCGACGGCTCCGGCCTTCGGGAGCTCGCGTGGGAGGTCCAGGCCATGGGGACGGGGTTGCTCGCCGTGGCCTGGCTGGGCGCCCTGAGCGCCTCCCAGGGGGCGACGGGCGCCTGACCTGCGCCGGATCCCACTGCGGTGCATCCGCGCAACCCCCAAAGTCCCATCCCGTCGGAACGGAAGTACGCGACACACCTTGGGGTCCGATGCCGCTATTGTTGGCAGACGTCCCGGGGGTGCCGGGAAGACCAGGAGGGTCCGACACGGCAGCGGCCGGCCGGGCTCACCGGGGCCCGTGCGGGTCGGCAACGAGTGACATTCAGCACCGCCTTCCGCCCAGTAAGGCGGCAGCAATCATGAAGCCGGCGCCATCATGGCGCCGGCTTCGTTCATGCCCGGGGGGAGGCCGGGAGACCCTAGCGGTCCGGGTCTCCGGTGCGGACGACGGCGATCGCGTTCTCCAGGCGGAGCTTGGCGATCGTCAGGTACTTGGCCAGGTTGGTCCTGTCGGTCGAGCCGATCGCGGACAGGACCTCCGGGTTGCGGATCACGTCCAGCATCTCCTCGACGGCATCGTTGAGCTGCTGCTTGGCGGCGACCAGGGTGTCGTCCCGGACGGGCTCGGCGGCGCCGTGGCGGGCGGTCCAGTCCTCGGGGTCGGGCTCCGGGTCGGCCGCGGGGGCGACCGCCTCGGGATCCTCGCCCGGTTCGTCGTCGGTCGCGACGCGGGTCGGCCGTCCCTCGATCCGCTCCCGGAGCTTGACCAGGGACAGCTCGTTGCGGGCGACCTGGTCCGCGAGCTTCTTGCGCTTCTTCGGGTCGGAGACCTTCATCAGCTCGTAGGCGTGGGACAGGGTGTCCTTGCGCAAAGACACGAGCTCGCGGACTTCGGGCGGCGCGTCCGCGAGGCGGAGGCGGTTCTCGAGATAGCCCTTGTCCTTGCCGAGCTTCTCGGCGAGCTTCCGGATCGAGTAGCCGTGCTCCCTGATCATCCGGTCGTACATCGCCGCCTCGTCGAGAACGGAGATGTCCTCGCGCTGGAGGTTCTCGATGATCGAGATCTCCATCGCGGTGTCGTCGTCGATCTCCTCGACGAGGGCGGGGATCGTCGCCTGGCCCGCGATCTTCGACGCGCGCCAGCGACGCTCGCCGGCGACCAGCTGGAATCGGTTCTCGTCGACGGGCCGGACGAGGATGGGCTGCAGCACGCCGTGCTCGCGGATGCTGGACGCGAGCTCCTCGAGGGTCGCCTCGTCGAAGGCGAGCCGCGGGTTGCGGGGGTTGGATTCGATACGGTCGACTGGGATGACCTTGACGCCCGTCGAGCGATGCGTGGTCTCCGGGGAGAGGAGGCTGACGATCGCGGGCGGAAGCTCACGTTCCTCGGAGAGTCGACGAGCGGCGGCGGCGCGGAAGTCAGGCCTGGCCAAGTTCGATCACCTCCCGGGCGAGCTCGCGGTAGGTCCGAGCGGCCTCGGAGCCGCTGGCATACGACGTGATCGGCCGTCCTGCGAGGGGTGCCTCGCCGAGCTTCACGGTGTTCCGGATGATCGTGTGGAAGACGTGATGGTCGCCGACGACGCGAAGCTCGTCGAGCATGTCCTTGGCGAGGTTCGTCCGCGCGTCGTAGAACGTGGGCAGCAGGCCCAGGACCTTGAGGTCACGGTTGAGCTTGAGCCGGATCGCGTTGATGACCTTGACCAGGTTGTTGAGGCCCTTCATCGCGTAGAACTGCGTCTGCACCGGGATGATGACGCTGTCCGCGGCCACGAGGCCGTTCACGGTGAGGAGGCCGAGGTTGGGCGGGCAGTCGATGAGGACGTACTCGTAGGGGTCGATCGCCTCGCGCATCGCCTCGCGCAGGATCGTCTCGCGACCCAGCGCCGTGAACAGCTCGCCCTCCGTGCTGGCGAGGTCGATGTGGGCGGGCGCGACGTCGATGCCAGCCGTCTCGGTCGGGAGGATCGCCTCGGCCATCGTGCACCGGCCATCGGCGAGCACATCCGCCATCGACCGCTGCACGAGGTTGAGGTTGATGCCCACGCCGGCCGTCAGGTTTGCCTGCGGATCCATGTCGATGAGCAGGACGCGCAGCCCGTCCTCGGCGAGGGCGCCCGCGAGATTGATCGCGGTCGTCGTCTTGCCGACGCCACCCTTCTGGTTGGCAATCGCGATCACGTGCGTCAAGGGCGGCACCTCGGAAGATCGAATCGGCCAGGCGGCCGGTGGCGGCGGAAGTGAGGGAATGCTACCGCGCTGGGACAAGTGGTGGGGCGGTTGTCCACATGAGAACGGAGTTGTGCACCGTTCTGTGGATATCCCAGCCATGCGATCGGTGGATCCCGGGGGCCGCGGATCAACGGCAATGCGCCGTTGACGCCGCGGAAACACGGCCATGGAGCGGGCTCGATCGCGTCGCCGGCCGCAGGGCGATGCCATGCGGTCCTCACGGCGGAGACCTCCGGCGCGCCTATGATGGCAGCATCCCGTGACGTCTTTGCGTAAAGACGTTCAACCTGCGACCCGGAGGGAGCCCAGGACGTGTCGAAGAACGCCGAACGGATCGCGCGCCTGGAACGAATGCGCGCCGAGGCCCGCCAGGGTGGGGGGCCGGTGCGGGTGGAACGCCAACACGCCTGGGGCAAGCTCACGGCCCGCGAGCGGCTCGACCTGTTGCTGGACCCAGGCTCGTTCGTGGAGCTGGACGCGTTCGTCACCCACCGCGCCACCGAGTTCGGCCTTGACCGCCAGCACTTCCTCGGGGACGGCGTGGTCACCGGGCACGGAACCGTCGAAGGCCGGCTGGTCTTCGTGTTCTCGCAGGACTTCACCGTCTTCGGGGGCTCGCTGTCCGAGGCGTATGCCGAGAAGATCTGCAAGGTCATGGACCTCGCGATGAAGGTGGGCGCGCCGGTCATCGGCCTCAATGATTCGGGCGGCGCGCGAATCCAGGAGGGAGTCGCCTCGCTCGGCGGCTACGCGGAGATCTTCCTGCGCAACGTCCTGGCGTCGGGTGTCGTGCCGCAGATCTCGGTCATCCTCGGCCCATGTGCCGGCGGTGCGGTGTACTCGCCCGCGATGACCGACTTCACGATCATGGTGGAGGGGACGAGCTACATGTTCGTCACCGGTCCCAATGTCGTGAAGGCCGTGACCCATGAGGAGGTCGACGCGGAGGCCCTCGGTGGCGCTGCCGTCCACACCGGTCGCAGCGGCGTCGCGCACCTCGCGGCTCGCGACGAGGCCGAGGCGATGGACCACGTGCGCCGGCTGCTCGCGCACCTGCCGCAGAACAACGTTGCGGACGCCCCTGTCGTCGCGACGGCCGATCCATCGGACCGGATGGACATCGAGCTCGACGATGTCGTGCCGGACGAGTCGCAGAAGCCGTACGACATGCATGACGTCCTGCGGCGCGTCGTGGACGACGGCGCGTTCTTCGAGCTTCAGCCGGACTGGGCCGGCAACATCCTCATCGGCTACGCGCGTCTCGGCGGTCGTCCCGTCGGCATCGTCGCGCAGCAGCCCGCGGTCCTCGCCGGGGCGCTGGATATCGACGCGTCGGTGAAGGCGGCGCGTTTCGTGCGCACGTGCGACGCGTTCAACGTCCCGCTCGTCACCTTCGTCGACGTCCCGGGATTCCTGCCCGGCGTCGCACAGGAGCACGGCGGGATCATCAAGCATGGCGCGAAGCTCCTGTACGCCTACTGCGAGGCGACCGTGCCCAAGGTGACGGTCATCACGCGCAAGGCCTATGGCGGCGCGTACGACGTCATGAGCAGCAAGCACATCCGAGGCGACATGAACTTCGCGTGGCCCACGGCCGAGATCGCGGTCATGGGCGCGGAGGGCGCGGTCAACATCATCTTCAAGGATGCGATCGGGGACGCCGAGGACGCGGTGGCGGAGCGCAAGCGCCTGGTCGCCGAGTACGAGACCGAGTTCTCCAACCCGTATGTCGCGGCCGCCCGCGGCTACATCGACGAGATCATCCTTCCGCGCGAGACGCGGCCGCGGCTGATCCGCTCGCTTGTGGTCCTCGCCGACAAGCGCGACACAAACCCACGGAAGAAGCATGGCAACATCCCCCTCTGAGGCAGGCCACACGTCTTTGCGCAAAGACGCCCATTCCGGGAGCCCCCGATGAACACCCCCGATGCGCCCTTCCGGCGCGTGCTCATCGCGAACCGCGGCGAGATCGCGGTCCGCATCATCCGGGCCTGCCACGAGATGGGGATGGAGGCGGTCGCGGTCTACAGTGATGCCGATGCCGAGGCCGCCCACGTGCGGCTCGCCGATGTCGCCGTCCGGATTGGGCCACCTGCCCCGTCAGAGAGCTACCTGCGGATCGACGCCGTCATCGAGGCAGCCCTCTCCACCGGCTCCGGGGCTATCCATCCCGGTTACGGGTTCCTGGCGGAGCGCGCCGCGTTCGCGCGTGCCGCGGAGGACGCCGGCATCGTGTTCGTCGGCCCGAGCTCCGACGCGATCGAGGCGCTCGGCGACAAGCTGAACGCGCGACGGCTCGCCGCGCGCGTCGGGGTGCCGTCGGTGCCCGGCACCCTGGAGCCCGCCCCGGTGGACCACCCCGACCAGGTCGCGTCGATCCTGGAGACGGCCCGGAGCATCGGCTTCCCGCTGCTGGTCAAGGCGGCTGCTGGCGGCGGGGGACGGGGCATGCGGCGGGTGACGCGGGAGCAGGACCTGGCGGCCGCCCTGGTGTCCGGATCGCGCGAGGCGCTGTCCGCGTTCGGCGACGGGTCCGTCTACCTTGAGCGCGAGATCCTGCCGGCGCGCCACATCGAGGTGCAGCTGCTCGCGGACGCGCACGGTCGCGTGGTCGCGCTCGGGGAGCGTGACTGCTCGTTGCAGCGACGGCACCAGAAGCTGGTGGAGGAGGCCCCGGCCCCGGGGCTGACGGAGGAGCAGCGCAGGCACCTGCACGGGCTCGCGATCCGGCTCGGCTCCGCCGCGGGGCTGCGCAACGCCGCGACGTGCGAGTTCCTCTACGACCGGGACGGACGCTTCTGGTTCCTTGAGGTGAACACGCGGCTCCAGGTGGAGCACGGCGTGACCGAGCTGGTGGCCGGGGTCGACATCGTCCGCGAGCAGTTCAACCTCGCGGCGGGCGCGCCGCTGAGCCCGGAGGTCATCGCGGCGGGGGAGCGGGCAGCCACGCCGTCGAGCCACGCGATCGAGGTCCGGATCGCCGCCGAAGATCCGGCACGCGCCTTCGCCCCCACGCCGGGCCGTGTCGGCCGCTGGGTGATGCCGGCAGGACCCGGCATCCGCGTCGACACCCACATCGAGGCTGGGGACCGTGTGCCCGCCGACTACGACAACCTCATCGCGAAGCTGATGGTCCATGCGCATGACCGCAGCGCGGCGATCGATCGCCTGCGTCGTGCCCTGGATGAGGCCGAGGTCGGTGGCGTGCAGACGACCCTGCCGTTCCACCGGGCCGTCGCACGGAGCGACGCGTTCCGCGTCGGGGACCTGTCGACGGGCTGGGTGGACGAGCACTGGGACGGTGAGGTGGTGCGCCGGGCCGCGGTCCGCAAAGCGCTGCTGGCGGCGGGGCTGGCGGCCGTCGCGGAGGAGCCGCGACCTGCCGGTGTCGGGACCAGTGGGTCGATCGACGGCGGCGCCGCGACGCCGACGGGCCGCAACGGCTGGCGGAGCGGCGGACGAGGACAGGGAGTCGACCGATGGCCGGGCTGACGCCTTCCTCGGCGACGGGGACGACCGCTGAATCGAATGGCAACGGCGGCGTCGATCCACGCGCGGTCCGCGTCCGCCTCGAAACGGCCACGCACCTGAACCCCGAGCCCTCGATGCGGGTCACGCCCGCGCCCGAGCCGCTGCGCATGACGAACCCGACGGTCGGGACCGGACCGCTCGGCGGCGTCGCGATGGCGCCGGCGAACGCCGAGCCACCCGCTGTCCTTGCGCAAAGACAGGTCCTGGTGGACGACGTCGCGGTCGACGCCGGGCTCCGGTCGCTGGGTGGCGGGCGCTATCTCCTGGTCGAGGGTGGCGACCAGGTGCGCGTGGTCCTCGAGGCGGAGACGGCGGAGCCGGGTGGCGTCGCCCGGCGAGAGGTCCTGGTCGAAGGGTTCCGCTTCGTCGTCGAGGTGGAGTCCGAGCGGGTTGCCGCCCTGCGCGAGCGGGCGACGTCCGGCCGGGCGTCCTCGGCCCACACGGGTCCGCTCCGGGTCAAGGCGATCATTCCCGGTAAGGTGGTGGCCGTCTCGGTGAAGCCGGGTGATGCCGTGACCGCCGGCCAGCAGCTGCTGGTGGTCGAGGCGATGAAGATGCAGAACGAGCTGCGGGCGCCGAGGGATGGCACCATCGATCGCGTGGGCGTGACGGTGGGTGTCAACATCGAGATCGGCGACCTGCTCGTGGTGATCAGCTAGCGGAGGACCGGGTGAACGAGGAGCCGACGGTGCCGGTGGATGGCGCCGGTGACGGGGGGAGCGGCACGGGTCCCGCGGTGGATCCCGAGGTGGATCGCTGGCGCGCGACGACCCGGGCGAAGGCCGTCGCTGCCTCCGCCGAGCGACGCGAGACCTTCGCGACGACGTCCGAGATCCCGGTCGCGGATGTCTACACGCCGGTGGACGTCGCCGGCCTGGACCCCGCTGCGGACCTCGGACTGCCCGGCGAGTACCCGTTCACCCGCGGCGTGCAGGCCACGATGTACCGCTCGCGCTTCTGGACGATGCGCCAGTACGCGGGCTTCGCGACCGCCGCCGAGACCAACGGGCGCTTCCGCTATCTCCTCGAGCAGGGCCAGACGGGCCTGTCCGTCGCCTTCGACCTGCCGACCCAGATGGGCTACGACTCGGATGCCCCCGAGGCGGAGGGGGAGGTGGGCCGGGTCGGCGTGCCCGTGTCGTCGCTCGCCGACATGGAGACCCTGTTCGCGGGGATCCCGCTTGGCACGGTCAGCACCTCGATGACGATCAACGCCACGGCCCCCATCCTCCTCGCGCTCTACGTCGCCGCGGCCGAGAAGCAGGGCGTGTCCCGCGCACAGGTCTCCGGAACCACCCAGAACGACATCCTCAAGGAGTACATCGCGCGCGGGACCTGGATCTACCCGCCACGCGTCTCGATGCGCCTCGTGACCGACGTCTTCGAGTTCGCCAGCCGCGAGCTCCCGAGGTGGAACACGATCAGCATCTCCGGCTACCACATGCGCGAGGCGGGGGCCACGGCGGCACAGGAGCTGGCGTTCACCCTGGCCGACGGCATCGCCTACGTCGAGGCCGCCGTCGGCCGAGGGCTTGCCGTCGACGAGTTCGCCCCGCGGCTCTCGTTCTTCTTCGCCGCCTGGTCGGAGCTGTTCGAGGAGGTGGCCAAGTTCCGGGCCGCCCGCCGGATGTGGGCTCGGATCATGAAGGAGCGGTTCGGGGCGAAGAACCCGAGGTCGATGATGTGCCGCTTCCACACGCAGACCGCCGGCTCGTCGCTGACCGCCCAGTCCATCGACAACAACGTCGTCCGGACCACGCTCCAGGCCCTCGCCGCGGTCCTGGGCGGGACCCAGAGCCTCCACACGAACTCCCGGGACGAGGCCCTCGCGCTCCCGACGGTCGAGTCCGCCCGTCTCGCCCTGCGCACCCAGCAGATCATCGCCTACGAGGCCGGCGTGACCGAGACGCCCGATCCGCTCGCTGGGTCGTGGTTCGTGGAGTCCCTGACCAACGAGCTCGAGGAGGCGGCCACGGCGTATCTCGCGGAGATCGACGCCATGGGCGGCACCCTGTCGGCCATCGAGGGCGGCTTCCAGCAGCGCCAGATCCAGGAGTCCGCCTACCGGGTCCAGCGCGAGATCGAGCGCGCCGACCGGATCGTGGTGGGGGTCAACAAGTTCCGCGACGACGAGCCCGGACCCCGCCCGGCCCTGCTCCGTATCGACCCGGAGGGCGAGCGCCGCCAGGTCGAGAGCCTGCGCCGCGTCCGCGCGGAGCGCGATGCCGGCGCCTGGGAGGCGGCCATGCGCCGCCTGGAGGACGAGGCGAGGGGCGAGGCCAATCTCGTGGCGCCCATCATCGATGCCGTTGCCGCCTACGCCACCGTGGGGGAGATCGCGGACCGGCTGCGCTCGGTCTGGGGCGTCCATCGCGAGCTGATCACCGTCTAGGAGATCCCCATGACCGATCCCACCGGCGCCGCCGCACGCGTTCCCGCCCACATCCGGGGCCTCGGCAGGGTCCACCACGTCGCCGTCATCGTCCGGGACATCGACGAGTCGCTCGGGTTCTGGCGCGACATGCTGGGACTCCCGGTCGAGCTGGTCCTGCCAATCGAGCAGGACCGCGTCACCATCGCGTTCCTCCCGGTGGGGGAGTCGAAGGTTGAGCTGGTCCAGCCAACAGACGACACGACGGGCGTGGCGCGATTCCTGGCGAGCAAGGGCGAGGGGTTCCACCACGTCTGCTTCGAGGTGGACAACCTCTCGGAGACGCTGATGCGCCTGGAGATGGACGGGCTCGAGCTGCTCGACACGGTGGCCCGCAAGGGCGCGGAGGGTCCGGTCGCGTTCATCCACCCGCGATCCTGCCACGGGGTGCTGGTCGAGCTGATCGAGAAGTCGGGCGGTCCGGCCTGGGCGGCCCTGGGCTACCCCGCCCTCTAGCCGGCCCGGGCGGACGTCAGGTGCGGGTCGCCGTCAGCAGGAACAGCGGGTAGACGCGGTCGTCCTTCGGCAGCTCCCATGCGGGCCGGAACGCGACGTCGCGGAAACCGGCCGCCTCGGCGGCCGCCCCGAGCGCCTCGCGATCGAAGCCGTGCAGGACGGGCTCGCCCGGGTCGGAGTGGAACGAGCCGTCCTCCGCGTCCAGGTCCACGATGGCGATCCGGCCGCCCTGGTCCAGCAGCGCGGCGAGGCCGGCGAGGGCCGCCGAGGTGTCGAGCACGTGGTGGAGCGCCATCAGGCTCACGACCAGGTCGAAGCGGGCCTCCGGCAGTGGGTCCTCCGTGAGCACGTGCCGCAGGGTGCTTGCGCCCGGGTGTGCGCCCGTGCCGATCTTGGCCTCCGCGACGTCCAGCATCCCGCCCGAGGCGTCCGCGAGCACCACCGAGCCCACGTACGGCAGGATGGCCAGCCCGAGGAGCCCCGTCCCGGCGCCCAGCTCCAGGACCCGGGCGTCAGGGTCGGGTCGAGCCGTCTCGAGGATCAGGGCGGCGATGGCCCTGGCGCGTTCGGCGCGCTCTGGTGTGTCCCACTCGGCCGCGCGGTCATCGAAGGTCGTCATGGGACCATTGTGCCCCGAGCGACCATGGGCGTTGCGGGGCGACCCGCGAGTCGGGGTGGCGCCGGAGTGTCTTTGCGTACAGACACCGGCCCCGACCCCGGGTTGGCGGTCTGTCTCGCGTCACCCCGGCAGGGCACGGGATCGCGGGGGAGCTGGCTTCGTCCGCTGCGCCACGACGCTCTCGAGGCGGTGGGCCCGGGGGGGCGCGATCGGTCGATCAGCGCAGGAGCCGCCACAGCGCCCGCAGCGCGGCCAGCGAGGCCCCGCACACCAGCGCCTGACGCCAGATCCACGCCCGCCCGCCCGGGTCGTCGGGACCGGCGTCGAGCGGCCCGTCGTGGGCGTCGATGCGGAGCAGCGGGACCCAGGCCATCGTCCCGAGCAGCTCGTCTGGGGTGGCGCGCCAGGGGTTGATGCCCGCAGCCAGCGACGGACCGCCCGTCGAGCGCATCAGCGCGGGCAGGATTCGACGCCGGACGTCGGGCGAGCGGATGTCGGTCGCGATCCCCGCCACGCGCCGGCCGGGCAGCACGGCCTCGACGCGCGGGTCGGCCTGGAGGTTGCGGTACCACTCCGTCCGAGGCCCGAAGCCGGCGACAACCCACACGGAGCCCTCGGCCACGACGTAGTTGAGCGGAGTCTCGCGAACGAGCCCGCTCTTCCGGCCCCGGATCCTGAGCAGGACCATGGCGCCCCCGATCGGGGTCGAGAACCAGGCGCCCAGGCCGGCACGCGTGGCGGGCACCATGAGGTAGCGGTTGAGGATCCGGAAGAAGCGGACGCCCACGGGGACGGGGTCGCCCGCGCGCGCGCCGGCGGGCGGCTCCGCGAGGCGGAGATCCGGACGGTCGATGCGGGCCGGGGTGGCGGTCATGGACGCAGCGTGCGGGCCGGTGGAGCTCCCCGCGAGGGCCGGACCGCGTCGAGCGACAGGAGGGATGGACCCCCGACGGATGGACCGGCGCGGAATGGACCCCTAGAACGCCCAGGCGAAGACGACGTCGCGGGCTCCTCTCGATGCCTGCGAGAACGCCACGATGCGCCCGGCGAGGTCCCGGATCCAGGGCTTCTCCTCGCGTGGCAGCAGGCCCAGCTCCTCCTCGAGCAGCTCGATCCAGCGGCCCGCCAGGGCGCCCAGCTGCTCGTCCGCGAGACCGGCGACCACCTCGATCCAGTCCGGGTCCACTCGTTCCAGGATCCGCTCCGTGGACGCGGCGACGCCCTCGAGCTCCGTCCGGGCGTCCAGGAAGTCCAGCAACCCCTCGTTGTCGCTCACGGAGCGGACGGCCTCGGAGAAGAGGTCCAGCCACGTGGGATCGAGGCCGCCGCCGAGCGGCAGGTGCGCGACGAACCGGTCCGGATCGTCGAACGCCGCCGTGTCGTCAACCGACAGCGCGAGGACGATGTCGCGCGCGTCACCCGCGACGAGGTCCATCAGACTGCTCATAGGCGCCTGGGCGCCGCTCCTCCTTCCGTTGCCCGCCACGGTCTCCGCGACGGCGTTCGCGCCAGCATAGCCCGTGGGTCACTCGCCCTCGCGGGCGATCTCCTCCGCGTAGGCGATCATGTCGAGCTCGCCCGGCGACCGGTCGACGGCCGTCAGGAGGGCGGCGGCCTCGGCCCGGTGCTGGGTCCCGTGGTTCACGACGTGGGCCAGCATCTGCCAGAACGGCACGTTCTCGTGCCGCCGTTCGAGCCAGGCCTCGTCCAGGGTGTCGAACCAGGCTTCGAGGGCGTCCCATTCGGCCGCCCAGGCTCCCGCGAGGGCCGAGGGAGACGGGAGAGCCTCACGCTCCGGCCGGGCACGCCCCGCCGCGTCGTCGTCGCCGCCGAGCCCCAGGCGCCAGCGCTGGTGGGCACCCAGCTGGTGGACCAGGATGGCCCCGAGGCCGCGGTCGCCCACGGCCCCGGTCGCGCCCCAGGTCTCCCCGGGGACCGCGTCGATCACGGCGAGGATGCGCCGGGTGGCCCAGCGGTCGTAGCCGAACAGGTAGCGGACGTCGTCGAGGCGCATCTCAGCCGCGGTACCCGGCCTCGCGGAGGAGCGCCGGCAGCTCGGTGGGGGAGCCGGCGACCCGGAAGCCCGCGGCCTCCAGTGCCGAGACCTTGGAGGCCGCGGTGCCCTTCCCGCCCGAGATGATCGCGCCGGCGTGGCCCATGCGCTTGCCCTCGGGAGCGGTGCGCCCGGCGATGAACGCCACCTTCGGCACGTCCGCCATGTGCTCGGCAGCCCAGGCCGCCGCCTCCTCCTCGGCCGCCCCGCCGATCTCGCCGATCAGGACGAGCGCCTCGGTCTCGGGGTCCGCGGCGAACAGCGCGAGCACGTCGAGGAACTGCGTCCCGATGACCGGGTCGCCGCCGATGCCGATGCACGACGACTGGCCGAGGCCGGCGTCGGTCATGGCCTGGACGGCCTCGTAGGTGAGCGTGCCCGAGCGCGAGACGACGCCGACGCGTCCCTCGCGGTGGATGGACCCCGGGATGATCCCGACCTTGGCCCGTCCGGGCGACGTCGCGCCCGGGCAGTTCGGCCCGATCAGCCGGGCGCGCGCCAGGCGGACCTCCTCGACGACCGGGATCATGTCCAGCGCGGGGATGCCCTCCGTGATGCAGAAGATGGTCTTCACGCCCGCCGCCACCGCCTCGAGGACCGCGTCGGGGGCGCCGCCGGCCGGCACGAAGATGCACGAGGTATTGGCGCCGGTCTCGCGGACCGCCTCGGCGACGGTGTTGAACACCGGGACGGCGCCGTCGAGGGCCGTCTGGCCGCCCTTGCCCGGCGTGACGCCGGCGACGAGCGGGGTGCCGTACTCCAGCATCGCCCGGCTGTGGAACTCGCCCTCGCGCCCGGTGATGCCCTGGACGACGAGGCGGGTGTCGCGACCGATGAGGATGCTCACGCCGCCGCTCCCTTCGCCGCCGCCGCCACGGCCTTCGCCGCCGCCTCGTCCAGGCTGCTCGCGGTCACGAACCGCGCCGCCTCGAGCAGCTCCGCGGCCTCGGCCGCGTTGGTGCCCACGATCCGGACCACCATCGGGACATCGCGCACCTGCTGGGCGCGGGCCTCGATCAGCCCCTTGGCGACCTCGTCGCCGCGCGTGATGCCGCCGAAGATGTTGACGAGGATCGCCTTGACGTTCGGGTCCTCGAGGATCAGCCGCATCGCGGCCGCCACGCGGTCCGCCTTCGCGCCGCCGCCGATGTCGAGGAAGTTGGCCGGCTGGCCGCCCGCCCGGTTGACGAGGTCCATCGTCGTCATGGCGAGACCTGCCCCGTTGACCATGCAGCCGATGTCGCCCTCGAGCTTGATGAACGTGAGGTCGTAGCGGCGGGCCTCGACATCCGCCGGGTCCTCCGCGTCGAGGTCCCGGAGCTCCTCGAGCCCGGGGTGGCGGGCGAGCGCCGAGTCGTCGAGCGTGATCTTCGCGTCCAGGCAGACCAGCCGCTCGACCGGGGTCCCGTCCGCGTTGTGCTCGCGGATGACCGCGAGCGGGTTGATCTCCACGAGGTCCGCGTCGTACGCCAGCATCGTCCGGAGGAGGCCCTTTGCGATCGCGGCGCCGGCCTTCCAGTGGGGCCCGAAACCGATCTTGAAGGCGAGCTCGCGCGCCGCGTAGTCGGGCAGGCCCAGGAGCGGGTCCGTGTGCTGGTAGACGATCGCGTCCGGGTTGTCCACCGCGACCTGCTCGATCTCGACGCCGCCCTCGGCGGAGCCGATGAACATCAGCCGCCTGGTGGCCCGGTCCAGCAGGACCGAGAGGTAGTACTCCTTCACGATCTCGGCGGCAGGCCCGACGAGGACCCGCCGGACCGGCAGGCCCTTGATCTCGAGCGCGAGGATCTGCGCCGCGACGTCCTCGGCCTCGTCCGCGGTGGCGGCGAGCTTCACGCCGCCGGCCTTCCCGCGGCCACCGACCAGGACCTGGGCCTTGATGACGACCTTGCCGGTCGCGTTGCCGGGATCGGCGAGGAACCGCACGGCGGCGGCACGGGCCTGCGAGGGGGTGCGGGCCACCTCCCATGCCGGGACGGGGAGCCCCTGGGCGACGAGCAGCGACTTCGCGTCGGCTTCGTGGATCTTCACGCGACGGGCGAGACCTCCGGGCGAGCGGGACCTGGGCGGAGACCGATGATAGCCGTGCCCCGCCAGGGCCGGGCATGGAAAGGCGCCGGCGGGAAGACCCGCCGGCGCGACCGGGAACCGGTGGAACCGCTGATCAGCTGGGGAGCTCCACGACGTTCGCCGGCGCCTCGATCTTCACGTTGGGCGAGTTGACCGCCGTGACGTCGACCGAGATCGTGAACGAGCCGGCCTCGCCGGTGGCCGTCTTGCCCGTGGCGACCATGGTCGCCGAGACGACGTACCCGCCGTCCTTGGCGATCCAGATGTCGGTCTTCCACGTGGCATCCGGCAGGCCGAAGATGCTGCTCGCCCCGGCGCCGGGATCGGCCGTCGAGCTGAAGTGCTCGGTCGCGAAGCCGTTCTTCTGCTCGTCGCCGACCTTGGTGAGGCCCGCGAGGCTGGAGTAGCCGCTCAGCATCTTGTCCGGCTTGAACGCGTCGATGGCGTTCTCCGCGTCGGAGGCCGGGGTGGACATCCACGTGTCGCCGAAGCTCGTGTAGGCGGTGTTGCCGATAATCCGGTAGCCGATCTTGCTCGCGGTCGTGCCGTCGCTCAGGGTCATGGTGACGTCGGCGGCCTGGGCCGGCTTCATCACGACCGTGCCCTCCATCGTGATCGAGCCACCGGCCTTGATGAGGCCCATCATGCCCTCGGAGGCGCCCTCGGACGCCATGACGATCTTGAACGAGTAGTTGTCGAGGTTGTCGAGCGACGAGGCCGCGCCGCCCAGGTTGACGGCGCCGCTCGCGGCCGGGACGTCGGAGGCGGCCGGGGCGGTCGTGGCCGCTGGTGCCGTGGTGGCGCCGGGCGCGGCGGTCGCGCCTGAGCCGGAGCTCGAGGCGGGCGTCGATCCGCCGCCGCAGGCCCCGAGGGCCAGCACGGCGATGAGCATCAGGACGAGCACGGGCAGTGAGCGGCTCGATCGTGTCACGGTGTCCCCTCGGGCGCGTTGATCACCGGGGAAGGCCCCCCGGCCTCGACACGGGCATCTGATCCCGGCACCCGGGCGCTGCCCATGGCCGGATGGCCCCTCGGGGGACGACCTCCGGCCCACGCGATTGAGGGGCCCACTGGGACCCCCGCGGGCCGGAGGTCGTGGCTAGAATGGCCCCATGCCCCACCGAGTCACCCTCATCCCCGGCGACGGGATCGGTCCCGAGCTGGCGGAGGCCACCCGCCGTGTCCTTGACGCCTCCGGCGTCGCCTTCGACTGGGAGGTCCAGGACGCCGGCGAAGGCGTCATGGCCCAGTA
>Ga0302323_100002115_pt1 | contig 16136 bp, 8 predicted proteins | sample Fen_T0_3_FD_201950 | JGI IMG/M metagenome (GOLD analysis project Ga0302323, IMG submission 201950) | Peat permafrost microbial communities from Stordalen Mire near Abisko, Sweden - Fen_T0_3 | ecosystem: Environmental > Terrestrial > Soil > Wetlands > Permafrost | place: Sweden: Abisko... | reverse complement strand
TGTGCTCTGGTTCAACATTGCCCACTACGCCGTCCGGCCCTGGCCGTGGATTCTGACCGCGCTGGCCGCCGTCGTACTCTACCCGCATCTGGAGCATCCTGAAACCGGATACATGCTGGTCGTCAGCCAGCACGTACCGGCTTCGCTGCGCGGACTGGTTGTCGCCGGATTCATGGCGGCGTTCATGTCCACCTACGCGACGCAGCTGAACTGGGGCGCGTCGTACCTGGTCTCAGACTTCTACCGGCGCTTCCTGAAGACCGACGCTACTGACGCGCATTATGTGGTGATGTCGCGGGTAGCTACGGTCCTGCTTGTGATCGTATCGGCTTACGTCTCCATGCAACTTTCCTCGATCCGCTCGGGGTGGGAATTCGTCCTCGAAGCCGGAGCGGGCACCGGCGGCGTGTACCTGCTGCGCTGGTACTGGTGGCGCATTAATGCGTGGAGTGAGATCTCCGCGATGATCACGGCTCTGGTGGTGTCACTCGGCGTGCGCCTGTTCGCTCCGTTTGCCGGCACGGGGCCGGTCGTATTCGCCAAGACTGCCGTTACCACCACTGCCGTCACGACGCTGGTGTGGGTGATCGTCACCTTCCTCACACCGCCGGAACCGGAGAAACGACTGGTGGATTTCTACCGCAAGGTTCGTCCGGATGTCCGCGGATGGAAATCCGTGGCCCAGCTTGCTCCGGAGATTACGCCGACCCGCGATCTCGGACGCAACCTTCTTTCATGGTTCCTGGGTTGCGCGATGGTATACCTCGCGCTGTTCGGAGTAGGACGGTTCGTGTTGGGGAATCGTGTCTACGGTCTGGTGCTGCTGGCGTTCTCGGCTGCGTTTGCGCTGGGCTTGCGCGCGAATATTCATCGCAGCCTCGGCGCGGACACGGCCTAGCGCTTTTTGCTAATTGCTCTAGAAGGCAAAAGTCGTGTGGGGACGGGTCTCTGACCCGTCCAAGCCGTGCGCAGCGCGGCGGCAGCGCTCCACACCATCACGAGAAAGGCTCTAGCCAGATCGCGAACTGGGTGCTGTTATCTTGCGGCCCCCGCACTCAGATTCAGCCGGATCGTGTGGGCGCGCGCCGACCACGGCACCTCGGAAACTGTGACGGTACCCGCTTGCTCTTTCCATGTTGTTACGGGTTTGCCGTCCACTTCCACACTGGCCGCCTTTCCCGTCACCCCGTAAACCGTGACCTGCAGATTCTTGAACCAGGGCTGGTAGGACCCTTGTGGAGCGGAGGTCGCGATCTCGATTGAGTTGGAACCCACGCTGCAAGTGAAGTGAACGCGCACACTTTCGCCGCGCTGGTACGCGAGCGTGTTCCCGTCGTCGGTGTACAAATCACCGCCACATTGCGGACCGGGATAGACGCGCAATTCCAGCGGGCCGTCTGGAGCCTCGCCGACGTACTGGACAACGGGCTGGAGCGGAACGATCGAACCCGCGCGCACGTACACGGGAAGCGTCTCCATCGGCGGATCCACTTCAATGACCTTTCCGCCGGCCTGTCGAGTGCCAGTCCAGAAGTCGAACCAGTCCCCCTTGGGCAGCGTGATGTGATAGTTCCCCACAAAACTCCAGACTCGGGGAGCGACCAGCAGGCTGCTGCCGAACATGAACTCTTCGCCATTGGCAGCCAACTCCGGACTATCGGGAAACTCGAGGAACATCGGGCGCATCAGCGGAACGCCGGTGCGGGAATTCTCTTCCATGCCGGTGTAAATGTACGGCAGCAGGCGATAGCGAGTCTCTATATAACGCTTGCGAATGCTCTCGTGTTCCGGCCCGTCCACCCAGGGCTCGCGGTAACGCGTCTCTTTAGCGGCGTGGGCGCGATAAATCGGATTGAAGGCGCCAAGTTCCATCCAGCGCGTCAGCAACTCCGGCGTCGCGCTGCCATTGAAGCCGCCGATATCCGCTCCCACAAAACCGTAGCCTGACAGGCCCAGGTTGATGAGCTGCGGGACCGAGATGCGCAAGTGGTCCCAGGTCGCGGTGTTGTCGCCAGTCCAAGTCGCCGCATAGCGCTGCGCTCCCGCAAATGCGGCACGAGTCAATACAAATGGACGCACATCCGGCTGCAACTTCAACATGCCCTCATACGTCCCCTGCACATTTTCCATGCCGAACACGTTGTGAATCTCGCGATGGTCGGTAAGGCGGCCCTCCACGCTGTGTACTGCGTCGAGCGGCATGGTTTTTGAGGCAACGCCAAATACCGACGGCTCGTTCATGTCGTTCCAGAACCCGCGGACTCCCATCTTCACGAAGTCGGTGTAGAGAGTTCCCCACCACGCGCGAACTTCCTTACGGGTGAAGTCCGGGAACACGGCGTCACCGGGCCACACCACGCCGGAATAGACCGAGCCATCGGGATTTTTCACGAAGTAGCCATGCTCTATACCCTCGTCGTAGGGCCGGTAGCCGGGGAGTTTCGCCAGATGGAGATCGGTAATGGCGACGACTTTGAATCCTTCCGCACCCAGGTCCTTGATCATGCCCTCGAAATTCGGGAATCGTTCTCGGTTCACGGTGAAGGGCCGGTTGTCCTGCTGGTAGTCGATATCGAGGTAGAGGACGTCGGCGGGAATCTTGCGCTTCCGGAACTCCGCGGCAATTTCCCGAACCTGCGCCTCCGGATAGTAGCTGTAGCGGCACTGCTGATATCCCAGCGCGAACAGCGGCGGCATCGGAGTGCGGCCGACTAGTTGCGTGAACTGTTCGATCACGCGTTTTGGACTGGGCCCGTAAAAAAAGTAGTAATCGAGGGCGCCGCCGTCAGCGCCGAAGGAGTAGGTGCCGCGAAACTCCTTGCCGAAATCGAAGCTGCTGCGATAGGTGTTGTCCAGGAAAAGTCCGTAGGCCGCGCCCTGGCGCGTCGCGATAAAGAAAGGAATGGCCTTGTACAGAGGATCGGTGGATTCCTGCCACCCGAACGCGTCCGTGTTCCACAGAGTGAAAGCGAGTTCGCGATGATCGAGCGGGCCGCTCTTGTCGCCCAGACCAAAGTAGTGTTCGTCTTCCGGCATGGACTTCCAAACGCGAAATGCAGTGCCATTGAACGCCACGGGGTCTTCGCGCCGCTCTTCCGAGAGGATCTTGCCGGTGGTGTCACGAAAGGCAATTCGCAGCGGTGATTTTTGAATTTGAATCGTGACGGCTTCCGTGCGCAATTCAATCGAATCGGAACTGTTCCGAACCCGCAGCTTGGGAGTCTCCGGGAACGCATTCGGGAGCACTGCAAAGGAATCGAAGGGCGGGAAATTCCCCTCCCAGGCATAGGTCACCCGAATGACCGATGGAGACAGTGCCGTAATGCGCACCTTGCCGTGCTGCGCCGCCAGGTCCACCTGGTTGCCGTGATCCTGCACGCCGACCAGATCGCCCAGGCTTTGCCAGCCCGGTTCGGCAAGCGCGTTTTGGCCGAGGAGCACTACTGCGGCGAGCATCACATTTTTCAGGATCTTCATGTCATTTCTTCCTGGCGGACGGAAGACAATCCGCGCTTCGAGTTCTTCTTTCTATTCTCTACAGCAGGCACAATGATACTGCGAAGAATAATTGGTTTGTCTCGCAAAGCAAGGGCAAATCAAGGACTCATTCTGAAATTGGTGAGTCGCTTTGTGTTTCACCGCGGGTCTGGTTAGACTTCTCCGCATTCCGATTCGGAGGTTCGTCGTGGCCCGGAGGCACACACTCTCTCTCGTAGTGCTCGCCCTGTTCGCCAGTTTGATCTACTCACTGGCGCAAGGGGATGGCAGGATTGCTGAGGGCAGCCGGAGCTTCGGTGAATGGCGCCGTGCGAGCAACGATCCGGTCATCGCGCCGCGGGGCGAAGGTTGGGAATCGGCAGGCACGTTCAATCCCGCGGTCGTGGTCCGTAACGGCAAGTTCGTAATGCTATACCGGGCGCAAGACGCCCAGGGGACCTCGCGTCTGGGATACGCCCAAAGCAGCGACGGAGTTCACTTCCAGCGGCGGCCCGAGCCCGTGCTCTCTCCGGAAGCCGACTACGAAAAAGACGGAGGCGTGGAGGACCCGCGGCTGGTGAAGATCGACGGCACCTACTATCTGACCTACACGGGTTACAACAAGAAGGACGCACAGCTGTGCCTGGCAACCTCGAAGGACCTGATCCACTGGCAACGCCGGGGCGTCATCTTGCCCGCGTACAAGGGGAACTGGAACGTGGGCTGGACGAAATCAGGCGCGATCATTCCAGAAAAAATAGGCGGCAAGTATTGGATGTATTTCCTGGGAACGACCGCAGAAAAAACGGACGAAATGGGGCTGGCGTACTCGACCGATCTCGTGCACTGGACCGAGGCTACGAAAACACCGGTCCTGGCGCGGCGTCCGGGACGTTTCGACTCGCGCGTGGTGGAACCGGGTCCTCCGCCAATGCTCACGAAAGACGGGATCGTACTGGTTTATAACGGCGCCGACGACAAACTCGTTTACCGCGTGGGGGTTGCCCTCTTCGACCCAAAAGACCCCGCGCGGCTGCTGTCGCGTTCCGACACACCGATATTTGCGCCCGAGCAACAGTGGGAGCAAATCGGACAGGTCCCGAATGTAGTCTTCGTGGAAGGGATGGTCCGTACCGGATCGAAATATCTCTTTTACTACGGCGGGGCCGACAAGTATGTGGGCGTGGCGGAAGCGGCGGTGAGCGGCACGGCGAAAGCTGCGCTCCTGCCAAAACCGATTCTCACTACCAATTCGAGACAGGTCGATCGAGATCGCGCATCCGAACTCATTCAGGAAAGATTCGAGAAGAAGTGAAGTTTCAGCCTTCTTCCTCCTGGCGGGAATGGGAACCACAGGAACTTCGAATCACCAGTTTGCAGTCGAGCAGAACATCGCGCGCGGGAAGGCTGGGGTTAGCAATTCTCTGCAACATGGTCCAGATGGCCACTTCCCCGATCTCGCGGCAGGGTTGACGCAAGGTGGTCAAGGGCACGCCCAGCAGTCCCGAATACTTTACGTCGTCAATGCCGGCCATGCGAATCTGCTTGGGAACCGCCACCCCGAGCCTCTCCAGGGTCTGCATCAGTTGAGCTGCCGTAATATCGTTGGCGCAAACGATGCCGTCCGGGGAAACACTCGAGAGCAACGTTTCGACCGACCCAGCGTCCTCCGGCTCTCCGATGTGAATCGCGCCGGTAGCGCCGCCGACGCTGAATGCCTCGATTGCGTCCCGAAAGCCCTGGATCCGGACATCAACGGTAGAGGCTGAATTCGGCCGGGCTGTGAAGATGAGGCGGCGACATCCATGGCGCAGCAGATGCTCGGTAACCACAAAGCCGGCGCGACGGTTATCGATGCCGACCAGGTCATAGGAACTGCGGCGGGGATAGCGGTACACGCAGCGGTCGAGCAGCACCACTGGGATGCTCGCTCGGCTCAGCTTCTCAAGAACCCACTGGTTGACATGATCTTTCCCCGGCGTCAGTTCCAGGGGCGCAAAAAATACTCCCGACAGTTGCCGCGCAATATAGTATTCGCAAAGTTCTCGGGTCTGCTTTTCCTTGTCCCGAATGGTCTGGGTGGTATCTCCCCATAACAGCCCGTGGCCCCCTTCCCTGCCCGCCCGGGCCATGCCCTGGCAGATCGGCTCGAAGATCTCGCTTTCGCCCAGGCCGGGGATGAGCAGTCCAAAGACGTGACCTTCCAGATTTTCGCTTTGCCGGACATAGGTGCCCGACCCGGCGCGCCGTTCGATCAGGCCCTGATGTTGAAGCTCCTTGAGCGCGCGCTGCACGGTGAGACGGGAGGTGGAAAATTCCTGGACCAGGTCGGCCTCGCTGGGCAATTTCTCTCCCTGCTCATACTCGCCGACAGTGATGGCTTTGCGGAGATGCAACACGATCCGCTGGTACTTGGGCGTCTGCTCTTCGCTCAAGACTTCTCCCATTAAGGGCCCCCAGGAAGTCTCCAACGGCGGAGCCTGATAGTACAGGTTCGAATGGTCTTGTACCACGGATCAAAGTGGCATGTCTAACAAAATCGATTTTCCACGTCGCGGCCGCAGGAGGCCGCACGGCATGCAACCAACTGGACAGTCTGCTTCCCAAACCGATCGGCTCCGGGATGTCTTGTCCCAACCCGCTGTCGGACGCCGTGACAGCTTGCGAGTGATAGGCGAAATTCGCTGGGGCCCCGCCCAACTCGTGTCCGGTCTGCATCAAGTCCCAAAGCACCTCCCCCACGCCGACGACACTGGGGTAAGTGGTGGTCTTATTCGATGCCCAGTTGCTTCTGGATTTGCTCCAGCGGCACGTTTTTTGTCTCCGGAACCATGGTCTTCACCCAAATGAGTTGCAGCACCATCATGCCGGCGAAGAACGAAAAGACATATCCGGGCGGGAAGGCCGTTACCATTCTCGGGAAGAACGTAGTGAGAAGAGCGGCGAAGATCCAGTGCGTGAAGCTGCCGAGCGCCTGCCCTTCCGCGCGATGACGGTTGGGGAATATCTCGGAGATGAAAACCCAGATGACGGCTCCCTGCCCAATCGCGTGCGCGGCAATGAAAGCAAAGATACACACCGGCACGATCGTGAGATGTCCCGTAAAGAACGCCCAGGCAACCAGCCCGAGGGAGATGATGTACCCGAACGAACCAATGAACAGGAGCGTCCGGCGGCCTAGTCGGTCAATGAGCCAGAGGCCAACGAAGGTGAATACAAGATTAGTGAGGCCGATGCCGATCGATTGCAGCAGAGCGGCTTTCGCCGCCAGCCCGGTAAGTTCAAATATGCGTGGCGCGAAGTAGAGAATCGCATTGATGCCGGAAAGCTGATTGAAGAAGGCAATCAAAATGGCCAGCAGGATGGGTTTGCGCAGACGGCGCGTCCAGAAAAGCCCAGTTGATCCTTCCGCCGAGGACGCAGCCGTAATCTCGTCCGCCTCGGCTTCGATCTCCGCCTTGGAGGCACCGGGCTGAATGCGTTGCAGGACATTGATACCGCCTTCGCGGTCGCCCTTTCTGCTCAATAGCCAGCGCGGGCTTTCGGGGAGTCCCAGACAAAACAGAGCGTAAAGAAGCGAGGGGAAGGCGGCAACACCGAGCATCCAGCGCCAGGCATTCACGCCAATGCCCGCGAGCAGCGCATTGGAAACAAAAGCGACCAGGATGCCAAAAACAATGTTGAACTGAAACATGCCGGCCAGCCGGCCGCGCTGTTTGGGCGGCGCAATTTCCGAGATGAAGAGCGGAGCAGCGACAGTGGAGATGCCGATGCCCAGGCCACCGATGACCCGCGCAACAATAAACATAGAGACATTCGTTGCCAGGCCCGACGCGACTGCACCGATAAAATAAAGCACGCCGATCCATAGGAGTGTGGCCTTGCGTCCGAATCGGTCCGCCGGCCAGCCACCGATCAGGGAGCCGACGACCGTGCCATAAAGGGCGGAACCCATCGCAATTCCGTGCATTCCGGGACTTAGCCCCCACAGCGATTGAATTATTTTTTCTGCTCCGGAGATGACGACTGTGTCAAAACCGAAAAGGAACCCGGCGAGGGCGGACGTGAGCGACCAGAAGAAGACGCGAGGATTCATAGAGGGATCGAGTTGGGGAGCGCATCTCAAGATAAACGCATCGTGAGCATCGCGCAATCGTGACACCGCTCGCAATCAAGAAAAGGCGCCGCTGGTTGGCAGAGGCGCCCAGTCTCTCTGCCTACTTGGCAACTTCGGCGATGAAAATTCCAAAGGGTTCCAGCGTCACCTCCGTACCTTTTGCGGTCGACTGCGGCGTGGCCACCAGACTCTTCAGGCTGGCGGACGCAAATCCTTTGTCCGCGAGATTGAAGGTTGCCTTCTGCGGTGAAGCGGACATGTTCAGCGCCACCAGCACCGCCTTCCCCTTGTAGCTGCGGAGATAGGACATGACGTTGACATCATCTTCGTTCAGCGCCGTGTAGCTTCCTTCCAGCAGCGCCTGATTGGTGTGGCGCAGCGCCAGCACCTTCTTGTAAATGCTCAACACCGAGTTCGAATCCTTCGACTCGGTCACCACGTTGTGGGTCGTGTAGCTCGGCGGCACGGGGAGCCATGGTTCTTTCTGGCTGAACCCGGCATTAGGGTCGGTGTTCCACTGCATGGGTGTGCGTTCACCGTCGCGGCCGATCTCTTGCGGCCATCCGGTGCGGCCAATCGGGTCTTTCACATCCTCCTTGCGCTTCGGGTCGTTGTTCTCCATGCCCAGTTCTTCGCCGTAATACATGACCGGCGTGCCACGCAATGTCAGGTAGAAAGCGCCCATCAGCTTCGCGATCGCGTCGTTGTTCTTGCCATCGCCGTAGCGATTGAAGGAGCGGACCTTGTCGTGGTTGCTGATGACGTAGACCGGCCATCCGCCGCTGGAATCCACCGCCGCGATCTGACTGCGGAATTCGGGCGGCGATAGTTTATCCACGGTGGTGAACATGAAGTCCATCGGCATCTGCAACTCGTCGTTGCCGTGAGGTCCGTAGTATGCCTTGAGTTCAGCGATATTCGAGGTCCAGGTTTCGCCGATCAGAACAGCGCCCGACTCATCTGCCACGGTGCGGAGTTTTTGCAGCACATCGTGCATTTCGGGCAGCTTGGTGTTGTATTTCTGGTCGGTATTCGGATCGCCCTGCTTGTTTGTGCCTGGGAGAACGGGGTTGTCGCGCAGGTCGGCGTATTCAAACATGGTGTCGACCGCGTCGAGGCGGAAGCCCGAGACGCCGCGCTTGTACCACCAGCGCGTGGTGTCAAGCATGGCCTTCTCGACGGCGGGATTGCGCCAGTTCAAGTCCGGCTGCCCAGCGTAAAAGAAGTGGTAGTAGTACTGGTTCGTCGTTGGATCGAGTTTCCACGCAGAACCACCAAAGGTCGAGATCCAGTTATTGGGCGGCTCGCCCGGGCCCTTGCCGTCGCGCCAGATGTACCAATCGCGGTGCGCCGACGACTTTGAGGACTTGGAGTCGAGAAACCACGCGTGCTGGTCCGAGCTATGGTTCACCACAAAGTCCAGGATGATGCGCACGCCCTTCTTCTTACCCTCGGCGGCCATGTGATCAAAATCGGCGAGCGTCCCGTACATGGGATCAATGTTCTCGTAGTCGGAAACGTCGTAGCCGAAGTCCACCTGCGGCGACGGGAAGCACGGGCTGATCCAGATGGCGTCCACGCCCAGATCGCGCAGGTACCCCATCTTCGATGTGATGCCTTTGAGGTCCCCGATGCCGTCATTGTTGCTGTCGGCAAAACTGCGGGGATAGATTTCGTAAAAGACCGCGTGCTGCCACCACTGGTGGCCTTCGGCGTCGACCGCTTTGGTCTGGGCGGCGGCAGGAATTGACCCGATCAGTGTTATGAGCAGTGAGAAAGTTAGCAAACAATATTTCGACATACGGTTTTTCTCCATAGGACGCATTAAGAACGATGGTGCAAATCGGGAAGGAGTGGGAGCCGATCTCGTCTTCACTTGGCCCCCTTAAAAGTCAGCGTGACATCTTGATGGACATAGGATTCATGGGGCTCGGCGCTAGCCGCGGGAAACTCAACGGTGAGGCCGGCTTGATCCAGACGCCCGTTCGTTAGTTTAGCCCCGTGAACGGAGGTGATCTCGGATGGATTCCAGACCAACAGCTCATAAGTTTTCCCGGGGAGGCCAGCCAGTCCGAACGTCATCTGGGTGCGGGGCGAGTTCCAGGATTCAGAAATGACGCGCAGTCCCTGACTCGCGCCGCCGAGCGGCGGCAGCGTGTTCGCCAGGCTTACGCCGAAGTCGTTCTTGAGTCTGATGCGGATGGTGGTGAGAGTTTGCGACGCGGAGAAGCGCATGGTTACGTGCTGGTCATTTGCGCCACCGCTCATTTGGAAGGGCAGACTGTGCCCATTCAGTTCGACAGCGATGACGCTCGTACGCAAACTGACCGCCGGCGAGAATTCGACAGCGCAGTCTTCGGATTTTGAACCTGTGCGCAGCACGTCCAGCGTCAGCATGCCGGGCGTTTTCTGGTAGCTAAAACTCAGAGTGTTATTTCCGACGCGCAATTCGTTCACCGCGAACGATCTCCAGTCCGCCGGCACATGCGGCGCAAAACGAACCGTGTGACTCTGCGCATCGCTTTCGAGTCCAAGCATCCCGCGCAAGATCGGACTTACCACCATGGCCGCCGACCAGATCTGGTGCGGCGAATTCGTCGACAGCGGTTGATAGTAGTCACCCGACAGCACCTCGGTGACGTGGCCGAGCGATCCATCCAGTGCCAGCAGCGCGTTGGCGCGAAGATTGGCGTACGCCGGAAACGCCTGGTGGTAGCGGTATTCGCCAACCGAGGCCCAGCCGGTAAAGAGCGGCCACACCGAACCGAAGTGATATCCCTGTCCGTTGTACAGAGGAGAATGGTTCGAAATGACGCGCATACCCCAATCGGTCTGATGATCGGCATCGGCGAGTTGTTGAATCGTAGATTCGGATTTGTCTTCGTCGGTCACGCCGAACCACATCGGAACGGTGGTCAGTACAGAGAGTTCATCCACGCGCCGATTCTGCTGATCGAGAGCGAAAGCAAAGGCCTTCCTCTCCGCCGACCAGAAAGCCTGGTTGAACGCGGTCCTCTGGCGATCGAAGGCCGCTTGCAGATCCTTGCCGACATCGTCCTTGCCGGTGAGCTTCGCGAGGCTGGCAAGGGCGCGCAGAGCTTCGAGGCCCAGGCCGCTCTGGTAGAACTCGGTCTTCACGGGAAGAAGCGGGCCGCCTTCGACCCATCCGTGACCGAAGCCGAAGTTCTGCGGAAAGTTCTGGGCGTCGTAGGTGGAACGCATGAACTGGTATGCCTTCCACAGGCTCTCCCACTTCTGGCGCGCAAACTCGACATCGCCGCTGCGGACGACGTAATCATTCGCGGCAATGATGTAGAGCGGCGTCGCGTCGGCGGAGGCATAGCCGTAGGGATAGTCCTTGAACCAGTTGACGAAGCTTGCGCCCTGGGAAATCTCGTGCGGGATCTTTCCATCGTCGCGCTGGAACTTGGAGATGAACTCGAGGGCGGTCCGAGTGGTGGCAAAGTCGCCAATCGAGTTGAGAGCGAACGAGGTCCAGAAGGAATCGCGCCCAAAGAACCACGCGAAGCCAGGACGCTGGCTTGTGCCCGAAGTGCGATATCCAGCAACCAGGCCCGTGCCGAGAGAGGGATTGGTGGCCAGTCCCTGGATCATGCTGATGCGCGACCAGTCGTAGGCCTGCTGGAGTTGCGGGTCCGGAAGAGAAAGGCTGACGGTCCGGCTGAGATAGTCGCGGTAGTACTGGGCAGATTCGCGAATCAGATCAGGATACGAAGTTGCCAGGCGCTGGTAGTTGGCCTGCGCGTCGGCCAGTCCCTGGGTGGAGGCCGCGAGAATAATTACTTTGCTGGCTCGCCCCTTGCTGGTCGCGCCGAGAAGCATGGAATTTTCATCCGAGGATGAGTAGTTCGTCTGATAGGCGAGGCGCGGACTGGAGGCGGAGGGCGAGCCGGTGAAGGCGACGAACTTCTTTTGCTCCTCGCCAGAAACGAAGGCGTGCTGCGCTTCGTCCCAATAGAGAAATGTTCCGCCCATGGCGGCCGGCCACTCCAGTTGGAAGTCGGCGGTAAACGCAGCTTCGATTTCGATCGGTTGTTCGGTCTCGACGTCCAGCATGATGACGGCGCCGGGCTCATGCACCGGCACGAAGAAAGTTTCGCGCACGGAGAAATTGTCGCCCGCGTACACGAGGGTCGCGGATTCAGGCCGGACGACCAGCGTGCGGGCCAGGCTCTCGGCGGGCACAGCGCGGCCGTCCACGTGAAAGGTAAGGTGAAAGTTGCGAAAGATCTTCAGCGGGTACACCCAGGCTTCCATCTGCCCGCTCTCGTTTCCAAAAAGGCCGGCACGCATTCCGACCAGCGGAAGAAACTCCCAGGAGCGAACCGGCCGGGAAAGCTCGGGGTAGGGGGCGGAGCGTTCGGCGGCGAATGCGAGAAGCGTGAAGGACAGAAGAAGGAAGGTCAATATAATTCCGGCGAACACAGCGAACCTCGCAGGATCGCGAGAACCGCTCACTTGTTCAGCCACGTGGAAGCGCAATGGAATCTGCATTGGGGGTGAAATACCGGCGAAGTTGGCTTGCAAAGTCTTCCGCCACAAAATATAAGAATTCAAGGACGCAGTCCAGCACGAGCACGAATTCCCGGGTATTCCTTCTTGTCTTCTTCACGCCGCGAAGTCCTGAAGTCGCTGTGCCGATCCGCCGTGGTCTTGTCGCTCGAGAACGTTCTGGCGCTGGCGCGGCCGCTGTGGTCGCAATCCGCGCCCGCGGCGGCGGCTTCGATAGAACCGGTAAAGCCGGGAACTCCGCTCGGCGTGAATTTCGTGGACGTTGGGCGCGCGGCGGGGCTGAACGCCAAGACGATCTTTGGCGGCGAGCACAAGAACAAATATTTGCTGGAAACGACCGGCTGCGGCGTGGCCTTCTACGATTACGACAACGACGGCTGGCTCGACATTTTCCTGGTGAACGGAACCCGCCTCGAGGGATTTCCGGCCGGCCAGGAACCTTCCTCCCACCTCTTCAAGAACAATCGGGACGGCACCTTTACCGATGTGACTCTGAAGGCGGGAGTGGCCCATTCCGGCTGGGGGCAAGGGGTCTGCGCCGGCGACTACGACAACGACGGATGGGACGACCTGTTCGTCACCTACTTTGGCAAGAACGTACTCTTCCACAACAACGGCGATGGCACCTTCAGCGATGTCAGCGTGAAGGCGGGCGTCGCCGGAAAAGGGACGAACTGGAGTACGGGTTGCGCCTTCGTGGACTATGACCGCGACGGGCGCCTTGATCTTTTCGTCGCGAACTACATTGAGCTGGACCTGGCCACCGCGCCCGTGCCGGAGTCCGGCCCCTGCCTCTACAAAGGTGTGATGGTAGCGTGCGGGCCGCCGGGATTGAATGGCGGGAAGAATATCCTCTATCGCAACAACGGAGACGGCACTTTCACGGATGTTTCCGAGAGCAGCGGCATTCTGAAGGCAAACGGCACCTTCGGCCTCGGCGTGCTGACCGCGGATCTCGATAATGACGGCTGGCCCGACATCTACGTCGCCAACGATTCCACCGCCAGCGCCCTTTATCAGAACAAGAAAAACGGGAAATTCGAGGACATCGCGCTGGAGGCCGGCTGCGCCTTGAGCCCGGACGGCAAACCCCAGGCGGGCATGGGAATCTCGGCGGCGGATTTTGATCTGGACGGCAACCTCGATCTGGTGAAGACCAACTTTGCCGGCGACACACCGTCGCTCTATCACAATCTGGGCGGAGCCAGTTTCGAAGACACCACTTTCACCGCGGGTTTAGGCGCTCACACCCAGTATCTGGGATGGGGCTGCGGGTTCTTCGATTTCGATAACGACGGCTGGCCCGACATCCTGATCTGCAATGGCCATGTGTATCCCGAAGTGGAGCAACTGAAGACAGAGGCGGGATACGGACAGCGCAAACTGCTTTACCGCAATCTGCGCAACGGGCGGTTTGAGGATGTCTCGCTGCAGGCCGGGCCCGGAATTTCTGAGCCCCTGGCGGCTCGCGGTTGCGCCTTTGGCGACTTCGATAACGATGGCGATATCGACATGGTGGTGAATCCAGTCAACGATTATCCGCAACTCGTGCGTTGCGATTCGCAGACTGGCAACAACTGGATCAAGGTGCGGACCATCGGCACGAAATCGAATCGCAGCGGGATTGGCGCGCGATTGAGATGCGTAACCCGTGTTCCCGGAGAAGCCAGGCCCCATCAGCAGATCGACGAAGTGCGCAGCGGAGGCGGCTACTTCTCACAGAGTGATCTGCGGGTGCACTTTGGTCTGGGAAAAGCGGACAAAGTGGAATTGCTCGAGATTCGCTGGCCGAGCGGACAAGTGGACACGCTCAAGGACGTCAAGCCGAATCAGGTGATCTACGTCAAAGAGGGCGAGGGAGTCGTCCGGACGATGCAGTTTGGGCCGGCAAAGCCAGCGGTGAAGTGAGGTAATCTGCCTTCTTGGTTAGATGGGGGTACGCCCCACGCCCGACTTCACGAAGGCTTTTTCGCTTCCGCCGTAACGGAAATTCCGGATCCTTCCTTCAGGGTATGAATGGAATCCGCCGGGAGGTTGTCAAAGCGTTCGACGAGTCCGCTGGGCCAGCGAATCTGAACGGAATCCACTTTGGTTGCCGCGCCGAGGCCGAAGTGGACGCGCATGTCGCTACTGGAGTCGTAGCCCGATCCGCTGCGGACTTCGTCCACCAGGGTACGAGTTCCGACTTTGGCCGAGATCCGCGCGCCCACGCCATCGCGGTTCGATTTCGTTCCCACCGTCCGAATGGCAATCCAGTGGTTGGGTGAGCGAACCTGATTCACCAGAAGACTTGGAAGCGCGTTCATATTGCTGACGACGGCCGACATGCGCCCGTCATTCCATAGATCGCCAACGGCAACACCGCGGGAGGAAGCAGCGGCGTTGATCCCTGGACCCGCGCCGGCGGAGATGTCGGCGAAAGTACCGTTGCCGAGATTGCGATAGAGAATGCGCGGCTCTTCGTAGCTGCTGCCCAGGTGCTGCTTGTCCACCTCCGGATAAACATGGCCGTTCACCAACAGCAGGTCCGGCCACCCATCGTTGTCGAAATCGAAGAACATCGTCCCCCACCCCAGATACTTGGTGTAGAGGCCGAGCCCGGCGGCGGAGGTCACGTCGTCGAAGGTGCCGTCGCCATTGTTGCGGTAGAGGGTGGAGGTGTCGTCGGAAAAGTTCGTTCTGAAGATATCCAGACGGCCATCGCCGTTGTAGTCGCCGATGGTGGAACCCATCCCAGCCTGCTCGCGGCCGTCCTCGTTAAAGGCGGCGCCGGCCACCACGCCGACGTCGGTAAAAGTCCCGTCACGGTTGTTGCGGTAGAGACTACTGGGCGTGCTGTCGCAGGCGACATAAATGTCGGGCCAGCCATCGTCGTTGAAGTCGATGGTGGAAACACTGAAAGCGTAATGGCCCGCGGTCTGGTCGATGTGAGCTTTGGTGGTAGCGTTTTCGAAGGTGCCGTCACCACGGTTGCGGTAGAGGATGTTCTTCTCGCCAGGCAGTCCGCGGGGACCGCACATCACGGGCACTCCCTTCCACATGCAGGTGGGCCGTTCGCCGGGAGAAGGGGCCGTGGCAAGATCGAAGTCCACGTAGTTGGCGATCATCAGGTCGAGATGGCCGTCGCGGTCGTAATCGACCCACGCGCACCCCGTGCCCCAGGCCTTTCCCGAGCCGGCCACGCCCGCTTTCTCCGCCACTTCGGTGAAGACTCCGTTCTGGTTGTGATACAGACGGTTCTTTCCGTAGTAAGTGACGTAGAGGTCTTCCCAGCCGTCGTTGTCGTAGTCGCCGGCGCAAACACCCTGTCCCCAGCCCGTCGCGTTGACACCTGCTTTGACAGTAACGTCGGTGAAGCTGCCGTCATGATTGTTGCGGTAGAGATGGTTGGTGGGGCCTTGGCCCGCGGGAAATCCCTCCAGCGTGGTGCCATTGACGAGAAAAATATCAGGCCAGCCATCGTTGTCATAATCCAGGATCGCGACACCGGTGCCAGTGGTTTCGATGATGTACTTCTTGGTGTCCTTCCCGCCGAACACGTTCATCCCCGTCAGCCCGGCTTTTTGGGCGACGTCCGTGAAGTAGGCAATTGCGTTCTGGGGAAGACCGGGCAGCGCTTTCGTTTGAGCGAGGGCCATCGGGCCGCACGGCGCGGTGAGGATGGCAAACCATGCCCAGCGAGCAAGGGATCGACGTAATTGGGGATACCGCGGCAGACTCATGACTCAGATTGCATGGTAGGGTGCATCGCGCGGAGGGGTCAAGGTGGCGTGGAAGGGAGGATGAGCATGAGATGGAATACGCAGCCAAACGAGCAAGTGACCAGCGGTCTGCTGGCAGCCCTTTCCGTTTCGCTATAATTCTCGGACGCCGTGCCTTTATCTCTATCTCTTGCCGGACTGATCCGGACGACGCTTCTTGCGTTTCTGCTGGCGATGGTCCCCACAGCAGAAGCGGCCTCACGAGCTTCGTGGACGGGCGTGCTGCGCGATGCGGCCGGAAGCCCCGT
>Ga0302323_100002113_pt1 | contig 16143 bp, 12 predicted proteins | sample Fen_T0_3_FD_201950 | JGI IMG/M metagenome (GOLD analysis project Ga0302323, IMG submission 201950) | Peat permafrost microbial communities from Stordalen Mire near Abisko, Sweden - Fen_T0_3 | ecosystem: Environmental > Terrestrial > Soil > Wetlands > Permafrost | place: Sweden: Abisko... | reverse complement strand
GTGGAGATCATCCAAGCCATTCGCCGGGCCGTTGGTGCAGATTTTCCAATCTGCCTCCGGATCTCGCAATGGAAGCTGCAGGATTTTACTGCCAAATTGGCCCCTTCGCCCCAGGAGATGGAAGCGTGGCTGGTGCCATTGGTGGTGGCTGGGGTCGATATCTTTCATTGTTCGCAACGCCGCTTCTGGGAGCCGGAGTTTTCTGGAAGTGATCTCAACTTTGCAGGATGGGCCAAGAAGCTGAGCGGCAAAGCCACCATCACGGTGGGTTCGGTCGGACTCTCCGGAGACTTCTTGGCTGCTTTTCAAGGAGAGTCCTCGACCCCCAGCCAGTTGGATGAGCTGCTACGTCGTTTTGAGCGGGGAGACTTCGACCTCGTGGCAGTGGGGCGCGCGCTGCTCGCCGACGCCGGATGGGCGCAAAAAATCCACGAGGGGCACTCCTCGGAATTGATTGGCTTCAGCAAAGAAGCCCTCGCCACTCTTTCGTAAGGTTCGTTTGCGCCTTAAGCGGCGCGCAGCGGACCTGCAAAGCCAGGACAGGAAGTTGATGGCTCCTACCTTCAGTTCGATGGGGTCGCATCATCATCTTGGTCGTCGTTGCGGGACTACCAAGAGGTTCGAGGGACGCAATCCACCGAATACGCTGAGTTTTGATTCGTGGCCCGAATACTGCTGTAGCTGGGTGTGAAGGCCGTCGCGGCCGCATTCGATTCGTAGCTTTCTGGTACACGCAAAAGGGGAGACGCACACCATGGGAAAGATCATCGGAATAGACCTCGGGACCACAAACTCTGTCGTGGCCATCATGGACGGCAAAGAGCCCAAGGTCATCACGAACGAAGAAGGCGGGCGTTTGACTCCGTCGGTTGTGGCCTGGGACGATAAAGGCGAGGTCCTGGTCGGCCAGATCGCGCGCCGGCAGGCCGTCACGAATCCCGAGAATACCGTCTTTTCGGCCAAGCGGTTCATTGGCCGCCGTTTCGAAGAGGCAGGCGAGGATATCAAGCGTATGCCCTTCAAGAGCGTGCGCGGCGCCCACGGTGAAGTGGATTTTGAGATCCGCGGTAAGCAAGTCACCCCGCCCGAGGTAGCGGCCAAGGTCCTCGGCAAGCTCAAAAAGGCGGCAGAAGACCACCTGGGCGAGAAGGTCACCGAGGCGGTCATCACCGTTCCGGCATACTTCAACGATGCCCAGCGCCAGGCTACCAAAGACGCCGGTCGTATCGCGGGCCTCGACGTTAAGCGCATTGTCAACGAGCCCACTGCTGCTGCGCTGGCATACGGCCTCGACAAAAAGAAGGACGAAATCATCGCCGTTTATGACTTCGGCGGTGGCACCTTTGATATCTCGATTCTGGAAGTGGGCGAGAACGTGGTCGAGGTCGTGTCCACTAACGGCGACACCCATCTTGGCGGCGACGACATCGATCACAGGGTCATGGACTGGCTCATCGCCGAGTTTCGCAAGGATCAGGGTATTGACGTGTCCAAGGACAAGATGGTGCTCCAGCGCCTGCGCGAGGCGGCTGAGAAGGCAAAGATCGAGCTGTCGCAGGTCATGGAGACCGAGATCAATCTGCCCTTCCTCACGGCGGATGCGGCGGGTCCCAAGCATCTTCAGATCAAGCTCTCGCGCGCGAAGCTCGAACAGATGATCGACGACCTTATCCAGCGCACCATCGAGCCCACCAAGAAGGCGCTGGCCGATGCGGGTAAGAAGGTGTCGGAAATCGCCGAGGTGGTGTTGGTGGGTGGCTCGACGCGCATCCCGAAGGTGCAGCAAGCAGTGCAGGACTTCTTCGGCAAGGAGCCGCACAAGGGAGTGAATCCCGACGAGGTCGTCGCACTCGGTGCGGCAGTGCAGGCGGGTGTGCTCTCGGGTGAGGTCAAGGACATGCTCCTTCTCGACGTGACGCCGCTGTCGCTCGGTATCGAGACCCTGGGCGGTGTGATGACCACGCTCATCGCGCGCAATACCACCATCCCAACCAAGAAGTCCGAGGTGTTCTCGACCGCGGCCGACAACCAGACCTCCGTAGAGATCAAGGTCTTCCAGGGCGAGCGGCCCATGGCGAACGATAACCGCCTGCTCGGCAAGTTCGGCCTGGAGGGCATCCTGTCCGCGGCGCGCGGTGTGCCGCAGATCGAGGTCAGCTTCGACATTGACGCCAACGGCATCGTCAACGCGTCGGCTAAGGACAAGGCGACGGGGAAGGTCCAGGAGATCACCATCACCGCGTCGTCGGGCCTGTCGGAATCGGAAGTGCAGCGCATGACCAAGGAAGCGCATGAGCACGAGGCCGAGGACAAGACACGGCGCGAGGCCATCGAGGCGCGAAATCGACTGGAGAGCCTGCAATTCAATGTGCAGAAGCATTTCGACGAGAACAAGGAGAAGATCTCGGCTGGCGAGCGCGGCGAGCTCGAGGACGCGCTCAAAGAAGCCCGCTCGACGTTGGATGCGAACAAGGAAGCCACGGACGCCGATGTATTCAAGGGCATGTTCGAGCGTCTCGAGAAGGCATCGCACAAGATTGCCGAGGCGCTCTACAAGGCCGCTGGCAGCAAGGAAGGGTCCCAAGCGAATGAGGCCGGCAAGAAGGACGATGTCATCGACGCCGAATACGCCGCGTAGTGGCAGGAGTCAAAGAAGGACATCATAAGTCAGCCGTTCTGCATGGCGGTGGTGCGCATCGCGAAGCGAGCGATGCTGGCAAGGCCGAGCCGGCCGCCGCCATATACCAGCCCGAGGTGGGTTCCTGGTACCTGCCGTCGACAGAGCGGCTATAGGATCGCGGTGCCTGTGCCTGCAGGTCAGCTCGACGTCCTTGTCACGAAGGGAAGAGCAAGGGAATCGCGACGACAAGGACGAAGACAAAGGCCGCCGCAACTCCAGCCCCGGTTGACTCCGCCGTTGCCAGCATGTTGCCCAGGGTAGGCACGCCCAGAACCAAACTCACTGCCATGGCAAGAAGCAGTTTCAGCGCCCATGCCCACCGCGCGGCCCGCATGGCTCCGATCCCTCGCATGGCTCCGATCCCCAGGAAGACGAGTCCGACTGCGGCGACCGCAGCCCACGTGCACCTGACCGCGAGCCGACGCGTAGTCCATTCCGCTTCGGTCGCCGTGGGCAGTGGCGAACGCATGCGGAACAGCATAGCCGTGCCAAGTAGACTGCGTGCGCTGCGGGGCCGCTGCTCGTGCCTATGGTGCTGGCGACAGTGCTGCAGGACGCTGCCGGCCTCCGCGTGGCGTTTCCGCGACCTCTGTTCGCCGTCGGCTGCGGTAGTTGTCGTCGTCTCGGCAGGGACCCGAGGTCAGCGATGAGGGCCCGGACATCACCCCTGGGCTGTGCGTACGAGATACTCGTTCCCGACGCTCCCAATCATGCCCTTCGAGCTGGTCCAGAGTCTCACAACCTTCCTGGCTGACGACCGGAAGTGCTGGGTCGACTCCGATTGCCAGTACGCATCGTTCAGCAATTCAGCGGGCAAGTGTGTCCGATTCCATTGAACGCACAGCGCGCTTTCACGAAGAGCGGGAACGCGAACTAGCATGCTAGGGACGGGGACGACTCGGTGACGTGAATATTTCTCAAAAGACGCGAACTTCGATCCTTCGCGTTTCCGGAGCGAGCGTGGCCTGGCTCGAAAGATGAGGTGGCGCGAGCGCGGAATTCTGGCCTATAGTCGGCTCAATGCCCTTTGCGCCGGTCGCAGTGCTCGTTACGGACGGGATGACCGTCTTGCCCTCGGAAGCTTGTCCATCGCAGGCGACTGTGGCGGCCGAGATCGATCGACTGAGCGCTCGCCCGTCACTCGGCGGCACCACTTCTGTGCCTATCAATGCCAATGCCTGCACGCAAGGAGGCGGCGCGTGCGTTGCTGTCTATCCCGGAAGCTGAGCCTCGGGCATCACCACTTCCCGGTCTTGTGGCGCGGGCATCGGCGTCGGGTGTTGCGTGCAGGGCGGTGGTGGAGACGGGCACTACACATGTCTGCGGCACACCGGTTCCGAGCGCGAGAGGATTCAACATGCACATGAACATCACGTGTGACCGAGCAAAGATTGTCGTCGCAGCGTTGTCGCTGGGCATCGTCACCATCCTTCCCTCCCTTTCGAGGGCAGACAACCCCATCGTACAAACCAGTTACACGGCCGATCCCGCTCCCATGGTGTACGACGGCAGATTGTACCTTTACACCTCCCACGACGAGGATGTGACAGTCAGTAACTTTTACACCATGAACGACTGGCACTTGTACTCCACCGTCGACATGGTGAATTGGACCGATCACGGCACTCCCGCTAGTTTGAAGACATTCAGCTGGAGCACCGACAATGCCTGGGCACCGCAAGCTGTCGCCAGAAACGGCAAGATTTATCTGTACGTGCCGCTGAACAACAATACTGGCGCGAAGATCGGCGTGGCCGTCTCGGACAATCCGACAGGCCCGTTCAAGGATCCAGTCGGCAAGGAGATAGCCCAAAGCGGAAGCATGGCCATCGACCCGACGGTGTTCATTGACGAGGACGGACAGGCCTACCTGTTCTGGGGCAATGGAAATCTCCGTATGGTGAAGTTGAACTCCGACATGATCAGCACTTCGGGGAGCGTTACATCCAACATAGCGATGCAAGGATTCACCGAGGGGCCGTGGTTCTACAGGCGAGGGTCACTCTACTACCTGGTTTATGCCGGGAGCGGCGAAAAGATCAGCTATGCGACCAGCAATGCCCCGGGAGGGCCGTGGACTTATAAGGGCGACGTCTTTGGCGCCCCCTCGATCGGCACCAACCACCCTGGTGTAGCCGACTACAAGGGTCACTCGTATTTTTTCTATCACACCGGCGCACTACCGGGCGGCAATAGCTACAGGCGATCGGTTTGCGTGGAGGAGTTCACCTACGGAACCGACGGCAGCATCCCGAAGCTCACGATGAGCACGACCGGGCCAACCGCCGTTGCAACTCTCAACCCCTTCGTGCAAGTCGAGGCCGAAACCATCGCGTTCTCGTCCGGGCTCAAGACCGAGGTGTGCAGCGACACCGGCGCGGGCATGAACGTTACATCCATCAGCAACGGCGACTACATCAAGGTCAAGGACGTCGACTTTGTCGACGGTGTCACCTCTTTCGATGCGCGGGTCTCGGCCTCAGGCAGCAACGCGAAGATCGAACTTCACCTCGACAGTCAGACCGGCACACTGCTCGGGACCTGTGATGTCTCGGGCGTATCGTCTTGGACCACCAAGACCTGTACGGTCAGCGGGGGTAGTGGGAAACACGACCTGTTCTTGAAGTTCACGGGTGGCAGCGGTGATCTCTTCAAGTTCAACTGGTGGAAGTTCACCGGACCGAGCATGCCGACTGGCGGCGTCGATGGAGGAGCCGGAGGCGTTGGCGGGGCGGGCGGCAGCACGGGCGCGGGTGACGGTGGCACCTTGCAAGGAACGGGCGGTCGCACTGGTGGTTCCGGCGGTGCCGGGGGCGGTGCCACAGACGCCGGGGGCGACACCTCCTCCGGTGGCAGCACCTCCCCGAGCGGTGGCCGGGGCGGGGGAGCCGGTGGCGCCATCTCCGCCAGCGGCGGGAGCGCCGGGAGCGCCGGGAGCAGCACCTCTGGCAGCGGCGGCATCGCCAATACCGGGGGGAGGGAGTCGGCCAGCGGTGGTGCTTCCGACCGTGCTGGCGGCAGCATTGCGGCGGGCGGTGGCGGTGCGGGAGCAGGCGGAACGACGCGCACCAGCTCGGCCTCCGGCGGCCAGACTGGACCCTCGGGGACAGACAGTGGCGCGTGCTCGTGCCGAATGGGCGCAAGCCGCAGCGAGCGCAATGGATGGGCGACGATCTGGCTTATCGCCGCAGTCTTCCTTCTTGGGCGTCGACGCCCTGGCGAGCGCTCTCGAATTGCGCGATGAGGTCGTAGCTCCCTTGGTGGCCAGAAAGGTGTCGCCGCCGCCATCTCGACGACAGCGCACACCCGTTGTGCCTACGACCATCGCACTCGTGAACACGTCCTTCGTTGCGTGCGCTCGCACAAAACCACGGGTCTTCGCTTTCCGTCGAGCTACTCCGCGTAGCTGAATGTTCGGTCGCGGTTTTCGCCCGGCCGTTTCCGTGAGGACGCCAACCTCCTCGAGCGAGGCGAGGGCTTTGGCCGCTGTCGGCTTGGCAAGTTGGATGAGGGAAAGTACTTCCTCTTCATGCCATGACAGGGGCCCTGTCAATAAAGAAATGGAGATACGCCCTTCGCGAGGATTCGCGTGCTGGTGTGTGTGTAGAGGTCATATCCAGGCCCGATGTAGGTCAATACGCTGGCTTCGTAGCCCAGCTGGCGAGGGAGACATTTGCGATTCCGGAGGACTTGGGCGTATTCGACGTGCTCCACGCCGACGTGGCCCGTGCGCATGACCTCGTCCATGGCACCGGCTGTGGCGGCCTCGCCGAGGAGCTCGGCGAGAGAGTCCGTCCGCGCAGTTCTGATTCGCTTTCGGCATGACGATCTCCACACAAGAACGTCAGCGCAACGACAATAGGACAAGGTGGGTTGCGCCTGCTCATCACCGGAGGGTCCATGCACCGACGTCACATCGTCTTACCGTTCTTGGGTCTCATTGCTTCATCATCGATGCTCGCCAGTTGCGGCGGCAGCGGCGGAACCGGAGGTGGCGCGGGTGGAGCGCCCTCTAGGCAGGGTGGCGCGAGCGCGACAGGGGGCTCCAACGGCGGCGGTGGCTCGACGGGTGGTTGGCCGAGTGGCACGGGCGGCCAAATCGGCTCCGGCGGGGAAGTTGGTTCCGGTGGACATCTCGGGACTGGTGGACGGGTGGGCTTTGGTGGGCAAATCGCCACGGGCGGGCAATCTGCGAATGGCGGCGCCCCGGATATGGGCGGTGCGGTCGCCGGGGGACAGCTGGCATCAGGGGGGCGCGGCCCGGGTGGAACAGGTGGCAACGGAACGGGAGGCGCCGGAGTCAGCACCGGCGGGATAGGTGGAATGGCTGGCGCCACGAGCGTCGGACCTTCCGGGCCCTGCGATATCTACCAGGCCGCCGGCACGCCGTGTGCAGCCGCGCACAGCACGGTCCGCGCCCTCTACGGGGCGTACAGCGGCGCCCTCTACCAGGTCAGCCGTGCCTCGGACAGCAGCACCAAGGACATTCCCGTCCTCGTCGCCGGAGGTCTCGCGGACTCATCCCTTCAAGACTCGTTCTGTTCCGCCACGACCTGCACCATCCCGATCATCTACGACCAGTCCCCGCACGGCAACCATCTTCGCGTCACGTGGTTTGCCAATTGGCTGCCGAAGGGAGGCAAACCAGCCGTTGCCACCGCCGCCAAGATCTCGGTAGGCGGTCATCCCGTCTACGGCATCAAGGTCACGTCTGGGTCCGAGATTGCTTATCGAACGGGCGCCCCGCTGTCGGGGACTGCTTCTGTCGCGAACGGCTCGTCGACGGTCACATTCTCGAGCCCGCAAACGCTCGCCAAGGGCGCGCCCCTCATGTTCGTCGCGGAGCTGTCAAGCTGCTCGACATACAATTGCCCCTATTACTCCGTCGCAGCGGCAACGACTGCGTCGACGACAGCAACCCTGACAGCGAAATACACGGGCCCCTCCAACGCCGCTACCACAGCCTGGAACGAAGGTACGCAGGGCGTCGCAACTGGAGACGATCCGGAGGGCATCTATGCGGTGCTCGACGGAACGAGTCACAACGCGGGTTGTTGTTTCGACTATGGGAACTCCGAGATAAACGGCGTCGACGACGGTGCAGGGACGATGGAAACGCTCTATTGGGGAGCCGATACCCAGTTTGGACAATCCGGCGGCGGCAGCGGCCCCTGGGTCGGGGCAGACTTCGAGAACGGGCTGTCCTTCGGGTACGCAAACGGTTCGGCAAAGGTTTCGACCAACACCCCCGTGAACTTCCCGTATGTCACGGCAATGCTGAAGGGGCTCTCAGCGAGCCAATGCCCCTCGGGCCTCACCTCTTCGGGATGCTTCGAGCTCAAGGCCGGCAATGCACAGTCCGGCGCCCTTGCAGTCAAGTTTGACGCCACCACAGGTGGCTACGGAGCGCGTCCGCCTGGCTACACGCCGATGAAGAAGACAGGCGGCATCATCCTGGGAACGGGAGGCGACGGATCCGCCAGTGGCACCGGCATATGGTTCGAAGGCGCCGTGACGAGCGGGGCCCCACCGGATTCGGCCGACAACGACGTGCAGGCCAACGTCGTGGCGGCGGGCTACGGGCACTGAACCGCGGACGGGTGCGGCGAGGCAACGATCTGCGACGGAATGCCTTCTCCTTCGAATTGACGATAGCGCCGTGCAAGCGATGGAGGACTTCGCCTACACCCGAAAAGCGGAATTCGTTGCCAAGATGAACAAAGACATGGGCGTGTTCCAGGATGTAATTCCCTCTAGAACTTCACGCCACCGCCGAGGGCGATGCGGAGGAACCTGGTCCTGACGTTTCTGTTGCTGATGCCAGAGGACTCCTGAAAACCCACCTGGTAGCCGACACCCGCGTTTGCGAAGAATCGGTCGCTGATGTTGAAGGCGGCTCCCAAGCCGCTACCCAGGACGATTCCCCTGGCCTTGGGTACCTGCGCACCCAGGATGATCTTGTTGTAAGTAACGAAGGAGTATCCGGGAAGGACCTCGGCATAGACGTCGAGCTTGCGGACCAGGGCATACGCGTACGCAACCCTTGCCATCAGGTCGTATTCCTTCTCGGAGTCAATGACAGGGTATCCGGCGGAGTCCTTGGAGCTCAGGTGGGAGATAATCTGCGGGGCAAGGCCCACGCTCAAACCAGCAAGGACCCTATACCCGACCGAAAGCCCGACCCCATAGGCGAAAACCAGATTGGATGAGGTGCTGTTGCCGCTTGGGCCTGTCGCAACTCTGCCAAGCAGCATCGGCAGAAAGGCGGCCCCGACCTGGCCCCTGGTTGCAGGCGCGGCAGCAACTGTCGGAATGATCCCCTCCTTGGCGGCCGGGCCGGGCGTATGCTTGGTCACTGTTGCCGGCGCTTCTTCTTGGGCGCGAGCGGTGCTGACCGGTAGAAACAACACTACCCCGATGATCAGAGCTGCTATTCGCATCTGTCTTCCTTACGTATGCTTGAACCTGCTCTGCGGGCGGCTACTGGCAAGTGTTGAGGAGGACTCCCCATCCACCACCCCGGGCGAAAACGACATCCAGTTTGCCGTCCCGGTTTAGATCTCCCACGAAGAAACTGCCGAGGGGCCAAGATCCCGCGGTGGGAGCGGGCAGCGTCAACGCGTGGGGGAAGCCACCCTTGCCGTCCCCCACGTGGACCATGATGGCCAGGTTGTCGTCGACGATGACGTCCAGATTGCCGTCGCCATTGAGGTCGGCCAAGGCCACACCGCCCTGCTTGGTCCAATCGCTGATGTTGACGACAGTGCTGGCACCACAGCCCTTGATCCCCAACGACAGCGTCGATCCCATGATGCTCGATGCGCTTATGACATCCGGACGATTGTCGTGGTCCAGGTCTCCAACGATACCTTGGTTCATTGCGCACGCGACCTCCGGGCCGAAAGTGCCGTCACCGTTGCTCAGACGGTAGTGGAGGCGGCCTCCTGATCCGATCGCGGGACTCGCAGATTTTCCGCTGAACCCGCTATCCGCGTAGACCAGATCCAAAACGCCGTCACCATTCCAGTCCGTGGCCAGGGTAATGCCCGGTCCCTCGTTAGATACGTCTCTAGAATCCAGCAGCGCCTGGTGCTCGAATCGTCCGCCCCCTCGTCCGCGCCAGTAATCGAGGGCTTGGCTGACGCCCGCCACGATGTCGAGGCGGCCGTCGGCGTCGAAATCGGCCAGGACTACGCTGGAGGGGCTCGTACTGGTCGGGTAGCTCGTGGGCTCGCCGAAGGGGGCCTGGCGACTACCCGATCCAAGGCGTATCGTGACCGCGGACTCGTAAGTTTGGATACTGGTGAGGTCCAGGTGGCCGTCTCCATCCAGGTCGGCCGCGAGGGCTTGCCAACCCACGAAGACGGGTATGTTCGAGTCTGGCGAGGTCAAGCCACTGGACGGAACGACGACTTGACGAGTGGAAAAGGTTCCATCGCCGGACCCATAGAGCACACTCATGGAGCCGTCGGCCTCGGGCGAGCCAAACAGATCCAAGATACCGTCACCGTCGAAATCACCCAGCGCACCGACGGTGCCGGTTGAACCGAACACCATGGTCTTGAAGCTAAGGGCTCCCTTACAGCCGTATTGTTGGCAGTTCCCCGCCTGACAGGCGATGCCCGCAGCGCACGAAGCTTCGCAGGTACCGCAGTGATCCTGCGACCGCGTGAGATCGTAACAATAGGGCCCGTCACCCTTTCCGCATGGGGTGTAGCCCTCAGGGCACTGGCCGCTGGCACTCGGTGTTTGCGAAATCGGCGACGCGTCCACGTTCGATGAGCCATCCTTTGCCTTGGTGGAAGCGTCGGCATGCGAGGGCACTGAGAGGGAACTCGAGTCACAGGCGCTGGGCGTCATCAGGAGAGCGAGAACCAGCGCGCAAATATTAGTCTTCATTGGCAAACGTTCTCCCATGTGCTGCTTTGTCCGGACTTGCCGTCGGAGCTCGAGACGATGATGTCGGGACGCTGATCCCCGGTGACCTCTCCGATCGTCACATTCGAGATCCAGTTTGGTCCTAGCGAGATCACCGTGTCCTGAAGATGGAAGGTTCCGTCGGGGTTGCCGATGAGTACGCTGAGAAGTTGGTCCGTGGTGGCTGTGACACCGATGTTCGGAAGGCCGCTGACGTCGCTGATGCTGCTGACGCTGACGAGGTCGAGGATTCCATCACCATTCATGTCCGCGTCCAGAAGGAAGCCAACGTTAGATCCGTGGATGTCGTAGGCGCTGAGGGGGGAGAATGCACATCCGCCGAGGCCGAGCATCACGGTAACGCGATTGCGGCTGTCTTCCGCCGCAATATCCATCCAGCCATCACGGTTGAAATCGTCCACCACGAGATCCCGTTCTGCCATTGGCTTACCTCCCACCGAGACACCACAGTCCAAAGGCTGCTCGAACGTGCCATCACCTCGATTGTAGAGAATCTCCATGCCGTCCCCCAGGAGCGCGAGATCGGGACTTCCGTCCCCGTTCCAATCGGCAATGACGGTGCGGCCGGACCATGCGATGAAGGTCTGCGACAAGTGGAGCCCGCCTGTGCTATCGGACAAATACACGTTGATCTTGGGAGGGGAGTCGAAGTCGGAGAAGGGAGCCGCCATGACCAGGTCAGGCCAGCCATCGCCGGAGAGGTCGCCAATCGCGGTGTTGGATTGGCCGACTGACGCCTCGGCACTGTTACCGCCGGTGTCGGACCGCTTGAGCTTACCGTCGTTCTGACCGAGCCACAATTCCACGTGGTATCGAGAATTCTGCGCATCTACGTCGGTTGATGAGACCACGTAGAGGTCGGCCAGTCCGTCGCCGTTCGCGTCGGTAGCGAAGACGCTGCCGATGGCGGCGCTTGCGTTGTACGCGTCGGGAGTTGCGAAGGTCCCACCAGGCCGGCCCAATGAAACGCGAAACGTGCTGAGGCTCGTCCCGCAGTCTTGGCAGAAGGGGATGAGCCATTCGATGCGGTCCAGCCGCCCGTCGCCATTCACGTCTGCAAGAATCTGGGTGGCCGCCGTGTACGGCATGTTATTGGGCACCAAGCCAGTGGTGGAAGTCCCCGTCGTCGGCTGGCCGGAGAGCGGGATCTCCGCGCTGGTGCATGCGGTTTGCTGGCAGACGCCGGCCTGACATACGATACCCGGCGAGCACGCCCGATCGCAGGTGCCGCAGTGACTTGGGTTGCTTTGTAGATCGGCGCAGATGGCGAATGTGCCGACGCCGCACAGGGTTTGCCCGCTTGGGCAGGAGCCATCCTCGGCCGGCTTGTTGTTGACCGCCTTTTTGGCTGTACCTGTGGTCATGTTTCCACCACAGCCAAGCCCCAAGACCATCAGGCCGATCAAGAACTCGGTGGTGAAAGAGTGTTGGGCTCTCATGCAGGGTTCCTTCCACGAGACAGTCGGGATCCTTCAGTCTTTATTCGAGGCGAATACCAAGGCCTGCGCCGATCTGCACATCCCACGGGTTCAGCGCGGCGCTGTCGGCGACGCCCGGGCTGGTCGAGTGGACCTTCAACGTCTCCGCGTGGACTAGGCGCAACCCTTGCGCATTCAACCAAAGACGGAATCGCCCAAGACGAAGGCCAACTCGCAGGTCGGCGAGGCCACCAAAATTCATCGTCGCGTCCGCTTGGTTGGGCTCGTATCCAGCACCCTGCGCGCGTGTGAAGGTACCGACCAGCCCGGCGTCCCCCGAGGCGAAGACGTGCGTGCGCTGAAGCTGGTACCTCAGTGCGGCTCCTACGAGAAAACGCAGGATCTGATTTGTGCCGCCCTCTATCGCGAGGTCGCGCGCGGATTGGTAGGCACCGAGCACGCGCACGCCGATCACGTCGCCGATGGGCATGCGACTGACACCCAGCAAGGCGCCCGGCGCGTGGCCCCACAGCGGGGAATAGAAAGCTGAGCCCTCCAGCTCGATGACATGGCTCGGTCTCTTCGCTGGCGTCAGCACCGGCGCGGGGCTGGCCGCTGTCAAGACGGGCGAATCGGTGGGCCGATCGCCGAGCTCGCCGGACCACGTGGCTACGACGACGGCCACACTTTCGGCGCGCACGGAGCAATCTCCGTCCGCCGGGATTTCCCGCACGACGGGAGGCTCGCCCAAGCTCACGGAGAGCCGGTCGGCCGCAACGTCTACGACTACTTTCTGTCCCGCTATCACTCCGTCGGGCCGAGATGCGGGCAAGGCGGAGTGGATCATTTCCACGCTTGGACAAGTGGTATCGCCAAGCACCACCACCATTGGCTGCGCTTGCGCAACGGTCACCGAGGCCCAGGCCACGACAACCACGGCTGCAGAGAGATAGCGTCGGTTCATTGCACTGCTTTCACGAGCGAGGCGGCGGGGTCCGCAAACCGCCCGTCCGGGAAATATCGCAAGTAAAGGTTGAGGTCGGTTCGGGCGCCAGACTGATCGCCAAGTCGGCTGCGCGCCGAGGCGCGACCCCATAGTGCACGTTCTTGGATATTGCGGGGTTTGGCCTGCGCGGCGGGAGGGCTGTGGTCGTCTACCTTTAGCGCCTCATCGAAGTCGTGCTTCGCTTCTCGCCAGCGGCCCTTGGCAGCGCGCAGCTCGCCACGTACGACGAGTTGCTCGTCACGGTTGGGCAGCGACGCGAGGGGAACCTTGTCCAAGATCGATAGCGCTTCGTCCCTCAGCCCGAGAGTGAGCTGAGCCTCAATGCGCAGCATGGTTGCCTCGGAGAGCAGCGCCCCGTCAGGGAATCGTTCGGCATGCTGCGCCAGCAAGGCAAGCGAGGCCCGGGCATCGTGACCGTCGCGTAACATCCGTATGGCGCGACCCAAAAGAGCCTGTTCGACGGCGATAGGGGATGGCGCTGCGGGCTGCGGCGCCATTGCGGGGGCGCTACTGGGTGCGGGCGACGGCGTGGGCTCATTCAGGATGGCCACGTGGGCGGCAGCGCGATGATGTTTCGCCGGTACAGACGCAAGCTTCGGCTCGTCGGTGACAGGCCGGGGTTCCTCGTCCGCGGGCGCAGGCACGTCGGATACGAGCTTGGATGGCGCGGGCGGGCCGGGCAAAGCGGCCGCCGTCCGAGGCTTCCCATGTCTCGAGGTCGGTGCCACCGCTGGGGCTGGGCTGTGAACAATCCCCCCCCCTGTCCTGGCCCAGAATGGCCGGACTGCCGCACCCACGACGCCCCCCAGGAAGAACACGACACCGATCACGAGCGAGACTCTCAGGAAGAGGCGATGCCGCATGGCATGCAGTTGTTGTGATGTGCGGAGCTGCCACCAGAGCGTCGGGAACTCTTCGTCCGGAAGCTCGCGTGCGTTAAGGAGCAACCGTCCGAGGCCGAGGTTATCCTCGGCCTCGGGCAAACGAGAAAGACGAGTGGGGTTTGGAGGAGGCTTCCTCATGACCGATCTCCCCGCGAAAGGATCTGCATCAGCCGTTCGCGGCCACGATGGACTCTCACCCACACCGTGCCGAGCGGCACCCCGGTCAACCGAGCCACTTCTTCGCCGGACAGCTCTTCGAGCTCGTAGAGAATCAAGGCGGTTCTATAGACGTCGGGCAGCCGATCGAGGGCCTGGTACAGCCGTGCACTTTGCTCGCTCCGTTCGATCTCGTTGTGAGGCGTTCGGGACTCGGGGGGAAAGAGCAAGGTCCGGTTCTGTTGGAACAACCATTGGCGAATCCGGTTCTTGCGCCGTTTGGTCCATACCACGCGCTGGGTGATACCGAAGAGCCAGGTACTCATGGTGGCCTCGCCTCGAAACTGGAAGCCTCTGCGGAGCGCGATGAGGAAGATGTCGTGCACCAAGTCCTCGAGGTCGGCGGATGGCCCCGCTAGGCGTCGCGCCCAGCGCTTCACATCTGCTAGGTGCTGGCCATACATCCTATGCGTAAAGTCCGCATCGTGTGCGGCTGGCCCGGACGTGCCAGATGCGATAGCCAAGCGCGGTCTCATGTGAGGTTCCCGGCGCTATTAATCGCACGGAGAATGACAACCTTACACAAAAGAGTAGCTCGGCCATCTGCCTACTACGCGCAACAATCCGTGGACGCAAAGGCGAGCGCTCGCTCGTAGTCCAGCTGGCAACGGGGACATCTTGCACTTCACGTCCGCAAGAGCGGCACCCTCGATATCATTGAGACCTTCCGAGACGAAAGAGATCCTTCTGGGGTGATCGCCGCCATCTCGACGACAGTTCCGTGCAGGCGCTCGCAAACGGCGTTGGTCTGCGGCGATCGTGGCGGCGTGATCAAGGAGCGCGTCCCGCGAGCGGAGCAGAAGCTCCTCGAAGTGGAGCAAGAGCTCGGCGAGGGCGGCGCACGACACGCTGGGCCTGGAGCAAGACTGTGTGCTGGCGGAGCATGGGGCCGGCGGTGCGGAGCAAGAGATCTTCGAGATGGAGCAGGGCTCGGGCGCGACCGGAGCAGGACTTGGAGGCGGCGGAGAGGGAATTCTGGGAAGCCGAGCAAGACTCCCTTGGCGCGGACCAGGATGCGACGCGCCTTGAGCAAGACTTTTGCCGCGCGGAGCACGACGCCGCCGGGCTGGAGCAATGGTTTTTCGGAGTGGAGCAAGGCCTTGGCCGAGTGGAGCAACACTTTTCGCAACCTCCATCACCGAGCAGCGGCTTGAAAGGGTTGACCGCCTATTGGTAGAGGACGGGGATCGATGTGTTCTTGCGCCGTGCGCCATGGTCCCCAACGTCTGCGCAAGTGTCTTACGCGATCGAGCGCAACACCCCGCCGTCCACTCGCAGCGAGGCGCCGGTGGTCGCGCTGGCGCACGCGCTGCCGGCGTATACGATGAGGTTGGCCACCTCTTCCGGCTCCTCGAATCGCCCGAGCAACGATGATGGTCGGGCGCTCTTGAAGAACTCGCGTTCGACCTGCGCTTCGTCCACGCCTTGCTGCTCGGCCAGCGACCGGACGAAGTCCCCCACGCCCTCCGAGCGCGTCGGCCCCGGCAAGACGCTGTTCACTGTCACCCCCGTGCCGCGCGTTCGCTCGGCCAGGCCCCGCGCCACGGCCAACTGGGCGGTCTTGGTCATCCCGTAGTGGATCATCTCGACCGGGATCTGTAGCGCCGACTCGCTGGACACGAAGAGGACGCGGCCCCAGTGACGGGCCATCATGCCGGGCAGATAGTGGCGGGAAAGTCGGATGCCGCTCATCACGTTGGTCTCGAAGAACCGGAACCAGTCCGCGTCCGAGATCGACTCGAACGGCGTCGGCTCGAAAATGCCCGCGTTGTTGACCAGAACATCGACCACCGGCACCGCCTGGGTGAGCGCGCGAATGCCGGCCTCGCCCGAAACATCCGCCGCCACCCCGCGCGCTTCCGCCGTGGGAATTCTCCGGCGAAGCGCGGCCAAGGCATCCTGCACGCGCGCCTCCGTGCGACCGTTCACGATCACCTCCGCCCCCTCCTCGGCAAAGCGAATCGCCGTCGCAAACCCGATACCGGCCGTCGAGCCCGTGAT
>Ga0302323_100002112_pt1 | contig 16151 bp, 13 predicted proteins | sample Fen_T0_3_FD_201950 | JGI IMG/M metagenome (GOLD analysis project Ga0302323, IMG submission 201950) | Peat permafrost microbial communities from Stordalen Mire near Abisko, Sweden - Fen_T0_3 | ecosystem: Environmental > Terrestrial > Soil > Wetlands > Permafrost | place: Sweden: Abisko... | reverse complement strand
GTACAGCTTCCAGCGCTCGTTGACATTGTCTTGTGCCTCGTGGAGCAGCGCCTTTGCTTCCTCGGGGTTGCTGTTCACCAGCATCGTGTAACGCGTTTCGTTGTAGATGTACTTCTCCAGCGGAATACTCGGTGCGCGCGAATCGAGCTGGAAGGGATTCTTCCCGTCTTTCGCCAGCGCCGGGTTGTACCGGAACAGCGGCCAGTGACCCGACATCACCGCGTTCTTCTGCTGCTCGATGCCGTACACCATGTCATAGCCGTGAGCGATGCAGTGGCTGTAGGCGATGATCAGCGAAGGCCCGTTGTGCGCCTCGGCCTCGGCGAACGCCTTCATCGTCTGTCCGTCGTTGCCGCCCATCGCGATATGTGCCACGTAGGCACGCCCGTAGTTCATCGCCATCATGGCGATGTCTTTTTTCGGAATCCGCTTGCCGCCGGCAGCAAACTTCGCCACCGCGCCCAGAGGCGTTGACTTCGACATTTGCCCGCCCGTGTTGGAGTAAACTTCGGTATCGAGCAACAGGATGTTGACGTTGGCATCGGAAGCGAGGACGTGATCGAGTCCGCCAAATCCAATGTCATAACCCCAACCGTCTCCGCCGATGATCCAAACGCTCTTCTTGACCAGTTCGTCGGCCACTGCCAGCAGGTCTTTCGCCGCCGAAGACTTGTCGTTGGCCAACTTCGCCTTCAGTGCCTTCACCCGCTCACGCTGTGCGAAGATCCCAGGTTCAGTCGACTGATCAGCGCTGAGAATACCAACTGCTAGTTCCTCGCCGATGGTCGAGGCCATGCGCTGTACCAGCTCTTCGGCGTATTCCTTCTGCTTATCGACGGCCAGGCGCATGCCCATACCAAACTCGGCGTTGTCTTCAAACAGCGAGTTCGACCATGCTGGACCTCGGCCTTCTTTGTTCACGCTGTAAGGCGTGGTCGGCAGATTGCCCCCGTAGATTGACGAGCAACCAGTAGCGTTAGCGATCAAAGCGCGGTCGCCGAACATCTGCGTCATCACCTTGATGTAAGGGGTCTCGCCGCAACCGGCGCAGGCGCCAGAGAACTCAAACAGCGGTTCCAGCAACTGCGAGTCTTTTACCGTGCTGTGCGATACCTTCTCGCGATCGAGTTCTGGAATCGACAGGAAGTACTTCCAGTATTCGTTGTACTTTTCGCGCAACGGCGGCTGGGCTTCCATGTTGATCGCGCGGTGCTTGGCTTCGCTCTTGCTCTTGGCCGGGCAAACCGCCACGCACAATCCGCAGCCGGTGCAATCTTCCGGTGCGACCTGCAGCGTGTACTTCAGGTCGGTAAATTCACGCCACTTGGGGGCGGCCGTCTGGAAGCCGTCGGGCGCGTGGTTGATCGACGCCGCGTCGTACACTTTGGCGCGGATGACAGCGTGCGGGCAAACCATGACGCACTTGCCGCACTGGATGCAGAGTTGCTCGTCCCACACCGGAATTTCCAGGGCGATGTTGCGCTTCTCCCACTGCGTGGTCGCGGTTGGAAAGGTGCCATCGATCGGCATGGCGCTGACAGGAATCAGGTCGCCGTCGCCCGACATCATCAGACCCTCGACGTTGCGCACGAACTCGGGCGCTTCGGCAGGAACCACCGGCCGAAGTTCGAACTTTGACGTGATGCCGTCCGGCACCTTCACTTCGTGCAGGTTCTCGAGCGAAGCATCCACGGCCGCAAAGTTCTTGCGAACCACCGATTCTCCGCGCTTGCCGTAGGTCTTCTCAATCGAATGCTTGATGGACGCAATCGCCTCTTCGCGAGGCAACACGCCGCTGATAGCGAAGAAGCAAGTCTGCATCACGGTGTTGATGCGTCCGCCCATGCCGGCTGCCCGCGCCACTTCCACCGCGTCGATAACGTAGAACTTGAGCTTCTTATCGACGATGGTGCGCTGCGCCGAGCGCGGCAGATTGTCCCACACTTCCTCAGGCCCGTAAGGGCTGTTGAGGAGGAACACCGCACCGGGGACGGCAGCTTTCAGAACGTCCAGCCGCTCCATGAATCCGAACTGGTGGCAACCCACGAAGTTCGCCTTCGAGATCAGGTACGTCGAGCGAATCGGCTTCTTGCTGAAGCGCAGGTGCGACGTCGTCACCGCGCCTGACTTCTTGGAGTCATACACGAAGTAGCCCTGCACGTGCAGGTCGGTTTCTTCGCCGATGATCTTGATGGAGTTCTTGTTCGCGCCCACTGTGCCGTCAGCGCCGAGGCCCCAGAACATCGCGCGCACCGTGTCGGCGTCTTCCGTGGAGAATTCGGGATCGTAGTCGAGACTAGTGTGGGTAACGTCGTCATTGATGCCGATGGTGAAATGGTTCTTCGGAGCCGCATTCTTCAGCTCATCGAAAATCCTCACTACCATCGCCGGGGTGAACTCCTTCGATGAAAGTCCGTAACGCCCTCCCACAACCTTGGGGAAGCTAGCCAGGGGCGACTTGCCGGCCGTGAAGCCTTCGGTAAGTGCCGTGATGATGTCCTGGTAAAGTGGCTCGCCCACGCAACCGGGCTCTTTGGTGCGATCCAAAACAGCAATCGCTTTCACCGTTTTCGGTAGCGCTTGTAGGAAGTGCTCGACCGAGAAAGGCCGATACAGGCGAACTTTCAAGACGCCAACCTTCTTGCCCTGGGCCGTCAGATTGTCCACAGTCTCATGCACAGCCTCGGCGCCCGAACCCATGATGATGATGATTTCCTCGGCATCCGGAGCCCCGACGTAGTCGAAGAGGTTGTACTGGCGACCAACGATCTTGGCGAACTTGTCCATCACGTTCTGCACAATCGTCGGGCAAGCCAGGTAAAACGGATTCACCGTCTCGCGACCCTGGAAGTAAACGTCAGGATTCTGGGCCGAGCCGCGCAGCACCGGATGGTCCGGCGAAAGGGCGCGCTCACGATGCGCCCGCACCAAGTCGTCGTCGATCATGGCGCGCATGTCGTCGAGGTCCAGTTGCTCGATCTTCGCCACTTCATGCGAGGTGCGGAAGCCGTCAAAGAAATGCAGGAAGGGAAGCCGCGCTTCCAGCGTGGCTGCGTGCGAAATCAGCGCCAGGTCCATCGATTCCTGAACCGAGTTCGACGACAGCATGGCAAATCCCGTCTGGCGGGTTGCCATCGCATCCTGGTGGTCGCCGAAGATCGAAAGCGCCTGCGCCGCGACGGCGCGGGCAGCGACGTGAATCACCGTGCTGGTCAGCTCGCCGGCAATCTTGTACATATTCGGGATCATCAACAGCAGGCCTTGCGACGACGTGAAGGTCGTGCCCAGCGCGCCCGCTTGGAGTGCCCCATGCAGGGCTCCGGCGGCGCCGCCTTCGCTTTGCATTTCGATGACCTTGGGAACCGTGCCCCAAATGTTCTTCTCGCCGATCGACGACCATGCGTCCGATGACTCTCCCATCGGGGATGACGGCGTAATTGGATAGATGGCAGCCACTTCGCTGACGTGGTAGGCCACGTGCGCTACGGCTTCATTGCCATCAAGCGTTACTTTGATTCTTCCGGTCTTTCCCGTTTCCTCGCTCAGGGGCGAAGGCTCTACCGCATTTATTCCACCGCGCGCCTGGGACTCATTTGCGTCCGCACGCGACGCAGCGGAATTGTCTTGTTCAATCGTTTTCACGTCTGTTATCCCCCAGATCGCGGTAAGTGCGCGGTCTGTTATGTGGTTAGAAAACCGTTAATGTCCAAGATAGCGGTCAAATGCCCGGCTAGCTGTGACCGGGGTACTAACAACCCTGTGACCGGCGTCACATACTTCTGGCTAGCCATCATGGGAGCCGGGGACCACAAGCTTCACGGCGTGGCCAGAAGCAGAGACCGAAGAGCCTAACTATCACATTCGAAAGGCCGTAGGCAGACTGGTTGGGAGATAGCGATGCAGGCTGGCGGCTGGAGGGATGGAAAGCAGACTTGCGAGCCGGAAACCCAAATGATTCTTCGCAGTTTATGTCGAAGCTTGAGACGCCAGAGGAGTTGCTGGCCTCGCTGGTGCGGGGCAACAATCGATTAGACACACGTCGGGATTCGCCGCATAGATGCCAACGGCTTGCCTCTCCAGAGAGTCGGTCATTCGCTCCGCGACCAACGCTCGAATCATGCGCACGAACTTTGGATGCGTGCCGGCAGTTGCTGCCCGCTGCAGGTTCAGTCCCAGATCGCGGCAGAGTTTGGCTGCTTCCGTGTCGAGGTCATACAGTACCTCCATGTGGTCAGACACGAACCCGATGGGGGCGATGACGACGTCGGTCGCACCTTCGGCGCGAATCGTGCGCAGGTGATCGAGGATGTCAGGGCCAAGCCAGGGCTGCGAAGCAGGTCCGCTTCGACTTTGGAAAACTAAAGGATCACTCGCTCTGTCCAGCGCGGTCGATACCATGCGCGCGACCTCCACGAGTTGCTTCTGGTAATTGCAGCTATCGGCCATGCTGAGCGGAATGCTGTGCGCCGTGTACGCGATCCTTGCCGCCACCCGCCGCTCTGCCGAAATCCTGTGCAGCGACGCCCGTACTTGCTCGATGTTCGCCTCCACCCAAAGCGGATGGTTGTGAAACACGCGCAGTTTGTCCACCTGTGGCGCGCCTTCACCCGCCGCAGCCTGCGCTGCGGCGATGTTCTCGCGATATTGCCGGCAACTGGAATAGGAACTGTAGGCGGAGGTAGCGAAAGCCAGTGCGCGCTTCACTCCGTCAGCTTTCATCTGGCGCAACGTGTCGGCCAGCATGGGATGCCAGTTGCGATTGCCCCAGTAAATCGGAAGCCCGATGCCGCTGGCGTCGAATTCCGCCTTCAGGGCTGCCATCAGCGTGCGGTTCTGGTCGTTGATCGGGCTTTTGCCGCCGAAGTGGTAATAATGCTCAGCCACGGCGAGCAGACGTTCGCGCGGCACGTTACGGCCGCGCAAGACGTTTTCCAGGAACGGAAGTACATCCTCGGTGCGCTCAGGGCCACCGAAAGAGACCAGCAGAAACGCATCGTAGTTCATCGCCATCCGGGGTGACTACTTTTGCAGTTGCGCCAACGCGGTTAGTACCTGCGTGCTGTGCTGGTTAATGTCGGAATCCACGTCGGTGTAAACCTTCACGATCTTTCCCTGCGGATTGATGATGAACGTATGCCGCTTGGAAAACTTAACGATCCCCATGTTGGTCAGCGAGCCGTATTCCTCTGACACCTTGTGCTCGTTGTCCGACAGCAGTTTGAAGGTGAGCCCCTCTTTGGTGCAGAACTTCTGATGCGAATCGGTATCGTCCACGCTGACGCCGAGCACAACCGCGTTAGCCGCCGTGAACTTGTCCTGATCGCGTTGAAAGTTGTGCGCTTCAATCGTGCACCCGCTCGTCATGTCCCGCGGATAGAAATACAGCACGACCCACTTACCCTTGAACTGCGACAGCGAAATCGGGTTGCCGTCCTGCGACTTGAGCGTGAACTCGGGAGCTGTCGCACCCACTGCGGGAACGGTTGCTGCCGCCGCCAAAGTCGGCAGAATCAGAGCAAGAGCAAATATCAGGAGCACCGAAGGGAACAGCTTTCCATTCATCATGAATAACCTCGTGAACATTAATCTACGTGAATTCTGTTGGATGCGGGCTGCGGAATGAGGATTCTCTCCAAGCCGCCGCGCTGCGCGGAAATCCCGAGTTGGTAATTGCACTCAAATTGGAAGGTCTATCTGTTCCCCCTATTCAAAGTCCGCCGCAGGATACGGGTCACAACATCGTGCGTGCTACGTCACTGAAACCTCACGACCGTCTGGACTAGAATCCTCGCGGTTCAAGACTCTCGTAACCCAGGAGGCCAACGATGCTTTGCAATCCCAGGGTATGGCTGCTTCAAATCGCGTGTCTGACGCTGCTTAGCCCAATTGCATTCGGCCAACAGGCTCCATCAGCGCCGCTGAAGCTCCAAGGGCACACCATGGGTGTCGTGACGTTTCCCCATTCCTCCCACACGAGGGTCGCGGGCAAATGCGAAATCTGTCACCACGCCTCCAAGCCCGAAAAGCCGCTCAAGTCTCCGCAAGAGGCTTGCTCCGATTGCCACACTAAGCCTCCGACCCCACCCGTGAAAACCGGACTGCCGGCCGCCTTCCACAATCCCGCGGGGACCGCAGGCTTGTGCATCACCTGCCACAAGACCGAGAACGCCAGAGGAAAAGCCGCGCCGGTAAAGTGTGCGGACTGCCATAAGAAAGCGGACGCTTAGATCCGTTGCAATTACTGTAAGGGTTGCGTACATGATAGTGCGGCGCTTCAGCGCCGCGTGCCAAGCGTCCTTCGGAGACTCGATCCGGGTTTCAACCCGGTGGGACTTGCTTGTGAGTTGTGCCGAAACGCAGCCTTAATGAATTCCCAGCGTCGTTCTCGCATTCCGTAGCATTTCCGTGTAGAACTCGTCGGCGCCGTTGAACATGATCTGAATTCCGATGCAGACCAGAATGAACGCAGAGAGTCTAACCACGATGCTTGTCCCGGATTGCCCCAACAGCCGCTCCAGTGCGTCAGAAAATCCATAGCATAAGTAAATCGTGATGGCGATCAGTACAATTCCAATAGCTGAAACCAGCGCACTCTGGATGAGTTGCATGTGGCTTTCTTCGCGGGCGTTGCCGCCCAGGGTCAACGCGACGGCGATGGAGCCGGGTCCAACGGTGAGCGGCATGGTTAACGGATAGAAGGCCTGCGAGAGAATCGTGGTGCCATCCGTCCGAACTGTTACCGCTCGCTCCGAGAGGTTACTTTGCTGGTTAAGGATGCGCCAGCCTGAGATCATCACGATCAGCCCCCCGCCGATTTGCACCGCCCCCAGGCTGACGCCGAAGAAGTCCAGCACATACGACCCAATGAGCAGCGACGCCATCAGCAGTACAAAGCCGTTTACGGCAATTCGCATGGCGACCGCCCGCCGTACGCTCACATCGTAGCTCTCGAGCATGCCCGCGAAGATGGGTGCCATTCCGAACGGATTTACAATCGGCAACAGGGCCGCATAAACCAACAAGATGCTGCGAACGAATGGATACATAGGAGGCAACAGAATATCTGAAATGTCCGGGTTGCGCCTTGCCGTGTTCACCTCGCAAGGTTGACCCCCGGCAGAATTCCCGATTGAATGGAGAAACCATCCGGAATGAATCGCTGGACACACGGGAGTAACAATGGCCATTAATCCGCGCACCTACGGGGCCATGCAGATGCGACTGCGAGAGTCGCTCATTACCCGTGCCCTGCTGCTGCCGGTCCAGGAGTTCATCCACATCCAGGGCATCAGCAGCATCGTTCTGCTGGCGGCCGCGATTGTGGCCCTGATCTGGGCGAACTCTCCCTGGCACGACTCCTATCATCATGTGTGGGAGCTTGAACTTACCCTGTCCACCATCCAACTCCCGGTGCATGCCTGGATCAACGACGCCCTCATGGCAATTTTCTTCTTCCTCGTGGGGATGGAGATCAAACACGAAATCGTCCATGGCGAGTTGGCAGACAAACGCAAGGCCGCGCTGCCCATCGTCGGCGCGCTTGGCGGCATGATCGTCCCGGCACTGCTGTATGTCGTGACGAACTACGGCCGCCCCGGGCAGCATGGCTGGGGTGTCCCCATGGCGACCGACATCGCTTTTTCCCTCGGCGTGATGGGAATGGTGAAGGGTATTCCGTCGGAATTGAAGATCTTCTTGCTGACGTTGGCCATTGCCGATGACATCGGCGCCATCATGGTCATTGCGTTCTTCTATACCCGGACGTTTCATGTACAGGCGCTCTTTGTCGCCGCCTTCATTCTCTTGGTAATGTTTGGCCTTCGTCGTATTGGAGTGACGCGCTCGATTCCTTACGTTTTGCTTGGTACGCTCTTCTGGGTCGCCACTCTGCGCTCGGGGATACATGCCACCATCGCGGGCGTCATTCTGGGTTTCCTCGTACCCACAACTCCCCGGTTTTCGTTGGACCAGTTCCAGGAAATTGGCGCCGACATGATGCAGCGCTTCCGTGATGCTCGCGCCGCGGGAGACACCGCGGCAGGGAATCGCCTTCTGGGCAGTTTCGAGCAGTTGCTCCATGCCACCGAAGCCGCGTCCGAACGCGCCACCCGCAAGCTCAATGACTGGGTATCGTTTATTGTGTTGCCGCTGTTCGCCCTTTCCAACGCCGGAGTCACGTTCACCGCCGATTCAATCCAGGGCATCTTCAGCAGTCATATCGCCTGGGGTATTGTCGCAGGACTTGTGCTGGGCAAACCCCTTGGCATTGTCGGCTTCAGCAAACTGGCCGTGAAATTGGGAGTGGCAAGGCTTCCCAGCGGAGTCAGTTGGCTTCAGATGAGCGCCGTCGGAGTCCTGGCCGGCATCGGTTTTACGGTGGCAATTTTCATCAGTTCGCTTGCGTTTGCCGGTTCCACTCAGCTGATGGAAGCCAAAGCTGCTGTTCTGGCTGCATCCCTGATCGCCGGAATCGCCGGTTACTTCGCACTTCGGCGCGAGGCGAAACAAGGAGACTCTGCCGACCCTGTACCTGCTGGCCAATAACAAGCGGTCGGGCATCCTCCCACGATTGCACCGTGCTTCGGTTTTTGCTTTAGCAGCGCACGGTCGGGCTGATATCCTTACGACTGTTCTACGTAGCTCTGATTGCGTACAGAACCCCAATCACTGGTGGATGCTGTAAGTGCGCGTCGGATGTCGAAAAGGAGAGGTTCATGCGTTCTCGAATTTCCGTAATTCTGTTCGCATCATTGCTGGTGCTGGGCGTGGTGGGATGCAGCAAAAAAGAGCAGCCGGCCCCGGCCCCCGCTGCGACAACTGGGCAGGAAGCCCAACAGGCACCAGTGACCCAACCGGCTGCAGGACAGTCTGGCACGCCTGAGGCAACTCAGTCTGCCGCTCCGGCCACCACAACTCCGGCCGCTACTCCGGCACCCGCCCCCGTTGCGGAGCAGGCTCCTCCTCCACCACCACCTCCGCCGCCAATCGTCATTCCTGCCGGCAGGACCGTGACCGTGCGGATGGGAGAGGGACTCGGCTCCAAAACCGCCCAGGATGGCCAGACGTTTACAGGTACTCTGGCCAATGGGATCGCGGTCAACGGTAAGGTAGTGATTCCGGCCGGTGCGGGCGTGACTGGAGTTGTTTCGGAAGCGAAGTCCGCCGGCAGATTTAAGGGCGAAGCCATCCTTGCCATTCGGCTGACGTCCATCAACGTCAAAGGTGCACCTCGTAGTGTTGGTACGGATGAGTATGTCGTCACGCAGAAAGGCAAAGGCAAGCGTAGCGCCGTTATGGTTGGCGGCGGAGCCGGTGGCGGAGCCTTGATCGGTGGCATCGCAGGCGGCGGCAAGGGCGCGCTCATCGGTGGACTCATTGGCGCTGGTGCTGGCACCGCAGGCGCTGCCTTTACCGGCAACAAGGAACTTTCCATCCCGGCGGAATCGGCTGTCAGCTTTAAGACGACTGCCCCGATCACCATTCAGCCGTCAGTCGAGTAGATTACAAAGACAGTTGTGAAACGAAGTTGAGGGAGGCGAAAGCCTCCCTCGTTTCTTGCATTAATGATCGTCACTTACGGCTTCTTGGCTGGCACCATCTGTTTTCGCTTTTCCGCCGCCCAATTCGCCTTGTTTACCTGCCGTCCGCGGGCCACTGCCAAGGCGTCCGCCGGAACGTCCTCGGTAATGCACGATGCCGCACCCACATAAGCTCCTTCGCCAACCTTGACGGGCGCTACCAGCGTTGTGTCACTGCCGATAAATACGCCGTCCTCGATGACGGTTCCGTGTTTGTTCACGCCGTCATAGTTACAGGTGATCGTTCCCGCACCGATATTCACGCCTTCCCCGATGACCGCATCACCGAGGTAAGTAAGGTGGTTGGCTTTGGAGCGGTTTCCCAGTTTCGTCTTCTTGGTTTCAACGAAGTTGCCGACGTGCGCGCCCTCACCGATATCGCTGCCCGGCCTCAGATGCGAATATGGGCCCAGCTGCGCCCCGTGACGCACGATCGAATCTTCCATGATGCAGCCCGGCCGCACGAGAACTTCGTTACCAATCTGGCAGTTTGTAATCACGGAGTACGAACGAATACGACAGTCCGAGCCGATCTTCGTCTGCCCGATAATCTGCACGAAAGGCTCGATCACCGTGTCGGCGTCGATCTGCACGTCGGCGTCGATATCGCAGGTGTCCGGGCGAAAAATAGTAACGCCCCCCGTCATCAATTCGTGCGCCTTTTTTGCCCGCAGCTTGGCGTCGAGTTCGGCCAGTTCCACGCGGGTATTCACGCCCAGCACTTCGTTGGAATCGTCAGCTCTTAACGCGAGTACCTTGTGGTCCGCGTGACCAAGGAGCGCCGCCATATCGGTGAGGTAAAACTCGCCCGCGCGGTTTTCTGTGGTTAGCTTGTCGATATTGGCGAAAAGCGGTCCCACCGCAAACGCATAAATCCCGGAATTAATCTCGCGCTGCCCGGCTTCACCAGCCTTCAACATCTTCTGCTCAACAATCCGGTCCACTTCGTCGGTTGTTTGCGAGCCCGCAAACTTACGAAACACTCTGCCGTAGCCCGTCGGGTCGGCCGGCTCGGCAGTCAAGATGGTCATCGCCGCCGCATTGGAGATGTGGAAGTCTCGCACTTGCCGAATCGTGTCCGGCCGTATGAGCGGCACATCACCTGAAAGCACCAGCACATGCTCAAAGCCTTGCAGCGCCTCGCGCGCCTGCATGACCGCATGGCCGGTGCCGCGTTGCTCGAACTGCCCGACAAACTGGATTCCCGAGGATTGCAATGCCTCGCGCACCCGTTCCGCCTCATGTCCGATGATGGCGAAAATGTGCTCGGCAGACACGATCTCGGTCGCTGCTGCGACTACATGTCCCAGCAGGGTCCGGCCTGCAATCTGGTGAAGGACTTTTGGGTGGCGCGACTTCAGCCGCGTCCCTTTGCCCGCCGCGAGAATGATGATGGCAAAATTGGCTTTATCGGAGGTGGAACTCTGGATCGTCATCATCTAACAGGGTATCAAGAGAACTTCAGGCGCGGTGTTGCGCCGTCTCAGTAGGCAGTTCACGGGCACTCATCATCAGTTGCAGCAGGTCGTGCGCCATGTGGTGGGTTTCATGCCGGGCGATCAATCCCTCGTTCGGGTCCAGCTCTTCCGCCAGGTAATCGCCAAGGATTGGCTTTACCCCGAGCGCCTCGATCCTGTCGGCATCCACCACGATTTGCGATTGCTGCTTCTCGTCGTACTTCTTGGTCATCGTCGCCGAAGCCGCGGTTTCATTCACCAGGGCGTAGTCAAAGAACTCGTGCCGGGCGTGCTTGTAGATGGCCTCGATGTGTTGCGAGGCCGAAAGCCCCAGGCTCTCATTTGCCTGCGTCATCAGGTTGCATACGTAAACCTTTGTAGCCTGCGAGTCCTTGATCGCTTTCGACAAGTCGCGCACCAGCAGGTTCGGCACCAGACTGGTGAACAGCGATCCCGGCCCAATCGTAATCAAGCCCGCATTCTCGATGGCGTCTAATGCGGCGCGTGCCGGCCTTGCGTTCATCGGCGCCATGCGCAACTCAACAATGCGGCGCTGGCTAGCGGTGATGTTGGTTTCGCCGCGCACCACCGAGCCGTCGTCCATGACGGCATAAATCTGCGCATTGCTCGTTGTTGCGGGATAAATATTCCCCCGGGTCGCGAGAATCGCCGCCGCGAGCTTTACTGCTTCGCTGAAGTCTCCGGTAATATCGGTCATCGCCGACAGGAACAAATTCCCGAAACTGTGGCCTTCCAGACCCTCGCCAGCCTTAAAACGATATTGGAAGAGGCGAGACAACAGGGCTTCCTTTTCGGACAGCGCCACGATGCAGTTCCGTATATCGCCCGGTGGCGGAACGTTCAGTTCCTTGCGCAGCCGTCCGCTCGACCCGCCATCGTCACTGACCGTCACAACAGCAGACAAGTCAGAGATGAATGGGAGGGTCCGGTCGTACGGTGTTTCACTTGGAAGCACCACATGCTGCTTCAGTCCATGCAGAAGGGTTGAGAGCCCTGTTCCCCCACCCATGGCAACAACTTTCAGGGGACGCACCGCAGCCGCATTAAAGCCGTTTTGCATGGGACCAAGGCGAACTGTTAAAAGTGCCACCCAGGTGAATTAGGGGGCGTGTCAGCGCTGGTATCAGGATATAGCAGTTCGGTAAACCGCGGGTCATCGGCCAGTCCCTTGAAGTCAGAATCGTTGCGTGCCTGATAACGGTTTGCCGGATTGAGGCGAATCGCTTCGTTCAGTCCTGTAATGGCATCGGGGAAATGACCCATCAGGCAATTCAGTGCGGCCGAACCGTACCAAACGAAATCAAGCTTCGGGTGTTTCTGGGAGAGTTCGGCGAAAATTTCCCTTGCGCTGACGTAGTCGCCCATGTTCATGAGCGACACCGCAAAGTCGTACCGCTCTTCAGGATTTTTGAATGTCGCCGCGTCGTTCCCGATGTGATGGTTGCACGTATTCAAATGGGTGGCTGCGCGATCTGCTAGCTCGGGGCACGAGCCGATTACCTTCTCGAAGTGTGCCTTGGCTTTGTCGTACTTGTGCGATTGCAACCACTTAAGCCCCGCCTCGTAGTTTTGCACAGCCTGTGCAAAACGTGGATCTTCCGTCACCTTCATCGGCTTCGTCGACCGCACAGGGCTGTCAGTTGCAGGTTTTGAAGCTGCCAAGCCATTTGTTTTCTGTGGCTTTGCCGAGGATCCTTGAACTTTCTCTGGCTCTTTTTTCTTCATCGACCGGCTTCCTTCGAGTCGTTGGCGGGGGGCATCGCCTTCGGGCTGTGGAAAACCCGCTTTTCCTACATGATGTTTGGAGTTGAGTTATACCCGCATACGGCGGCGACGTCAACTGTGCATCAATTACGCGTTCGCAGCTAGTTCACGCTGACCGCGGATTCCAGATCAATCGCTTTCCAATCACCCCTGATGATCCCGTCTCTGATCTGAGACGGCGTCTTCTTCATCTTGGTTTGCTGATATGCGTAGTAAACCTCTTTCATGCAGATTCCGCAGTGGGCGCCGTGATTTGACTCAAAGCACGTATGCAGACTCGAATGTCCAATTCGCTCGCAAAAGCAGTAGCACGGCACCTGAGCGATTACGACTGGGATCTTCGATGCCAGTTCGTACGCGTGTACCTGGTAGGGATACTTAAAGTTCTCCCCCACTCGCTGATCTGCGGGCAGTATCGGCATGAGCTGGCTCGACGCGGGAGCAGGATCGCGGTACGCCGGCACGTGGTCTCCCTGGGCAACGGCCAGAGCTGCCAGCGCCAGGACTAGCGTTAGAGTCATCGTCTTCTTCATCCCACACTCCGGCAGCCATCTTAAAGTGGAGGCTACTCGTAACGCCCACATTCCGGCTTCGTGCTGCCACTACCAACCACTATAATAGAGTTACGTCGATTGATGTTTTGACTGCGCCCATGGCTTTTGACCCAACGAATAACGAGACTGATCCGGCTGGCCATGTTCCATTGAGCTCGTCGATTCCTCCGGCAGCCCATGCTAGCCAGGATCACGCCGTTCGGCCAATCTTGTCACGTTGGGTGCGAGACATTGCGATCTCTCTGGCCGTGTCGGCGTTCTTCATTCTCTTCCTCTACCAGCCGGTCAAAGTCGAAGGCACCAGCATGATGCCGACGCTCGACGATCAGGAACGCGTCTTCATCAACAAGTTCGTGTATCGCCTCGAGGCCATTCAGCGAGGCGATGTCGTCGTCTTCCGCTATCCTCGCGACACTTCGAAGAGTTACATCAAGCGTGTGATCGCTGTCCCGGGTGATCGGGTTCGCATTGAAGACGGGCTGCTATACGTGAACGATCGCCAGGTCACCGAAGATTACGTACCCTCCATTTACGAAGATATTCGGTCGTATGCGGAAACAGTCGTGCCCGCTCACTCCTATTTCGTGCTGGGCGATCACCGCAACCTCTCCAACGACAGCCGCGATTTCGGGCCCGTGGACGAGCGCTTCATCTACGGCAAAGCTGTCTTCGGCTATTGGCCATTCGCCAAGCTCGGGAAGTTGCACTAGATTTAGAGCGGTTCTGGTAGAGCGGCGCTTTAGCGCCGCGTCCAGCGCAGCCTTGTGAAAGGCCGGGTTTTAACCCGACGGATACAACAACTCTTAAAATAGCCAATCTCCGGAGGCCCTGTGAAGACACTCATTCACCTTTTGTCGCTTCTTTTGCTGGCAGGCACTCTCTCCTTCGCCGCCGACCGCGACACCAAAGTCTTGATCGACGCCGAGCACGCTTTCGCCAAGGCCACCGCCGAGCGCGGCGTTGATGGCTGGATGGAGTTCATGGCTCCCAACGCCGTAGTGCTAGGCGCTGAACCTTTGGTCGGGCTCGACCAGATTCGCGCCGGCATGGGCAAGCCGCTCAATACCCCGGGCTTCAAGCTCACCTGGGAGCCAACCAAGGCCGAGTTCCTGGGTAAGGGTAGCGACATCGGATTTGTCGTGGGACGCTGGGAGCGGCATTTCAACGGCGATGACGGCAAGCCGCAGGTTCGCCACGGCTCCTACCTCACGACCTGGCAGCAGCAGAAAGACGGCTCCTGGAAAGTGATTTCCGACGTCGGAACCCCCGACCCTCCAACGGAGAAAACAACCAGCCACTAGCCACAAGCCACTAGCCACTGATTCTGCTAAACTCGATAAAATCCACTCCCCGGAGACACGATGCAGGCAATCCTTGCGCTGGAAGACGGACGAATCTTCCACGGCAAAGGCTTCGGCGCCAAAGGCGAATGTTACGGCGAAGTCGTTTTTAATACTTCTCTCACCGGCTACCAGGAAATTTTCACCGACCCTTCCTATGCTGGCCAAATCGTAATTCTCACCAACCCCCAGATTGGCAACTACGGTACCAACTCCGACGACAACGAGGCGACCCGCCCCTACATCGAGGGTCTAATCGTTCGCGAGTTCTCGCGAGTCAGCTCCAACTGGCGGTCGCAGGAAGTTACCGAAGAGTACCTCGAGCGCTACAAAATTCCCGTTCTGGCGGAAATCGACACGCGCGCTCTCGTGCGCCACTTGCGTACACACGGCGTCATGCGCGGCGTCATCTCCACGCTCGAGTTCGATACCGACAAGCTGGTCGCCAAGGCGTGTTCCATTCCGAAGATGGACGGCACCGACCTGGCCAAAGAAGTCACCACTCCACGCGTCTATCAGTGGGATGAAGGCGTGCGCTCCTTCGAGCCCACCGAAGTCGTCGGCGTGAAAGACGGTGAGCCTAAGTATCGCGTCGTGGCTTACGACTACGGCATCAAGCAGAACATCATGCGTCGCCTTGTGGGCGAATCGTGCAGCGTGACCGTCGTTCCCGCCACTACCAGCGCCGAAGACGTTCTCGCGATGAAGCCCCACGGCGTGTTCCTCTCCAACGGCCCGGGTGATCCCGAGCCGGTGACTTACGCGCAAGACAACATCCGCCGCATGATGGGCAAGGTCCCCATCTTCGGAATCTGCCTCGGCCATCAACTCATCGGACTCGCGCTCGGCGGCAAGACCTACAAGCTCAAGTTCGGCCACCACGGCGGCAATCATCCCGTCAAAGCGCTACAGACCGGAAAGGTCGAGATCACGGCGCATAACCACAACTTCGCCGTCGATCCTGATTCACTGAACCAGAGTGAAGTGGAACTCACGCACATCGATCTGAACGACAACACGCTCGAAGGCTTGCGCCATCGCTCGCTCCCTTTGTTCAGCGTGCAGTACCACCCCGAAGCCGCTCCCGGCCCCCACGACTCGCACTACCTCTTCAAGGACTTCACCCAAATGATGGATGACTGGAAGGGGAGCCACCGCTAATGCCACGCCGCAACGACATCGCCAAAATCCTCATCATCGGCTCCGGCCCCATCGTCATTGGACAGTCCGCCGAGTTCGACTACTCCGGCGCGCAGGCCTGCAAAGCACTCAAGTCCGAAGGCTACGAGGTTGTGCTTGTCAACTCCAACCCGGCTACCATCATGACCGACCCCGAGATGGCCGACCGCACTTACATCGAGCCGCTCACCCTTACCTATCTCGAAGAAATCATCCGCGTCGAGGCCGAGATGCTGACCTCCGCGGGAGTCCCCGGCG
>Ga0302323_100002107_pt1 | contig 16175 bp, 12 predicted proteins | sample Fen_T0_3_FD_201950 | JGI IMG/M metagenome (GOLD analysis project Ga0302323, IMG submission 201950) | Peat permafrost microbial communities from Stordalen Mire near Abisko, Sweden - Fen_T0_3 | ecosystem: Environmental > Terrestrial > Soil > Wetlands > Permafrost | place: Sweden: Abisko... | reverse complement strand
GACCGATCGAGCGTTCGGCTGTACGGACAAAGGACCGAAGCGCTGGCTGAAGAAGCATTGGAAGTACATGGGCAGCGCCGCGCCCGTGGCCAGCGCGGACACTCTATAGCCAACGGAATCCGGTCGCGGCCGGGCGGCGGCAATTGTCTTGTCCTGATCGCTGCCGAAGTACTCTCGCCGTTAACCGCAACCAGTCCGGACTCGCATCGTCGAGTCTCGTAGACGAGGGTACTCGTTTCGCAATCGTTACCGGATGGGCCGGGCTCGCGTCCCGACCCTTCCACCGCAAATGCGGCGAATGCGAGATGGATCCGCGATGTGCTCACCGACGGTGAAGCCCTCGCTATTGCGGAGGCGTATTCGCTGAGGCGGTGAAAAGGCTCCCTTGTCCCACCTGAACAAAGAACTAGCTAGTTTTTATATTGAATAGATTCTCTCTAATAGAATACATTTAGTGTCCTAACATGGAGAAGCGCCAGGGCACGTCCGGCCGCGAGCTCCCGGTTCAATCGAATCGGGCGGCCGGACTTCTGGTCGACGACGAGATTGACGAGATCGAGCGCCAGTCCCCGAGTGGCCTGACCTCACGTCAGATCGTCGATGTCTTCACCGCGCGTGGCATCCGCTTCTCGGAAGCGACCTTGCGCAAGTACGTCCAGCTAGGTCTGCTTCCGCGCTCGGTTCGCGTGGGGCGCAAAGGCAAGCACCGCGGGTCGTGCGGGATCTATCCCGCCGACGTGGTCCGTCGCGTGAACCAGGTACGCACCATGATGGCGGCCGACCTGACCATCGAGGCCATCCAGAAGTCGTTCGTTCGTTTCAAAGACGAAATCGAGCGAGTCGAGAAGGGGGTCAGGGAATTGATTGCTGGGTTCGAGCGCGAGGCCAAGGGGCCAACCCTCGAACCGGAGCGGCGAGCGATCATCGAAGCCGAAATCGTCGCCGCCAAGCACGCCGCCAGTGAGCTGGTCCGGCGGATCACAGGAGTCGAAGCAAGTTTGTCTGCTCGCGCCGGCGCAAAGGTGGCGGGCACTGCCGTCGGGGGCGGCAGCGATCTGTTCTGACGTGGTCCCCGTTTGCCACGTCTGAGGAAAAGTGCCATGGCCGAAGAGATATTGGAAAATCAACTAGAGGGTGGAGTCGCTGAACCGGTACCGGAAGAAATGCCGCAACCCGAGGTGGCGAAGATCCGTTTGAAGGTTCGTCCATCGCGCGATGGACGCTTTCGTTCCAAGACCATCGCTCCGAAACGTCTGACCCGCGATGAGAAACGACTTGCTGTGTCGCTCGTCTATCCGGACGACATCGATCGTCCGAAGTTGCGTTCCGAATGTCAAAGCATGGCCCGACCTTGCCCGTTCGTGAGCTGCGAGCATCACCTGTATCTCGACGTGAATCCGCAGAGCGGAGCCATCAAGCTCAACTTCCCGCACCTTGAGGTCTGGGAAATGGCCGAGACCTGCGCGCTCGACGTCGCCGATCGTGGGGGCATAACATTGGAAGAGGTCGGCGCGATCTTGAACCTCACCCGCGAGCGCATCCGTCAAGTCGAGGTCCGCGGTCTGACGAAGATTCGAACGGTGAGCGGGGAGGATCTGGGCGTCAGCCCGTCCTTCAAGTCGCCGAGCAAGTCCTAGCTTAGTTTGGTCTCATTTAGATGAATTCTCCTGGTCGGGCTATCCCGGGTACGTCAGTATCGAAGTCGCGATGTCTTCTGAGAACCGTGCACCGCACGCCGATCCAGGTCTTGTCTACCCGCCGACACCGCTAGACGCCATCGATGCCCAGCTGGCCGGGCGCTTGCTGGGTGTCGCGCTGTCGACGGGTGGGGAGCACGCGGACTTGTATTTCGAATACCAGTCTGCGTCCGATTTTTCTTTCGAAGAGCAGCGGGTCCGCACGGTCGGACGGGCGATCACGCTCGGGCTTGGGGTTCGGGTGGTGCGCGGAGAAGCCACGGGCTACGCGTACACCGAAGAGCTGTCCGAGGAGCGCATGCTGGAGGCTGCCCGAACTGCCTCGCAAATCGCCGCGCAGGGAAAGCCCACGGCGCCCGTCGCGTTGACCGCGACAAAGCTGCCGAGCTTTTACCCCGTTGGCGAGCTTTCGTCGGCCCGGGCCGGCGAGGACAAGGTCGCTTTGCTCCGTCGCGCCGATGCTGCCGCTCGAGCTTTCGATTCGCGCATCATTCGTGTGGAGGCAGGATTCGTCGAAGCTTGGTCCGACGTTTTGGTTATCAGCTCTGAGGGAGTGATGGCGCGCGATCGCCAGCCCATGGTCAGACTGGCCGTCAGCGCCGTTGCCGAGGAGAAGGGAAAGCGGCAGACCGGCAGGTCTGGCACCGCCAAGCGTCGTGGACTCGATCTATTCGACGAGTCGGGCGCCACGCCTGAGGATCACGGGCGCGAAGCCGCGCGCTTGGCGGTCGCAATGCTGCACGCCGAAGAAGCGCCGGCCGGGCCCATGGAGGTCGTTCTTGCGGCCGGCGAGTCCGGCATCCTCCTGCACGAAGCGGTCGGGCACGGACTCGAAGCTGATTTCAACCGCAAGCAGACGTCGAACTACTCGGGCCAGCTCGGCAAGCAGGTCGCGTCTCCCCTGTGCACGGTGATCGACGATGCCACCATGGCCAGCGCCCGCGGCTCGATCAACGTCGACGACGAGGGCACACCGGGTGGCCGCAACGTCCTCATCGAAAACGGTGTTCTTGTCGGGTATATGCAAGATCGCATTTCTGCGCGTCACTTTGGCACCAAGCCCACAGGAAACGGGCGCCGTGAGAGCTTCCGTCAGCCACCGCTGCCTCGTATGACGAATACGATGCTCGCGGCTGGCAACGACGATCCCGAAGATATCATCCGGTCGGTAGCGCGGGGTGTGTACGCAAAGCGCTTCTCGGGTGGCCAGGTAAACATCTCGAACGGCGACTTCGTTTTTTCGCTAACCGAGAGCTATCTCATCGAGAACGGCAAGCTCACTGCGCCGTTGCGCGGGGTTAACCTCATCGGGAACGGCCCCGAGGTGCTTCGCAACGTCACCATGGTCGGCCACGACTTCGAGCTTTCCGACGGCACGTGGACCTGTGGCAAGGACGGGCAGTCGGTGCCGGTGGGCATCGGCACGCCGACCGTGAAGATCTCGCAAATTACCGTCGGAGGCACGCGAACATGAGCACGCACGACGGAAAGCGCGTCGCGGCAGATCCGCGCTCTTGCCAGGACTTGGCCGAGCACATGCTGACCTTTGCTCTTCGCGCTGGCGCGGACGGCGCCGAGGTGCTGGTGCGTGACGGGGCCGAGCTCCAGGTGAAGGTTCGCAAGGCAACACCCGAGCTGGTGAAAGAAGCGGGTAGCCGCGGGCTCGGGCTGCGCGTAGTCAAGGATGCGCGCGCGGCGGTGACCTACACATCGGACTTTGCGTCGCGGGCAATGCAGAAGTTTGCCGAAGAATCGGTCGCACTTTGCGGTTTGGCGGAACCCGACCCTTGGGCTGCTCTGCCCGACCGTGAAGAGATGGCGCGAGCTACGCCCGAGCTCGACTTATGGGACGAGTCGGTGCTCTCGCTCGACGTGGGGCAGGCCATCGCGCACGCGAAGTCCGGCGAAGCCGCCGCGATGGGCTTCGACCCGCGGGTAACCAACTCCGACGGCGCCAGCTTCAGTCGCGGGATTGGCGCGGTCGCCTTTGCAACCTCCGCGGGCTTCTCGGCCTCCTATCGGGGCAGCAACGTCTCACTGGTGGTCCATCCTGTCTGCGACGACACCGACGGGAAAAAGCGCAATGGCTACTATTGGACATCGTCCCGGTTTGTGTCCGCGCTGGAGCCGTCCGAACAGGTCGGCCTCGAGGCCGCCCGGCGCACGGTGGCCAAGCTCGGTTCACGCAAGCTCGCGACCTGCCAGGTTCCGGCGGTGTTCTCGCCCGAGTCCGCGCGTTCGCTGCTGGGCCAGTTCGCGGGACTGATTTCCGGTGGCGCGGTCTGGCGCAAGGGCTCGTACCTCGCCGATCGCGAAGGCACGGCGGTGGCGTCGCCGCTCATAAGCATCGTGGATGACCCTCTTTTGCCGCGTGCCCCGGGTTCGCGACCCTTTGACGGCGAAGGCCTGGCGGTGCGTCCGAACGTCGTGGTTTCCGAAGGCGTGCTGCGGACCTTTCTTTGCGACGTGTACGCCGCGCGCAAGCTTGGCCGCAAGTCGACAGCGTCGGCGGGGCGGGGATTGGGCGGCGGTCCGCACGTGACCACGTCGAATTTTATCCTGCGGCCGGGAAAGCTGTCTGCAAAGGAAGTCGCCAACGTGGAACAGGGCCTGCTGGTCACCGAGTTGATGGGGTTCGGTTTCAACCCGGTCACCGGCGACTTTTCCCAGGGCGCGGCCGGTTTCTGGATCGAGAAAGGCGAAGTCGCCTACCCGGTCAGCGAGGTCACGATTTCGGTGAACTTCGATGACCTGTGGAAGGGGATCGATGCGGTCGGCAACGACCTGGACACGCGTTCATCGGTCCAGGCTCCCAGCCTCCGCGTGGCGCGGGTGACCGTCGCCGGCAGCTGACCCAACGTCGGCCGTCTCGCGACAGGTCGGCTGCCTGCTGATATCCTGGCGACGTGGCGTGTCCCCATTGCGGCAGAGAGCATCCTGGCCCAGTTGGTGTCTGCCCAATCCTCGGACCGATGGCAAGCCCGCGGACAGTCTCTGCGCTGGCCCTCGGCGATATCTTGGACGGGAAGTACGAGATCACGCGGGAAATCGGCCGGGGCGCCATGGGGGTGGTCTACGAGGCTCTTCACCTGAGTCTCGGTCGACGCGTGGCCATCAAGACCCTGCTGGATCAGACGGAGGCGGACGCCGAGGCCGGCGCTCGCTTCGAACGCGAGGCACAGTCGGCCAGCGCCATCGGCCACCCGAATATCATCGATGTCTTCGACCTAGGGCGCACCCAAAGCGGGCTTCGCTACATGGTCATGGAGCTACTCGCTGGCAAACCACTCGACGCGGTCATGCGGCGCACGCCCCTGCTGCCGATCCCGCTGGCCATTCACATCGTCCAGCAGGTTCTGAGCGGCCTCGGCGCGGCCCACAAGAACGGCATCGTCCACCGCGATCTGAAGCCCGAGAACATCTTCGTCATCGACAGCGACGAGCGGCCTAACTTCGTAAAGATCGTCGACTTCGGCATTTCAAAAATGGTGGGTGGCCAAGCGCCGCTCGCGACCAAGGCTCGATTCGCTGGAACGGTGGCGGGGGTGGTGCTGGGAACGCCCCTTTACATGTCGCCCGAGCAGGCGATAGGTCAGCCTCTCGACCAGCGCACCGACATCTATTCGACGGGCGTGGTCTTCTACGAAATGCTGTGCGGGCGCACGCCCATCGAGGGTCAATCCTATCCCGAGATCCTGAACGGGATCCTCAAGGGCAACTACCCGCCACCCCGTTCCATCCGTCCGGAGATTTCGCCTGCGCTGGAAGCGACCATGATGCACGCGCTGGCCCGCGACGTTTCCAAGCGATTCCCGACGGCCGCTGCCATGCGTGCCGAGCTAACCGGCGGGCAGGTCGAGGTCACCCCCAGTCCCGTTGCGCTGACACCCGCGGCCAGCTCTCGCGGAACCATGGTTGGCCAGTCCGTGCGGCCAGGCTCGGCGTCCCTTGCTCTGCTTGAACCTGCCTTACCGCCCACTCCGGCCGAGGTGCGGCTAGATCGATTTGTGCCGCCAGAGAATGACATGTCGCCATTGGCGATCGCGCATCCCACGTCGGCGAAGCTTGCTTCGGTAGAGCCAGTCCTACCCGAATTGGATCGTCCCCGACGGCGGACGCCCTCCCGGGAGCGCGGCACGATGGCGGAGGGTTCTGATCCGCGTGTCACGACGAGGACCCGACCCGGCTTTTCGCTTCGCACGGTGCTCGTGGTGGTGAGCCTACCCCTTGTCCTTGGATTCGGCATCGCAGCCCGCCATGTGTTCACGACGGGGCGCCCGACCAGCGATGACCTGGGAGCGGCTCGACGTGTGGAGAACCCAAAGGTCACCGTGTCGATTGAGCCCAGGGACGCGACCGTGAAGGTCGACCACATCCCCATCACCATGGGCGAGTTGCCGCTCGACACGGGCGGCCCGCAAGCCCATCTGGTGAACGCAGCCGCTCCGCGACGGGTGACCCGACGATTCACCTTCACCATGTCCCCTGGCATGCACTTGACCGTGCGTCTCGGCCGTACCCTTGGTGCGCCAGATCCCAATGATCCTCCTCCCGCCGCAGCCGAGATCTCCACGGACTACCCGGACGAGCCTCGGTCGTGGAATGAGATCGACTTGGCGTTTTCCAAGCTTTCTCGTTACGCCGACTGCCTGGGTGCGATCGGCGAAGCAGCGGTGGAGCTCCGCAAGAGCGGCTCAAGAGGTCGCATTGTGGAGAAGCGCCGCCTTTGTCAGCAGACGATAGGCGCTGTGGTGGCCTCTGAACCGGCTATGCCCGAGCTGCAATCGGCGGCAGGTGCCTACTTGGCAGCGCTGCAAAACCCAGAAAAGCCTGGGCGGCTGCTCCAGCTAGCGGTCTCCTTCCGTACCGAGCTTCTGGCCACGCGTGCAACTTGGCAGCTCCAAGAGGTCGCTCGACAGGAGAAGGACGAGGGGAGGAAACCCGGCTGGCACATGCGGCGGCTGGCGCTCATGGGGCAGGCGTGGCTTCGCGGGCGCAAGGCCAGCCCAGCGCTCGGGCATGGCGGAGAACCCCAACGGGACAAGCTCGACGAGTATCTGCAGGCGCTGAAGAAGAGCGCCCACGACGAGCCTCGTGCGTGGGAGCACCTGTCGGGGGCCGGTGATTTCATCCAGGCCGCGGAAGAGCTGGTGGCGCTGGCCCATGGGCAAGGCGGCAAGCGAGCCACGGAGGCAGCTTCGCTCGACGCTTGCAGGAAGGTGCTGACGGCCTTCGATGCCCTGATTCTGGACTAGGTGGCGTTTCGGGGCGCTGCTACTACAAGCTGACGTCAGCGCATTGAGCGGCCGAGCGTCTTTGGAGTCGGGCGTACGTTACCGCGGCGGCTGCCATCACCAGCAACGACATCAGTTGCGCGGATGACAAGAACATCGGCTCGGTTGTTGGCAGCCCCAGCAGACGGGCGAGCCCTGGAATGCGCGCCTCGAACAGGAAGCCGCGAATCGCATCGCCGCGGAAAATCTCGACCACGAAGCGAAGCAGGCCGTAACCAAACGCATAGGCGAGCGCCACGGTTCCGCGGGGATATCGCCGTCGCCAAAGCCAAAGCAACGCCAGAAAAATCAGAAACTCGCCGGCCGCCTCGTAGAGCTGGGTCGGGTGGAGCGCATACGTGGTCCCCGCCCCGACCAGCACACGGCCTTTGCCCAGCAGCTCGGTGTAAGCGACGCTGCCCGGCGGGAAGTGCACGCCGCCAGACCAGGGCTTGCCATAGCAGCAGCCCACCATGAAACAGCCCGTGCGGCCGAGCACGTGCCCGATGCTCACCGACGGGGCGAGGACATCGGCAACCAAGCCGAGGCCGAGCTTCTTGCGGCGGGCGTACAGCAGGGTCGTGCAAGCCGCCAGCACAGCGCCGCCGAGAAATACCAGCCCACCCTGCCAGATGTGTAGCGGCGCAGTGCAGTCCGAGAGCCATTGCGTGGCGTTGCGATGCGCGCCGGTGCCCAAGCACAGATGTGCGTAAAGCGGGGCGTGCATGAGAACGTAAAGCAGTCGCGCGCCCAGCATGCCCACGATGACCGCGTAGAAGGTCAGGTCAAGCGTGGTTCCGGCATCGATGCCGACGGTCTTGCCTCGCCGGACCGCCAACACCACGCCGACCAGCACACCGAGCGCAATCAGAAAGCCGTACGAGTGCACTTCGAAGGGATGTGCGCCCGAGCCGATGTGAAACAGCGTGGGTCTCACGCCGGGCTCGCAGGCAAGGCGCGGCTTCGACCTGCTCGGACCAACAGCAAGATGCCCAGCGCGATCAGCGGCAGCGAAATGATCTGTGAGGTCGACAGAAAGCCCCAGAACACGCCGCGATCGTCATCGCGCCAGATCTCGACGAACGAGCGGAAGACGCCCTTTAGAATCAGCAGCCAAGCGAAGAGCTGTCCGTCGAACTTCTTGCGTGGCTTGATGACGAAATACAGGGCTACGAAAGTCAGCAGATTGAGAAGTGAAAGATAGACCTGCGTTGGATGCACGGGCAGGGCCGCGGCCCGCTCCGCGATGAGGTGGGCGTCGCGCTGGGCTTCCCACGATGGGCTACCAATTGGAAATCGCACAGCCCACGGCACGTGCGAGATTTTTCCGTAACAGCACCCGTTGAGGAAACATCCCAGCCGCGTGAGCGCGAGCCCGAGGGCGATCCAGGGCGCACAGAGATCCGCGACTTTCCAGATCCCCATGCGGTGCTTGCGTGCGAAGTAGAGGCCAAACGCCGTGGCGAAAATGAAGCCGCCATAGAAGGTCAGACCACCGCGCCAGACTTCGAGCGCGGCGAAGCAGTCGCGCGGCGGGTGGCAGGTGTGCGCGGCCATGTTGCACACGTAATCCCAACCGCACTCGCTGCTGGCATTGCAGTAGCTGACCTTCGCCTCGGTGGCGCGGACCTTGAAGTTGTCCACACACAGGTTGACGTAGTCGTGGAAATGTCCGTCTGCAATCACGTGCAGAAAGCGCGCGCCCACGATGGCCGCGATGACGATGTAAATGTTTAGGTCGAGCACGCGCTCGCGGTCGAGTCCGAGTCGCGGCGCCTCTCGGCGGGTCATGAAGGCCCCGATGATGAAGCTCAGGGTCAGCATGACGAAATACGACGGCAGGTCCAAGTGCCCCAGCACCGGAAGATCGACGCCGAAATCGACGAGGACTGGCCGCATCGCTTTCTTGTCCTACCGCCTGGCGCTGCCCATGGCCACCGCGAAGTTTTGCACGGCGTTCACGTGGTCAGCCCATCACAGGCCTAGCTTTCTTTGTTGCCCGCTCGGTCGCTTGCGGGGGTGCTGGCTGAGTCGCTTGCCGTGACGGCCTGGGCGGGTTGCCCATGCTTGTCGAAGAGCATGTCGATCGCCATCAACGCCACCCCGACCACCAGTGCGGCATCGGCGATGTTGAACGCCGGCCATTCGTGCTGGCCGACCTTCCAAACGATGAAGTCGGTGACTCGCCCGAACGCGATTCGGTCGATGAGGTTGCCGATGGCCCCGCCGCCAACCAAGCCGAGCGCCAGGTGAAGACGGTATTGTCGCGTCCCGGACCGCTTGAGGTAATAGCCGACCAGCGACAGCGCCAGGATGGCAACCAGGGTCAGGATGACCCGGCCACCTGGCAACGTTTGTCCCATGCCAAACGCCACACCCGTGTTTTCCGAGTAGCGTAGATCGAAGTAATTGGGGACGATGACCCTGGCTCGCCAGGGACCCAGCGTCTTCAAGTGCGTGCGGGCCAGGACCTTGGTCCATTGGTCGAGCACGATGGACACCACGCCGGCGACGGCGAAGAGAATATTGCGAATTTTCGTCGACTCGGTGGGGGTCATGGCGTCTCCAGAGACTTGACCACGGATGCACAGCGGACGCAAAGGTTGGGCTCTTGCGCATACCCGGATCCGCTGCCAGTCCGTCGCCAACATCGCGGGCATTCTGGCCCCGGCGCCTCGGCCACCGTGACAGTCGTATTTTCACCGTCGGCCTCGGACAGCTCGATGGCCGAGACCTCGCAAAGCTCGGTCAAGTATGGGAGGTACTGCTTCCAAGCTGCGCGCTCGGCCGCGGTCGGCGTGATGGTGACGCGCGCTTCAAGGGCCTTGTGGCCGCTGGCTCGGAACGCTTCGAGCTTGCCAAGAACGGCCTCGCGACGCGGACGCAGTTCTTCCTCCCACCGACGATCGGCGCCAGCGTCCTTCGCGATCCAAGTGCTGCCGTGCACGTCGAAGGGCACGCCGGTCAAACGCGCCAGCTCGTCGCCCACGTCTTGCGCGGAGAAGCACAGAATGGGGGCCATCCAGGTCGCGACGGTCTTCACCATTTCGTAAAGGGCGGTCTGCACGCTGCGACGGTCGGGCGAGTTGGCGGCATCGCAGTAGAGGGCGTCCTTGATGGGGCCGAGGTACTCGGCCGAAACCGTGACCAGATAGTCGACCATCAGGCGGACCACCTCGTGGAAGCTGTAGCGCTCGAACGCCTCGCGGATCTGCTTGTCGCGCTGGCGCACGACGGCGAGCGCCATGCGATCAATCTCGCGCAACTTGTCGTCGGAAACCGCGTCCTTGCCAGGAGCAAAGTCGTACAGGTTCGACAGCAAGAAGCGGCAGGTGTTGCGGATCTTGCGATAAGACTCGCCCAGTTGATCGAGGATGGTCTTCGAGAACACCACGTCCGACTGGTAGTCAGCGGCGGCCACCCACAGGCGCAACACCTCGGCGCCGTTCTTTTCCATCCAAACGCTCGGTTCGACGTAGTCCGTTTTGATACCGGCGGCCCGGGCGCGCTCGATTTCGGACTTCGAGTACACCTTGCCTCGCTCGTCGAGAACCCAACCGTGGGTCAACACGGCCTTGTACGGGGCAGAGCCGCGGGCAGCCGTGGCAGCCAAGAGGGACGAGTGAAACCAGCCGCGATGCTGGTCCGCCCCCTCGAGGTAGAGGTCTACCTTGCTACCCTTGGGGACCAGCTTCCCGTCGGCGACTGCGGACCAGCTGACGCCGGATTCGAACCACACGTCCACGATGTCGTGGGTTTTTTCGAGGTCTGTACCCTGGCAGCGCGGGCAGCGGGTGCCTGCCGGAGCAAGCTCGCCCACGGGCTTGGTGAACCACGCATTCGAGCCTTCGGTGGCGAAGATGTTGGCGACGAACTCCATCGCCGAGGCCTCGAGGAATGGCTCGTCGCACGTTTTGCACTGGTACGCGGGGATCGGCACGCCCCACACGCGTTGGCGCGAAAGGCACCAGTCAGGGCGTACCTCGATCATGCCGCGGATGCGGTCGCGTCCCCAGGCTGGGATCCACTGCGTGCGATCGATTTCGTCAAGCGCCTGCTGGCGTAGGCTGTCCTTGTCACCCAGGTCGCCGAGTCGTGCAAACCACTGGCTGGTGGCGCGGAAGAGCACGGGGTTCTTGCAGCGCCAGCAGTGCGGATACTGGTGCCTCACCTGCTCGCCTGGCTTGTTGAGCAGATAGCCAGTCTCCGCCAGCAGTGCGACGATCTTGGGATTGGCTTCGAAGACCTGCATACCCGCCCAGCTGGGAACCTCGGCCGTATAGCGGCCCGAACCGTCGACGGGAGCATAGACGTCGAGTCCCTCGGCGCGGCCGACTGCGTAGTCGTCGGCGCCATGGCCGGGGGCCGTATGTACGAGGCCGGTCCCCGCGTCGAGAGTTGCGTGCGACGCGAAGGTCAGGCGGAAGTCCTTGTCCGTTTTCGGGGTTGCGATGAAGGGGTGCTGGTAGCGAAGTCCACGAAGTCCACGCAACGTGTCGCTCGACAGCTCGACCCAGGTCTCCTTGGCGGGCGCGGCGATTCCACACGCGGCCAGAAATCCCTCGGCCAGCTCGCGGGCCACGATGAGGTACTCGCGCGTGCCCTGGCGCTCCACAGGGAGCGCGGTGTAGGTCAGCTCGGGGTTTGCGACGATGGCAAGGTTCGCAGCCAGCGTCCATGGCGTCGTGGTCCAGATGACCAGCGCCGCCGGCGTCTTGCCCAAGACCGATTCCAGCTTAGCCTGTCCCGGCACGACCGGGAAACGCACGAAGATCGACGGCGACGCATGGTCGGCGTATTCCACTTCGGCTTCGGCCAGAGCGGTCTGGTGGGTCGTGCACCAGTGCACCGGACGCTTCGCACGGTACAGCATCCCCTTGGCGGCGAACGCGGCCATGACCCGCACGATGGCCGCTTCGTAGTCCTTGGACAGCGTCAGGTAGGGCTCGTCCCAGGTGCCGAAGCATCCGAGACGGCGGAAATCCGCACGCATGACGTCCACGAATTTGCGCGCGTGTGCCTCACACTTCTGCCTGAAATCACGGGTATCCTGCTTGGCCTTGGGACCAAACTGTTTCTCCACCTGCTGCTCTATGGGTAGCCCGTGGCAGTCCCAGCCCGGCACGAAGCGCGCTGCCTGCCCCATGAGCAGCCGCGAGCGGACGATGATATCCTTGAGGACCTTGTTTAGCAGCGTGCCGTAGTGGATCCCACCGGTCGGGTAGGGCGGTCCGTCATGCAGCACGAAGGCCGGCGCCTTGGCGGCCTCGCGCGCGCCCAGCACGCGTTCGTACTGTTTTTCTTCGGCCCAGCGGCGAAGCCAAATCGGTTCGCGGCGCGCTCCGTCGGCTCGCATGGGGAATTCGGTCTTGGGGAGATTGAGTGAGTTTTTCCAGTCCACGAAGCCGCGCATACTAGCAGAACGAACGGCGCGAATCCCGCGCGCCATTTCGCCGGCGTCCGTAGCGTGACCAAGGTCGTGCCCCAAGCAGCTGCTCCGGTGTGGTCGCACGCGGAACAAACCGCCCCATTCTCACCGATATACGGTTCCCACGCCCGCTCCCACGCCGAACGTGCGGATCGCCGAGAGGCCCACGACGAAATGTCCATTCTTACTGACAGCGGTCCAAAGACCGAGACCGGGCTCGAAGTGGAAGATTGCGTTCGGATAGACGTTGAAGCTGACGAAGTAGTCGATGACGTCGCTGACCACCAGCGACGCCAGCAGAGACTCGTTGCGGTCCACGAACAAGCCTGCACTCGCCGCCAGGTCCACGGTGTTGTAGAGGTCGACCTGCGACCGATTGATGAGGCGCGTGGATCGCAGACCGCCGGCCAGCGACCACGACACCCCCGACGGAAGCCGATACGATAGACCGAACAGCGAGCCGAGACCGATGTGGCCGAACAGTCGCAGGGCCGGAAAAAACGGGAGGCTCCACTTGATCGCGAAGTAGTTGCCTTGATTGTTGAGCGCCGTCCCTGGCCAGGTGAGCCCGGGCTGCAGCGACCAGTCCGATACCACGACCGTCTCACTGAAGAAGCGATTGATGGGGGCAAAACTGAAGAAGAGGATACCGCCCAAGTCGAAGAAATAGACGTCGGCGATGCAGTCTGTGTTGCGGCCAGTGACTCCCTTGTTTTCTAGCGATTCGTTGACCAACGCGGACGACATCAGTGTCATGGCGGACCACAGGCCCGCCCATGGGACGTCGTGGTCTTCGTACCACTCGCGCAAAGCCGTGTAGGTCATGCCGCCGCCAATCAGGTGCAAGGTGTAGTTCGGCACCCAGCGCATGGTGTCCTTCGACCAGCTCAGGGGAAGAATCTCCTCGCGTGTGAATTTCCAGCGCCCTTCTTCATTCACACGCGAATACGCGTGTCGGAGGTTATCGAGGACGTTGCGGACGTCGCGCTCGTGGACCGTCGTGAAAGGGTTTCGATCGTCGCCGCGTATCTGCAACACATCGAAGCCGCGATTCAGGAAGTTGGTCAGCGGATTAAAAGTAGCCTGACTGCCGTAATCGTAGCCGTGGAAGAAGTAGCGGCGACGGGATGGTGCGGGCTCAGGCGATGCGGCGGTCGGCTCTGGGAGCGAAATTCCTCCATCCGGCGCATCCGGCTGGGCCGCCGCCACGGCGGGGCCGAGGGCCAAGACAAGAAGGAGGGTGAGGTGCAGCAAAGGCGCGCCCCATGGTTATCGCATCTCGCACCCAGGGGCAAATCGACCCCAAATCCACCCTTGGCCAGTCCTGGTTTCTTGGTAGAAATGGGGCATGTCCGAGCGAGCTTCTTGGGACGAGTACTTCATGAACATCGCGACCGTGGTGGCGTCGCGGTCCACCTGCCCGCGCAAATTCGTGGGGGCTGTCATCGTTCGCGAAAAGACCATCCTGTCGACCGGCTACAACGGGTCCATCCGTGGCATGCCCCATTGCAGCGAGGTTGGGCACATGATGGAGAACGATCACTGTGTCGCCACCATCCACGCCGAGAGCAACGCCGTCCTTCAGGCCGCGAAGAACGGCGTGATGATCGATGGAGGCACCTTGTACGTGACCGCCAGCCCGTGCTGGAACTGCTTCAAACAGGTCGCCAATTCAGGGCTGAAGCGAGTCGTGTATGGCGAGTTCTACCGTGACGATCGAATCTTCAACGTGGCCACGACCCTGGGCATCGAGCTGGTCCACTTGCAGCTTTCGCCTACAACTCCCACCAACAAAAGTGAAACAAAAAGCTGAATAGAGGGTTGACAGATTTCGTTAGCCAGCTAACTCTAGAAGTAGATGTTGCGGTTGTCGTTGATGCTGCTCACTGTCATGGTGGGCGCGCAGACCGCGGGAGCTGACGAAGGCGCCCCGGGCCGGTTGGCGTCCGTAACCAGCTCTGGCCACGCGAGGCCTTGTGGTCGACTCAAGCCCCCGAGGCGAGGTACGAAGCGTACCGGCAAGACGGTGGGCTGGCCCGTGCCCGAGAAGGAATTGCTGGTAGAGCCGCCGGCGCGGCCGTCGGGCAACATCCACATCTATTCTATCAATTACAAGGAAGAGGCTGAGGTCAACATCTACAACGAGGATGGCTCCTACGACGTCAAGGCCCTGGCCGAGGTCAACCACATTTTCAAGTGCCGGCGCAGCGGGCTCGAACACGACATCGACACGCGCCTCATGACCATCCTGTCCCACGTCTACGATCACTTCGGCGGCAAGCGAATCGAGCTGCTGTCCGGCTACCGCTTCCAGCGCCGCACGACCAGCAACCACTTCCACGGTACTGCTGCCGACATTCGGATACCTGGCGTCGACCCGCTCAAGATTCGAGCGTTCGTCTCGACGCTGGATGCGGGGGGGATGGGCGTGGGGTGGTACCCCAAGGTCGGCTTCGTCCATGTCGATGTCCGCGAACCGCCAAGCTATCGCTGGATCGACTACTCGAAGTCGAATCCCGACGCCCGCGACCGGCAGCTCCCTCGCGGTTTCAAGCGCAAGAATCCTGAGAGCTAGCGCCAGCCCTCCGAGGGACCGATGTGTCTGCCGTTCGGGCTGCGGTTGATTAAACCAGCAGCTGGACCGTCGTCCTGCTCGGTTTCCTTTTCTTGATCTCCGCCTTGCCGTCCCGTAGCTTGGGGACACGCAAGCGAGTTTGTCTCCCAGACGTAGCGAAGCACCATGTCCGCCAAACAGCTAGATCTGCTCGAAGAAAAGGAAAAGACGGCCGCGGTTTCCTCTAAGCAGCGAGGTCGAGGTGGCGGCGGGGGAAGCGGGAAGGGGGGCGACGATGGCAACGGCGAAGGTCCGGTGGAACCGGCTGATGCGTCGCTGGTCGACGAGGCCCAGCGGCGATACCTCAACTACGCGGTCAGCGTCATCACCTCGCGCGCTCTTCCCGACGTGCGGGACGGCCTCAAGCCTGTGCAGCGGCGCATTTTGTACGCCATGCACAACGACCTGCATCTCTACCCGGACGCGAGATTCCGCAAGTCGGCGACCATCGTGGGAGCGGTCATTGGCCGCTACCACCCGCACGGTGACTCAGCCTGTTACGAAGCCATGGTGCGCATGGCGCAGGACTTTTCGGTTCGCTACCGGCTCGTCGATGGCCACGGCAACTTCGGTTCCCTCGACGGCGACGGGCCCGCCGCCTACCGCTACACGGAGGCGCGCATGGCTCCTCTGGCGATGGAGCTGCTCGAGGAGATCAAGGAAGGAACCGTCGAGTTTCGGCCCAACTTCGACGGCACCGTGGAAGAGCCCATCGTTCTGCCGGCGCGGGTGCCGCAGCTTTTGGCGAACGGTTGCTCGGGCATCGCGGTGGGCATGGCCACCAACATTCCACCCCACAACCTGAACGAACTCTGCCACGCGGCCATTGCGCTCATCGACCATCCGAAGCTGGAGTGCAAGGATCTTCTCAAGTACATCAAGGGCCCGGATTTTCCCACGGGCGGTCTTTGCACCAATTCCAAGAAAGAGCTGCGCGAGATGTATGAAACCGGGCAAGGTCCGGTTCATCTGCGCGGTGAATGGAAGAGCGAAGAATCCAAGAAGGGCGCGCCCCTCATCGTCCTGACCTCGATTCCCTACAACGTCAGCAAGGCCGACCTGGTCGAGAAGATCGCCGGGGTCATCATCGACAAGAAGCTGCCCATGCTGATCGACGTGCGCGATGAATCCACAGCCGAGGTGCGTGTCGTGCTCGAGCTGAA
>Ga0302323_100002105_pt1 | contig 16179 bp, 16 predicted proteins | sample Fen_T0_3_FD_201950 | JGI IMG/M metagenome (GOLD analysis project Ga0302323, IMG submission 201950) | Peat permafrost microbial communities from Stordalen Mire near Abisko, Sweden - Fen_T0_3 | ecosystem: Environmental > Terrestrial > Soil > Wetlands > Permafrost | place: Sweden: Abisko... | reverse complement strand
GGCGAGCGTAGGCGCAGGAGCGTCACCACTCGCGACGAATCCCTCCGCTCGCCGGGTGCACGGCGCGACCGTGCGGGTGCGCGGGCGTACCGTCGCCGTACCGCAGATCGTGGACGAAGGACGTGGAGCCGTGAAGCAGACCGTGGGCCGCGCGATCGTGCGCGCGCTGCGCTACCGCGTGGCCGGCGAGCCCGCGCCGACGGGCATCTCGTGCGTGCTCGTAGCCGCACCGCACACGTCGTGGCTGGACTTCCCGCTCATGCTCGGGATCGCCTGGGGCGCCGACCTGTCGCCGCGCTGGCTGGGCAAGCAGGAGCTCTTCCGCGCGCCCTTCGGCGGTGTCATGAGGCGACTGGGTGGCATCGCCGTGGACCGCGAGAACCCTGGCTCCCTCGTCGCGGACATGACCGAGCGTGCCGCCGGAGGTACGTCGTTCGCGCTCGTCGTCGCACCCGAGGGCACTCGAGGTCGGGCGCAGGGCTGGCGGTCCGGCTTCTACCGGATCGCGCAGGACGCCGGAGTCCCGATCGTGCTGACCTACCTCGACGGCCCGACCCGCACCGGCGGCTTCGGCCCGACCCTCGTGCCGACCGGCGACCTCGCCGCCGACATGGACCTGGTACGCGTCTTCTACGCCGACAAGCACGGGGTCCGCCCGGAGCGGCGCAGCACGCCGTCGCTCGCCGGTGAGACGCCGCGCGACGCGTAGGCATCAGCGCCTCGCTACGGTCGGTCGCGTGAGCCTCCTGGACGCGACCACGCCGGCCGGCGCCGAGCACGCCGTGTGGCGCGCGGCCGAGGCAGGGCGCCTGCTCGACTGGGCGGCCGGGTCGCGCCACCCGCTCGGGGGGTTCGGCTGGAGGCTGCGCGACGGGGCGCTCGACCCCGCCCGAGGACGGCAGCTGTGGATCGGCTGCCGGATGGTGCACAGCCTCGCCCTCGGACATCTGCTCGGCCGACCCGACGACGGCACCGGGGCGGCGGCAGGGGTGCACGCCCTGCGCACGGCGTACGCCGACGACGTGCACGGCGGCTGGTGGGCCGACGCCGACCGCCCGGGCGAGGGACGCAAGGAGGCCTATGGCCACGCCTTCGTCGTGCTGGCCGGATCGACCGCAACCGTGGCCGGCGTCGACGGTGGTCGCGAGCTGCTCGACGACGCGCTGGCGGTCGTACTCGACCGGTTCTGGGACGACGACGCGCGGATGGGCGTGGAGTCCTACGCCGTCGACTTCACCGACTCCGAGGGATACCGCGGCGGCAACGCGGCGATGCATCTCGTCGAGGCGTTCCTCGCCGCCGCCGACGCCACGGGAGACGACGCGTGGCGGGCTCGAGCGCTCGACGTCTGCGGGCGTGTGCTCACCGAGGCGCGCGTCCTGGGGTGGCGCGTGCCCGAGCACCACGACGTCGACTGGCGGGTGCAGCCGGACTACAACCGCGACGATCCGCGACATCCGTTCCGGCCGTTCGGCGCGACGCCGGGTCACGCGTTCGAGTGGGCACGCCTGGTGCTGACGCTGGCCGCGACGTACGACGTGCCCTCGTGGTTCTCCGCCGCGGCCGTCGGGCTCGCGACGACTGCGTGGTCCGACGCCTGGGACGGCGCGATCGGCGGGCTGCTCTACACCACGGGGTTCGACGGGTCGCCGGTGGTGCGCGAGCGGTTCCACTGGGTCGCGTGCGAGGCGGCGGGTGCCGCGTGGGCGCTGCACACCGCGAGCGGCGACCCGCGGTGGGCCGCGGTGTACGACGAGGTCCTGGGCTTCACGCGCGAGCATCTCGTCGATCCGGTGCGGCCCGGCGCGTGGTGGCACGAGCTCGACGTCGACAACCGGCCCGTCGAGCACACCTGGGTGGGCGCGCCGGACGTCTACCACGCGCTGCAGTCGGTCCTGCTGCCGTCCTGCGACCTGGCACCGGGCCTCGCGGCCGCCGTGCGGGACGCTCGATCAGCTTGACGGGCGCAGACCCTTGACCTCGTCCTTGGAGAGCTTCGCGACGACGGCAGCACGGGTCAGCGGGTCGAGGCCTTCGAGCTCGGCCTGGATGTTGCCGATGGCCTCGTCGGCGACGGCCTTGCGCTGCTTCACCTGCGTGACCGCGTAGTAGCCGGCCACGGCCACCGCGCCGAGAACGAGGACCGTCACGACTGCCTTGGACTTCGTCATCGGCCTGCTCCTGTTCGGGGGATGTCCGTCCCCTCGATCCTAGGCGAGCATCACGGGCTCGGGCTCGAGTCGTGCTCACGAGCGCGTGAGCTGCGTCCTCCGGGCTGGGCCGACCGGTGGAGCGTTCGCAGTCGAACGGAGCAGGTCCCCCCACGTGGCGCGAGCCGTCGATACCGTGCTGATCACCACTGGCGACCGCGTGCGGGGGCGACGGTCCGACGAAGGAGAACCTCCCTCATGTCACGACTCTCAGGCCGGCGCGCACTCGCAGTCGGCGGCGCGGCCGTCATCCTGGTGCTCGGGCTCGACTCGATCACGTACGCCACCACCGGCACCAGCCTCATCCTCGGCAAGGCCAACAAGGCCGGGGCCGTCACAACGGTCCAGAACACGGGGAAGGGCTCCGCGCTCAACCTCGTGACGAAGAGTGCGACGACCGCCCCGCTCACCACCAATGCCAAGGGCCTGGTCAAGAACTTCTACGCCGCCCGCGCAGCCAACGCCGACAAGGTCGGCGGCCTGACGGTCGCCCAGATCACCACCGCGGCGAAGGGAGCCACGGGCGCCGCCGGTCCTGCCGGTCCTGCCGGTCCCACCGGAGCGACCGGCCCGGCCGGCCCGCTGCTCGCCACTCTGGGCACCGGCCAGACGGAGACCGGGGCCTACGGGCTGGAGGTCGGTTCTCCGACGAGCGGGTCCGCCTACGGCACTGTCATCAGCTATCCGTTCCCCGTGGGGGTCTCCCCGACGGTGGTGTTCGTGCCCGCGGGTGGGCCGAACCCTGACCCGACGCACTGCACCGGCAGCATGACGGCACCCGCGGCCAGCTCCGGCTACCTGTGCGTCTACGAGGGCTACAAGTCTCCCAGCGCAGGTGCCCCGGCCGTCTATGGCATGAACGCATTGAGCAACGGGCCGAAGACGCACGGGACCCTGCTTCAGTTCGTCGCCTCGTCGACCGCGACGGTGGTCGACACGGGCAGCTGGGCGCTCACCGGCTGACGCACGTGCCATGCCCGGGCCGCGCCGTCGCGACAGCGCGGCCCGGGGGTGCTGCTGCTTGTGTGGGACACGGGTTCTCGGGACATGACATTCCTCTCTCGGATATGAGGAAGCCCGCCATCAGACTGATGACGGGGTATCGGCAAACGCGCTTGAGCGCTCGGCTCTGCGCGGTGGGACTTCACGGCAGTGACGCACCAAGCCCGAGCACTCGCGGGCAAGAGTCGCGGCCAGGGTCACGCCATACGTAAGTCCGGTAATCGGCCGATCTGATGACCGCACGATGGCGATGTGAGGATCTCTGTTGTTCACGCTGCGAGGGCGGGTCTAACTTCCCCCCATCTACGGCGAACCGAGGGACAGTCCTCGGCGTTGACCGTGAAGGAGCGTGGCCGACGAGCCGCAGGTTCCCAGCCCCAGCACGCACGGGGGAGCCGCGAGGAGCGCGTCATGGCGAGAACCGATCTGACCACAAGTCCCTGGAGACCGCGCCGTGTCTCCGTCATCGCATCCGTGTCGGCGGTGCTGATCGCCGGGGCCGCCGTGGGTGTCGCGTCCGCCGCGATTCCCGACACCGTCACTGGGCTGTTCCATGGCTGTGAGAACAAGGCCACTGGAGTCGTGCGCCTGGTCGACCCGGCGCTGTCCGGCAACCTCGGTCGCTGCATCACCACGGCGGGTGTGCTGCAGGAGATCGCGGTCACCTGGAACCAGAGCGGTCCGACTGGCGCAGAAGGGCAACCCGGCGCGGTTGGTCCCACTGGGCCTCAAGGTCTACCAGGCCTGGCGGGGGCGCCCGGCGCGAAGGGCGACACCGGACCGCAGGGGCTAGCCGGGCAGCCCGGAGCCAAGGGCGACCCCGGTGGTCAGGGTCCGCAGGGTGTCGCTGGGTTGGCGGGACCCAAAGGCGACACCGGCCCGAAGGGCGATGCAGGCACGCAAGGACCGCCAGGGCCTGCCGGAAAGGGCGTCAGCGACATCGCCGACCTGAACGGCGTTGCGTGTGACACCGGACTGCCGACTCAGGGAGTGATCTCCGTCCATGTCGCGACTGATCGTTCGGTGACGTTGCAGTGCGACATCACGACCCAGGAGACCCTCTCGGTCACAGCACAGGCGACGGACGGGGCCACTGGCTCAGTCACCAGTACCCCTGTCGGGATCCACTGTCCGTCAGGTCCGGCGTGTACGCACGACTTCGGATTCGACACCGTCGTGACACTGACGGCCACCCCCGACGCGCCCGTGTCGCGCTTCACCGGATGGGGCGGTGACTGCTCCGGGAACCTCACATTCACCTGCACGGTCACCATGAACCAGGCCCGATCCGTGACGGCCAAGTTCGGCCTCACGCCGATCTATACCTTGGCGCTCCAGGCGCAAGGGCAACCCGCGAACGTCCCGTTCTACATCGCCCACGGGGGCGGTCGTCTGGTGGCGTCCGGACTGATCTCACCGTCAGACCTCGTCTGTGCTGTCGACCCGAACTCCCCCTCGACTCTTGTCACCTGTCAGGGAACCTTCTACGCGGGTGAACCCGTGGTCGTCGATGTCACTACCAACAGCGGCAGGCTCCAGGGCGTTGACTGCCCCGGGACGTTGGCGCTCAGTGGGAACTCCGCTAGGTGCACGGTCTCCACAGGGAATGACGCGACGGTGAAGGCGTACTGGTACGCGACTGGACCGTGACGGTCGTGATACGCGCGCCGATCCAGGAGAGGCCATGAGAAACCGGCACCGTCCAAGGGAAAACGCGCAAGGAGGAGACGCCCCGAAGCCGTCATCAGGTTGCGGGGCGTCTCCCATGCCGAGCGTGGCGCTCAATGCCGTTGTTCAGCGGATCAAGCAGACGGCCACCGAACTAGCCGACCCTAGACAGGGCGCGGTACACCGACGCCCGCTCACCCCAAGCACCCGAACGATGGCCGACACGTCATGCAGGCCGCTCTCGAACATCGCCCGCGCTGTGGCCAACTTCTCCGGCGTCCACACCGAGGGCCGACCACCGTTGCGACCCCTCGCCCGTGTAGCGCCCTACACGTTGAAGCGGAACTCGACGACGTCGCCGTCGTGCATCACGTAGTCCTTGCCCTCCATGCGCGCCTTGCCCTTGCTGCGCGCCTCCTGGACGGACCCGGTCTCGACGAGGTCGGCGAAGGAGATCACCTCGGCCTTGATGAAACCCTTCTGGAAGTCGGTGTGGATGACGCCAGCGGCCTCGGGCGCGGTGGCGCCCTTGCGGATCGTCCATGCGCGCGACTCCTTGGGGCCGGCCGTGAGGTAGGTCTGCAGGCCGAGGGTGTCGAACGCGTCGCGGGCCAGCGTGGTCAGCCCCGACTCGGTGAGCCCGATCGACTGCAGCAGCTCGAGGGCCTCGTCGTCGTCGAGCTCGGCGAGGTCGGCCTCGGTCTTGGCGTCGAGGAAGACGGCCTCGGCCGGTGCGACGAGCGCGCGCATCTCGTCGAGCAGCGCCTCGTTGGCGAGCTCGTCGACGTCGACGTTGAAGACGTAGAGGAAGGGCTTCGCGGTGAGCAGGAAGAGCTCGCGCAGCGGCTCGCGGTCCATGCCCGAGGCGAAGATCGTGGTGCCGGCCGACATGATGTCGTACGCCTTCTTCGTGGCCTCGAGGATCTCGACGCGGTCCTTGTTCAGCCGCGCCTCCTTCTCCAGACGCGGCAGCGCCTTCTCGACCGTCTGCAGGTCGGCGAGGATCAGCTCGGTGTTGATGATCTCGATGTCGTCCCTGGGGTCGACCTTGCCCTCGACGTGGACGACGTCGGGATCGGTGAACACCCGGATCACCTGGCAGATCGCGTCGCTCTCGCGGATGTTGGCCAGGAACTTGTTGCCGAGGCCGGCGCCCTCGCTCGCACCCTTGACGATGCCGGCGATGTCGACGAAGGACACCGTGGCGGGCAGGATCCGCTCCGACCCGAAGATGCCCGCGAGGATCGCGAGGCGGGGGTCGGGGACGCCGACCACCCCGACGTTGGGCTCGATCGTCGCGAACGGGTAGTTCGCCGCGAGCACGTCGTTCTTGGTCAGGGCGTTGAAGAGGGTCGACTTGCCCACGTTGGGGAGACCGACGATGCCGATGGTGAGCCCCATGGGACGCAATCCTAGGTGGACTCGGGTGCCGCCTCGGACCGCGCTGCGCGCCACGCCCACCAGGCGAGGACCGCGACCGCCAGGCAGAACGGCGCCCAGATCGCGCGCTCGAGCGACGACGGAGACGCGGCGTTGAGCAGCACGCCGAGGCAGGAGTACACGGCCACCACGAGCAGCGTGCGCCGTCGCCCGACCGGTCCGAGCAGTCGACGTAGCACCACCAGCGCCACGCCCACCCACACTAGTGCGGCGACGGCGCTGCCGGCCCGCAGGCCGGCGGGAAGTGCGCCGTCATGGGTGCCGCCCCACGCGGCCGCGCCCCACGGCGCCCCGAGGGCGAGGGCGACCTGGAACCCGGCCAGAGTCAGCAGCGCGGCCGCCAGCACCACGTCGACGGGCGCGAGCGCCGTGGCACCGGTTCGGGTCGGCTTCGTCATTGTCACAGGAGATATCTACCAGATATGTTTGGCCCATGTCGAGGCAGTCGCAGACCGAGGTCGCCGTGCTCGGCGCCCTGTCGGTCGAGCCCATGTCGGGATACGCCGCACGCCGCGCCATCACCGAGACGTTGGGCCACTTCTGGAGCGAGAGCTTCGGCCAGATCTACCCGACCCTCGCGCGGCTCGAGGCAGACGGGCTCGTGACTCCGGACTCCGCGGGCCGCACGTCGGGGAGCACCTACCGGCTCACGGCCGCGGGTCGACGTCGCCTGGCCGACCTGCTGCGCGAACCGATCCCGTCCGCGCCGCCTCGCAACGGCACCCTGCTGCGCCTCTTCTTCGGCGCCCACCTCGGCCCCGAGGCGTGCGCCGACGTGGTGCACGAGGCGCGCGACCGGGCGCTGACCAGCCTCGCGACGATGAAGGCGATCCGCTTCGAGGTCGAGAGCGACCCCGACCCGAACGCGGTGTACTGGCTCATCACGGTGTCGGCCGGCGAGCACGCGGCGCGCGCGCAGCTCGCGTGGGCGGAGGAGTCGCTCGCGATGCTGGCCGGCCTGCCGGACTAGGTGCCGTCCGCCCAGGACGCCATGTCGCGGCGGGCGAACTGCAGGTGCCACCACTCCTCCTCGAGGATCACGTGGAGGCGGGCGAGCTCGGTCATCGGCTCCGGCGGCGGCCAGGGGCTGGCGTCCCACGGGGTCGTCTCCACCATCAGGGACGCGCGCGTGGCGGTGGCGAGCCGGTCGCGGACGAGCGACTGCCGCTCGGCGCGCACCTCGAGGACCTGCTCCGTGGTCGGGTCGGCCGTCACGTCGAGCCCGCACGTCGCCGGGTCGAGCCACGGACCCGCGAGGCCCAGCGGGTGGTACGTCGTACGCCCGAGGATGCCGACGCCGAGCCAGCAGTCGGTGGCGAAGACGAGATGCCGCAGCGTCTCGAGGAACGACCACTCGTCCTCGACCCGAAGCCGCAGCCGGTCGACAGGCGCGGCCAGCGCCTCGGCGGTGGTGGCCGCCCACTGCTCCTCGAGCCACGACCATCCCGCGCGCAGGTCGTCGGGATCGTCGGAGCGCAGCCGCTCGCGCCCCGGGTGACGCCGGTCGAGCTCCGCCTCGATGAGGGGAGCGACCTCGACGCCGTTGATCACGAGTCCGTCGACCAACCCGTCGATGACGACGTCTTCGAACTGCACGCCGATCATGCGGGCGCCGCCGAAGTCGGCCTCGCGGAACGACGCGCCCGCGAAGCTGACGTCGTAGAACTGCGAGCCGGCGAGCGAGACCTCCCGGAAGTCGGCGCCGCGCAGGTTGTCGGCGTTGGTGAAGCTCGTCATCGGATTGACCTCCACGGGACTCGCGCGCGGCCGCAGCGCGACGGCTCCTGCCGATCGTGCCACGCCGCCACCGACGGCCGACCCTGGATCGGTCCTCCGGCGTCGCTGCCGCGCCTCGCGTCGCCGCGCGGGCGGGCACGCTCAGCGCAGGATGCCCGCGCTCACGGGGATCCACGCGCCCGCCAGCGTGCCGCTGGTGACGTGCACCGAGGCGACCCCACGGACCCAGCCGCGCGCGTCGACGACGTAGTGGGTCGCTCTGGGCAAGGTCGCGCGCACGACCGTCGACCAGCCGCTGTCGCCGACCACGAGCCCCGCGACGCGGCCCTTCGGCACGATGAGGCGGCGCGTGAGCAGGTAGTGCTCGACGCCCACGGGCTTGCGTGCCACGGCCACCTGCGGATGCTCGGCCACCCAGCGACCTGCGAACGTGCCCGTCGCGATCCGGTAGTAGATCCCGCGGCCGGGCATCCGCTGGCGTCGGTCGAACCGGACCTGCAGACTCGTCGTCAGCAGCCGCGTCACCGGAGCACCGATGACCCCGCGCGCGGTGAAGGCGTACGCCGACCGCAGGCCCTTCGACAGGACCAGGGTGCCGCCCTGCTCGGGCGTCGGGTAGTCGTCGGAGAGCGCATCGGCGAGGTTCGCGAACACCGGGGAGCCGGTGATCACGTGCAGGCGCAGCAGCTGCTCGATGTGCACGGCGTGGTAGCGGGCCGAGGGGTGCCCGTGGGCGACGCAGTAGTTCGAGATCCACCCCGGGTTGCGGATGCCCGCGGGGACGACCACCGACACCGTGTGAACCGCGCCGTTCCACAGCTGACGGGCCCGCGGGTCGCCGGTGAGGACGACGTAGTCGTAGAGCCCGAACGTCGCGAACAGGTGGCCGTTCAAGGTGAAGTCGGACGCCGAGGTCGGGAACTGCGGGAACTCCTCGAGCCAGAGGTTGCGTGCCGGATCGACGTGCGCGACCCACGGCCGCGTCGCGCTGGGTGACGCCAGGAAGCTGAGGAACGTGGCGTCGGCGGCCGCACGGTAGGACGGGTCGCCCGTGACCTGGAGCAGCCGCACGAACAGCGACAGGGCCTGACCCTGGGCCATGGCGCTGAACCACGGCGCCCGCTCCAGCCCCTTCGTGGCGTCCTGGTGCAGGGCGAAGTCGAAGTCGTAGGGGAAGAACCACGCGGGACCGCTCGCGACGCGCTTGGAGATGATCCGCTGCGCCTGGGCGACCGCACGGTCGAGGTAGGCCGGGTCCCCGGTGATGCGGTAGGAGTCCAGCAGCCACAGTCCGTACTGCGCCTGGGCGACGGGGTGGTCGTGCAGCACGCCGTTCACGACGAACATCCGAACCCCGGTCGCGTCGTGCGGCCCGGCGTCGTCGAGAGGCAACGGGCCACTGACGGCGTAGATGCTCTGGTCGGGGTCGGTCGGCCGCAGCAGGTAGTTGCCGACGAGGTACGCCGGGGCCGGCAGCGCGACCGGCGCGATGCCCGTCACCCCCGCGGCGGCGACAGGGGCGGCGGACGCGGAGGCGCTCGCTGCGGAAGGGGCGGCCACGACGAGGGCAGCGACCACTGCCAGGACGACGGCGGCCAACCCGTGGCGTCGCATCGATTCCCCCAGACCTGGCACTGTGCCCGGCCCCGAACCTAGTCCGGCTGCGACGCCGAGGCCCGCAGCGACGCGGGGCCCGCACGCTGCGCGGCGCGCGTCAGGCGAGCGTCGTGACCGCGTACGCCGCCATGGCGTCGCGGACGTACTCGGCGAGTCCAGGGCGGACCGCGTCGTAGCGGGCCTTGAAGTCCGGGCTCTCGACGTAGAGGTCGCCCAGGCCGGCGAACGCCTCGGCGCTCGGCGTCCAGAACTGACACACCCAGACGTAGTGCCGGGCCGTGACGTCCCGCGTGCGCGGGTCGTCCGCCGCGACGCCGGCGTCGAGCAGTGCGGCGTAGACCTCGTCACGCTCGGTCAGCTCGGCCTGCACCCGCGCGGCGTCGTCCAGGCTCATCCGGCCGATGCGGCGCCACGACTCGTCGATCTCCTCCTGGGCTGCCGTGCCGTAGCGCTCGACGAGCTCGGCCTCGTACCCGCGCTGCCTGTCGGCGTCGAAGCCCTCGAACAGCTCCTCGGGACCCATGTGATGGCCTCGCTCCCTCATCTCGATCGTGCGTGCGACGGTCGCGGCGAGCCGGTCGAGCCGGTCGCGCTCCGCGAGCAGCGCGACCCGGTGCTCGCGGAGGACGGCGACCCGGTCCGCGGTGCCGTCGAGCACCCGGCGGATCTCCCCGAGCGGGACGCCCAGCTCGCGGAGCAGGAGGACCTCCTGCAGCCGCAGCAGCTGCTCCTGCTCGTAGTAGCGATAGCCGTTGCTCCCGACGTACGCCGGTGGGACCAGGCCGACGTCGTCGTAGTGGCGCAGAGTGCGCGAGGAGACTCCCGCGTGCCGTGCGACCTCGACGATGGACCAGCTCATGATGACGACGGTAGAGGTTGACGCTGGGTCAAGGTCAACCGTGGCGGACGGCGGTGTCAGACCCTCCCGCGAGGGTGAGGGCATGAGCGAACTCCTTCCCCTTCTGCTCGGTCTCGTGGTCGGCCTCCTCGCGGGCGTAGCGACCGCCTTCGCGGTGCAGCGTCGATCCACGGCGGCGCCGGCGGGGCTCGCGGCCGAGCGGGCCGCGGTCGACGCCCTCGTGCGGCCGGTCAACGACACCCTGGCGCGGGTGTCGCTCGACCTGTCGCGCGCCGAGCGCGACCGTGCGGCGGCGCATGCCCAGCTGCAGGAGCAGATCCGGCTCACCGCGCTCGGGACCGACGCGCTGCGCAACCAGACCGGGCGGCTCGTCACCGCTCTGCGTCGTTCCGAGGTTCGCGGCCGGTGGGGCGAGGTGCAGCTGCGTCGGCTGGTCGAGTCGTCGGGCCTGCTCCCCCACGTGCACTTCGAGGAGCAGTCGAGCAGCCGTGACGACGACGGCGACCTGCTGCGCCCGGACCTCGTCGTCCACCTCGCGGACGACCGCGTCATCGTGGTCGACGCCAAGGTGCCGCTGTCCTCCTACCTCGACGCGGCCGAGGCGACCGACGACCCCACCGCCAGGGTCCTGCTGGCGCGTCACGCGGGCGAGCTCATGGCGCACGTCGACCGGCTCTCAAGCAAGGAGTACTGGCGGCGCTACGAGTCGCCCGAGTTCGTCGTGCTGTTCCTCCCCGCCGAGTCGTTCCTCTCCTCGGCCCTCGACATGCGACCGGACCTCCTCGAGTACGCCTTCGCGCGCGACGTCGTCATCGCGACGCCGACCACGCTGCTCGCCCTGCTGCGGACCGTCGCGCACACCTGGCGCCAGGAGTCTGCGACGCGCAACGTGCGCGAGGTCCACCGTCTGGCCCGCGAGCTGCACTCGCGGCTGGCGACGCTGGGGACCCACCTCGGGCGGCTCGGTGCCGCGCTGGACTCGGCCGTCGGCGCCTACAACGGCACCGTCGGCTCGCTGGAGTCGCGCGTGCTCGTCAGTGCGCGCCGACTCGTGGAGCTGGGTGTCGTCGAGGCGGTCGACGACCCCGACTCCGGGCTCCCGATGCCCCGGCTAGTGACCACCACCACCCGGCCGGTCACGGCCGCCGAGCTCGTGGCAGCAGCCGGCGGCGGGCTCGCCGACCTCCCGGTCGCCGTGCCGATCGTCGGGACCGGGGACGACGTCACGTACGGTTAACCCTCGTGAGCACCGACTCCGGACCCGGCGCGCCGTCCTTCGGCGACCTGTTCGAGGACCCCGACTCCCCGCTCGCGCCCGCACCTGCCGTCCCCGAGCACGCCAACGACAGCACCGCCGCTCAGCCGGCCGTCCGCGAGCCCGTGGCTGTGGAGCCCGAGCCGGTCGTCGGCCGACCCGAGCCCGTGGCCGTCGAGCCCGAGCCGGCGGTGGTCGAGCGCGAACCGGCAGTGGTCGTGGTCGAGCCCCCGATGGCCGAGGCCGAGGACCGGGTGGCGCTCTACCTCGACCACGAGTCGGCCGAGGCGTCCCACCTCGTCGCGGGGTTCGAGCCCGCCGACGACGAGCCCGCCAAGCCGGAGCCGGCGCCTGGCAGTGGCCTCGGTGGACCTGCCGTAGCCGCGGCCTCCGCGGGTGAGCCGGTCTCGGTGGCTCCCGTCGCGCGGCCCTGGGACGGCACCGTCGACCCGGCCATCTCCTCCGCGCCCGCCGGGCGGGTCGACACCGGTCGGCTCTACCGCTCGGCCGGCGCCGAGGGTCCGGCCACGCTCGACGCCATCCCCGCGATCGACCCCTCCCACGCCCCGGGTCGGCGGGTGGAGGTCGTGGCCGACAAGGCCCCCCAGGCGCAGCCCGACGGAAAGGGGCTCACCTACTCCGGTGTCGTCGTGGTCGTCGGGGCCGCCACGGTGCTCGTCGCGTTCGCCGAGGCGATCCTGCGCCAGCAGATCGGTGCCGCCACCGGCGTCGCGCTGCTCGTCTCGTCGGTCTACTCCGCGCTCGTCGTGCGGCGGGCCGACATCTGGGCGGCCGTCGTCGTACCGCCGCTCGCCTTCCTCGCAGCAGCGCTCACCGCCGGTCAGCTCATCCTGGACAAGTCCGGCAGTCTGCTCATCCGCGAGGGCTTCAGCCTGTTCCGCATCCTGGCCACCAACGCGCCGTGGATCCTCGGGACCACTGCGGTCTGCCTCGTCATCGTGCTCGTCCGGCGCCGACGTCACTGACCTCGGCCGACGTCCCCACGAACCTGAGGTCGCACGGAGCCGGACGGGTCAGCCCTTGGCCGCGGCCTTGATGTCGCGGCGCAGCTCCGGCGGCAGGGCGAAGACCAGGTGCTCCTCCGCCGACAGGACCTCCTCGACCTCCCCGAACCCGCGAAGGGCGAGCCAGTCCAGGACGCCGTGGACGAGGTCCTCCGGCACCGAGGCACCGCTCGTGAGGCCCACGGTGGTCGCGTCGTCGAACCACGCGGCCTGCAGCTCGTCGGCGTTGTCGACCCGGTAGGACGCCGACGCGCCCGCCTCGAGCCCCACCTCGACGAGCCGCACGGAGTTCGAGGAGTTGCCGCTCCCCACGACGATGAGGACGTCGCACCGGGGCGCGATCTCCTTCACCGCGAGCTGGCGGTTCTGCGTCGCGTAGCAGATGTCGTCGCTGGGCGGGCTCATCAGCAGCGGCAGGCGGGTGCGCAGCCGGTCGACGGTCTCGATCGTCTCGTCGACCGAGAGCGTGGTCTGCGACAGCCAGACGACCTTCTCGTCGGGTCCGATTTCGACCTCGTCGGCGTGCGACGGACCGTCGACCAGGGTGATCGCCTCGGGCGCCTCCCCGGTCGTGCCGACGACCTCCTCGTGCCCCTCGTGGCCGATGAGCAGGATGCGGTAGCCCTCGTCGGCGAACCGGCGCGCCTCCTGGTGCACCTTGGTCACCAGCGGGCACGTGGCGTCGATGGTGCGCAGGTTGCGGGCCGCCGCCTCCTCGTGCACGGACGGGGCGACGCCGTGCGCGCTGAAGACCACGATCGCGCCTTCGGGGATCTCGTCGGTCTCCTCGACGAAGATCGCGCCGCGCTCCTCGAGGGAGTGCACCACGTGCTTGTTGTGCACGATCTGCTTGCGGACGTAGACGGGAGCGCCGTAGAGGTCGAGCGCCTTCTCCACCGTCACGACGGCCCGGTCGACGCCGGCGCAGTAGCCGCGCGGCGCGGCGAGCAGCACCTTCTTGACGACGCTCGCGGGTGCGGACTCGGTGCTCAGGCTGTCGCTCACCCACCCATCGTAGGCGGGCCTTCCAGGGTCGGCCTCCCGTCGCTCACGGCCTAGGGTGCGTGCGTGGCCCTCGAGACGACACCGGAGAAGCCGGCTGCGGTGCGCACCGTGGCCCGCGCGGTGGAGGGCTGGATCGCGAGGCTCGGGCCGGTCTGGGTCGAGGGCCAGGTCGCTCAGCTCACCCGTCGTCCGGGCGCGCGGATGGTGTTCCTCACGTTGCGCGACACCGAGGCGGACATGTCGCTGACGGTGTCGTGCCTCACCCAGGTCGTGGACGCGTGCTCACCGCCGCTCTCGGAGGGGCAGCGCGTCGTCGTCCACGCGAAGCCGGAGTACTACGCCGGTCGCGGCACGCTGTCGTTCCGCGCGGCCGAGATCCGGCCGGTCGGCCTCGGGGAGCTGCTCGCCCAGCTCGAGGCGCGCCGGAACCTGCTGGCGGCGGAGGGACTGTTCGACCCGGCGCGCAAGAAGCCTCTGCCGTTCCTGCCGCGCGTCGTCGGGCTGGTCTGCGGCCGAGGCTCTGACGCCGAGCGCGACGTCGTGGAGAACGCTCGACGCCGCTGGCCCGGCGTGGTCTTCGCGACGCGCGAGGTCGCGGTCCAGGGCGTGAAGGCCGTGAGCGAGGTGACCGCCGCGGTGCGCGAGCTCGACGCGCTCCCCGACGTCGACGTCATCGTCGTCACGAGGGGCGGCGGCTCGGTCGAGGACCTGCTCCCGTTCTCCGACGAGGGGCTCGTGCGCGCGGTGGCCGCGTGCCGGACCCCTGTGGTGTCGGCGATCGGGCACGAGAAGGACTCGCCAATCCTCGACCTCGTCGCCGACGTCCGCGCGTCCACGCCGACCGACGCCGCGCGCAAGGTGGTGCCGGACATGGTCGAGGAGATGCGCGGCGTCGCCGACCTTCGCGCCCGGGCGAGGCGGGCGCTCGTGACGCGGCTCGACCGAGAGTCCGCATGGCTCGACTCCGCGCGGCACCGTCCGGTGCTCGCCGATCCCCTCGTGCTCGTGTCCTCGCGCGGGTCCGACGTCGCATCGCTGCTCGACCGGTCGCGTCGTGCGCTCGACGGCCGGCTCACCCGCGCGGCCGACGACGTGCGCCACGTGCGCGCCCGCGTCCGCGCGCTCTCCCCCGCTGCGACCCTGGACCGCGGCTACGCCGTCGTGCAGACCGAGGACGGTGCAGTCGTGCGGATGGCCGACGACGTCGCCGACGGCGCCCTGGTCCGCGTGCGGGTCAGCGCGGGCGAGTTCCGGGCCCGGCGCGAGCCCTAGGGTGGGGACGTGACCGCGACCCCGGGGCAGCCGACGTTCGAGCAGGCGCGCGACGAGCTCACCGACGTCGTACGCCGCCTCGAGGCGGGCGGCACGACGCTCGAGGAGTCCCTCACCCTCTGGGAGCGCGGCGAGGAGCTCGCCCGCATCTGCCAGGAGTGGCTCGACGCCGCCCGGACGCGACTGGACGCCGCGCGCACTCCGCCGCCCGCCGAGGACTGACCGCACGGGCCCGGGCGATCGGCGCCGGTCAGGACTTCGGCGTCGCGGGCAGGGTCGCGGCGACGTCGGCCACGAACTGGCAGCCGTCGAAGTCCTTGTCGATCGACCAGCCGAGGCGAACGATCACGGCGTCACGGGAGGGCAGCATCGCCACGATCTGGCCCCAGTGCCCCTCCATGAGCAACGTGTCCTGCGGATAGCCGGGCGTGGTCGCGCACTCACCCCCGGACGCCTGGCCGGGGATCCAGGTCTGAGCGCCGTAGCCGTGCCCCTCGCCGCTGGGCACCGCCGGGGTCCCGGCGAGCGCGCGCCACCCCGTCGGGAACACCTGCGTGCCGTTCCAGGAACCGTCGTGCAGCATGAGCTGGCCGAAGCGAGCCCAGTCGGCGGTGCTGGCCCAGAGGTACGACGACCCCACCCAGGTTCCGGACGCGTCGGTCTGCAACGTCGCGGTCGTGGCGCCGATCGGCGTGAACAGCGAGTCGTAGGCGAAGTCGACGTACTCCTGGTCGGTGGCGAACTGCGCGCGGGTCACGGCGGAGAGGATGTTGCTCGTGGCGCTGAGGTACTCCCACGTGGTGCCGGGCGCGAACTCCAGCGGGTGCTGCGCGGCCCAGGCCGACATGTCCGGCTCGCCGTAGAGCATCTGAACGACGTCGCCCGTGGGGCCGTAGCCCTCGTCGAGCTTGAGCCCGTCGCGCATGAAGAGCAGGTCGGCGACCGTGATGTCCTTGCGGTCGTCCTTCTCCCAGTCGGCGACCCACGACGGCGCGCGGCCGGCGGGGAACGCCTTGACCACGGGCTCCTTGATGTCCAGGCCGATCGCGGAGAACTTCTTCCAGGCCAGCATCGCCGTCACGGTCTTGG
>Ga0302323_100002104_pt1 | contig 16188 bp, 14 predicted proteins | sample Fen_T0_3_FD_201950 | JGI IMG/M metagenome (GOLD analysis project Ga0302323, IMG submission 201950) | Peat permafrost microbial communities from Stordalen Mire near Abisko, Sweden - Fen_T0_3 | ecosystem: Environmental > Terrestrial > Soil > Wetlands > Permafrost | place: Sweden: Abisko... | reverse complement strand
ATCCTGCCAGAAGAGCAGGAAATGAAATGCTCTATCAGATGCAGGCCTTGCAGGTAATTGAGATTTTTAAGATGTATGAGATAAAAAAAATACTTACTATTTGCCCGCACTGTTTTAATATTTTTAAAAACGAGTATCCCGATCTTGGAGGAAATTATGTAGTTGTTAACTATCTCCAGTTCCTTAACAGCCATATTGAGGATGGCAGCTTAAAGATTGACAGTGCTTCGTTGGATAATATTTCTGTAACCTATCATGATCCGTGTTATCTTGGAAGGGCAAATGATATATATGATGAACCCCGGAATATTCTCAGGAAAATTACAGGCAACCTGGTTGAAATGAACAGGAATAAAAGTTACTCACTTTGCTGCGGTGCCGGAGGAGCTCAGATGTTTAAAGAGGCAGAAAAAGGAGAGAAAGAAGTCTATATGGAAAGAACAGAAGATGCTCTTAAAACCGGAGCAAAGATAATTGCAACAGCATGTCCGTTTTGCATGACTATGCTTACAGACGGACTTAAGTACAAAAACAAGGAACTGGAGATCCGGAACCTTGACATTGCCGAACTTATTGCACAATCGATTGATTTATAGAATAGTCCAAATAATTATGTGACAACAATGGAAAATAACAAACTCTTGAAAAGCGGTGAATTTCTTGTAGCTGAGATTGAACCGAAAGATATTTTTATTCCTGAAGAATTCAATGAGGAACAAAGAATGATCGCTCAGACATGCAGCGATTTTCTTCAGGCTGAAGTTTATCCCAATCTCGAAAAGGTAGAGCTGAGTGACAGGGAACTGATGAAATCCATGTTAAAGAAATCAGGAGAACTTGGGATGCTTGGCATTTCAATCCCTGAAGAATTCGGAGGATTCGGACAATCATTCGTGACCCAGATGCTTGTAGCTGAAACAACGGGTGCAGGTTATTCATTTTCCGTGGCTTATATGGCCCACTGCGGTATAGGAACTCTGCCAATAATGTATTATGGAAACAGGGATCAGAGGGAGCGCTATGTTACGAAACTGGCTTCAGGAGATTTTATCGGAGCATATTGCCTTACGGAACCGGGAGCTGGAAGTGATGCCAATTCGGGAAAAACAAATGCAAGATTGAGTGAAGACGGGAAAAACTATATTCTGAACGGGCAGAAGATGTGGATAACCAATGCCGGTTTTGCCGATACACTTGTCGTATTTGCAAAAATTGATGTTGACAGGGTATTGAGTGCTTTCATTGTCGAAACCACATATCCCGGCGTTGTTATTGGTCCTGATGAACATAAAATGGGAATCAAAGGATCTTCAACAGCACAGATATATTTCAATGATGTGAAGGTTCCTGTTGAGAACCTGCTTGGTAAAAGGGGAGAAGGTTTCAGGATTGCATTGAGCATTCTTCATATGGGACGTCTGAAGCTTGGGGCCAATGTAATTGGAGCGGCAAAAAAAGCAATTAACGATTCAGTCAAATATGCCAATGAAAGAAAACAGTTCGGAGTATTAATTTCAACTTTCGGAGCATTAAAACACAAAATGGCTGAACAGGTGATACGTCTTTTTGCTTCAGAATCGGCAGTGTACCGTGTAAGTTCAGACATCGATAACCTGATGAAGAAAATGACTGTTGACTGTGGCGATTATGGCAGGGCTTCAATAGAGGCTATAAGCCATTATGCTGTAGAGGCAGCAATCCTCAAGGTCGTTGGATCAGAGATGCTCGATTTTGTAGCTGACGAGGCAGTTCAGATTCATGGTGGCATGGGTTACTCAGCCGAGATGGATGTTGAAAGAGGTTACAGGGATTCGAGGATAAACAGGATTTTCGAAGGAACAAATGAGATAAACCGTCTGCTTGTTGTCGATACCGCCATGAAACGTGCAATGAAAGGAGAATTCGATCTCTTCGGTGAAGCAGAAAAACTTTATTCCGGGCTGGAAACCATTACTGACAATAAGATTAATGGTGAAAGCTATTTCCAGGAAAAATCCAGATATATCAAAAATTTTAAAAATGCAATCCTGATCTGTATTCACGGAGCTTCAAAATGTTTTGGGAAAGGACTTATAAGCGAACAGGAGGTTCTTAATAATATTGCAGAAATGATGATGGAATCATATGTTTCTGAATCGCTTACCCTGAGGGTTGAAAAAATGTCATTAACTAACGGTAATGTATCGCTCTACAAAGATATGCTTGATGTTAATGTATTTGATACAGCCAGTATCATTCGAAAATCGGCACTGGAAGCTATCGGCTCATTTTCAACTCCTGATTCCTGTACATCTCTTATTAAGGCAATTGAAAACCTTTCGAGGGTAGAGTGTATTAATGTCAAAGAAGCAAGAAGGCGAATTGCTGATAAGCTGATTGAAGATAATACTTATAAGTTCTGATGTTCAATAAAATAAATTATAAAAAGGGGTGTCTCGAAAAGACACCCCTTTTTTATTATCATTAAAATTTCTTAATCCGTAATTCATCATATATTAATCCATTATATAGATATTTGTGAAACATTATTTAATAAATTTGTAAACAAAACAGTTAACCAGTGATAAAAGACCTGAATTCGGCAAATGCAATTTTGGAGTTTTTACTGTTAGTATACATACTAATATGACCAGACAGGTAACTGAGGTTGGCATATCATTTTTATCCGTCAGGGTTGTAAACATTTATCACTCTGATAAGTGATAAAGATCAATTATCCAAGTGCTAAAGAGCATGCATAAGGACTAATTTTGTAGTGTAGAGTGGATTATTAATCATGATAATCTGATATCTTTGTGAATAAATTAACAATATTCTAAGTATGAATCAGAAAATGAAAAGGATCAGACAGATATTCGTTGCATTAGTTCTGATTGCGGCAGTAGAAGGATTTTCTTCCTGTGAAAAGTATTCTTTCCCACAACCTGCAGTTGATCCAAATGCTACCTGGCATTTGCAAGCAGATATACAGCCAATATTCAATTCTAATTGCATAACCTGTCATGGCGGAATACAATCGCCTGACCTGAGAAGCGGAAAATCTTACCTGGCATTAACCAAAGGAGGATTTGTTAAATCTCCCGGAGAATCGAGTATCCTTTATCATCAGATTACTACCAATACGGATCATATTCCAAGAACAACTTCAGCAGAAAAGCTTAAAATCCTCTACTGGATCAGCCAGGGAGCGCTTAATAACTAAAAATATCTTAACCTGATAAAACCAATCAATATGAAAAAAATCCTAATCCTTTTGACTTTATCATTAAGTATAATTTCCTTGTTTGCCCAGGAAGATTCACTGAAACAGGTAACATCAAAACCGGTCAGGTTCACTTTTGGAACAAACACGCTGATCGATCTTAATACAACAGAAACTCCCTATAAAGGTGGCCTGCAGCTTGAGATTCAGCACCGTTTCAGCCTGATTGAAAACTATCATAACCTCTTTGGTATTTATGGATCGGCAAATACAAGGATAGCTTTAAATTATGGTATCACTGACAGGTTAATGATCGGTGCCGGAACCACAAAAGATAATAAGCTTCAGGACATTCAATGGAAGTACCTCATATTCAAACAAACGGAAGACAATAAAATGCCTGTTTCTCTTTCGTATTTTGGCAACATGGTTATTGACTTGCGGAGTAAAGACGTATTCGGACCTGCAGAAAATTTCAAAGAAATACACAGGCTGTCATATTTCACACAGCTTATTGTAGCCCGCAAACTAAATAATATGTTCTCAATCGAAGTAGCACCATCCCTGGTCTACTTCAACTCCGTGCCAAAAAACATTGATTCAACAGCAGGCTATAAGAACCTGAACCTTGGTATTTCTGCGGGTGCCCGGGCCAATGTATTTGGATCGCATTCAGTTATTCTTGAATATGATCAGTTACTTACAAAACAGAGCATTGCTGTACAGCCAAAGCCAAATCTTTCATTTGGATGGGAAATAAGCACAGCAACTCATACCTTCCAGATCTTTGCAGCAAACTATAATCAGATTATAAACCAGAGAAATCTTGTATTCAATACGAATGACTGGAAAAAAAGTCAATGGCTCATAGGGTTTAACATTCATGTCAGGTTCTAATACTATCAAGTAACCAGGAATGAAATTATTTATGTTCCGGATAAGTATTCTGCTGGCTCTTATCAGTTTATTTTCTTTTTCATCTTCCGGAAGTCCGCGATTTGATACTGTATCGGATACATTAAAGGATACAATGAAAGAGACAGTAAAGGCTACAGTTGTCTTTGTCTCTCCTTTTGCAGCCGCCAATGATCGTTGTTTTAAATGTCACGGACAGGATAAATATACGTATACAAATGAAACAATCGGGAGGGAAATAAAGGACATTATGTGTTCCGAACGCATTATACGCAAAAAGGAATTTTATTCATCGAATCATAAAAGTTTTGGTTGCACCGATTGCCATTCGGAAGAGTACACAAAGTTCCCCCATGCAGGGACTCTCAGGATGGAACAGAAATATATTTGTCTGGATTGTCATGGCGGTGATGCGAAGTTTGCAAAGTATCATTTTGAGGAGATTGATTCCGAGTATCGGAAAAGCACCCACTTTAAAATGGAGAACGACGGATTCTCATGCTGGAAATGTCATAACCCGCATACTTATAAGATATCGGTACGAAATGCAACAAATCTGAAAGAAACTATTGAATATGATAACTCTATCTGTCTGAATTGCCATTCAGACTACAGCCGTTTTCAACTTCTAAGCGACAAGGCGGAAATTGATCTTATAAAGGAGCATGATTGGTTGCCAAATCAGGCTTCCCATTTTGCAAACGTGCGGTGTATAGAATGTCATACAAAAATAAATAACAATATACCTGTATCGCATCAGATCAGGCCAAAAGCAGAAGCTGTCAGGCTTTGTAATGAATGTCATTCGCAAAACTCAATACTTATGGCCTCACTGTATAAATTTGAATCTAAAGTACAACGCCGTGACGGATTCTTTAACGGCATAATCTTAAATGCTTCATATGTTATTGGAGCAAACAGAAACGAATATCTTAATTTGATAAGCCTTGGCATATTTCTGGTTGTTCTTATAATAATTGGAGTTCATATAGCATTCAGAATCAGGAATAAGTCAAAAACAATTAAAGAAAAGTAAGATGTATCTATACCCGAAATGGATAAGAATCTGGCATGTCATAAATGCGTTAGTGTTTCTGATTCTTATTGTTACCGGTTTAAGTATGCAGTATACCGACAAAGAAAATGCCACTTATGTTGTGGGGTTTGCAAAAGCTGTCAGGATGCATAATTTTGCAGCTCTCATACTGGTTATAAATTATATATTTTTTGTTTGCGGAAATTTTCTTTCAAAAAACGGAAGCTACTACAGAATCAGCAGGAAAAATTTCATGCCCGATCTGATAAGACAGTACAAATTCTACTCAAGCGGAATGTTTAAGGGGGAAAAACATCCGTTTCCGGTAACAGAAGAGCGCAAATTCAATCCTCTGCAAAAAATAACTTATGTCCTCGCGTTGTATGTGGCTGTCCCTTTGCTTATTATATCAGGAATAGGATTGTTATTGCCTGAAATTACTATAACTACAATTTTTGGTATAAGCGGACTCATTCTGACAGATATCCTTCATATCACCATGGGTTTCTTTCTATCGATATTTATGATAATTCATATATATACATGTACACTGGGGCATAAGCCGACTTCTCTTTTCAGAGGAATAATAACAGGGTACCATGTGTCTGAGGATGAATAAATAAACCATTTTGGTCATAATAATTTGCTCAAAATTTTATATATTTAGTGATAATTTAAAATCTAGGATTATGAAAAGGCTTAAATTATTTTTTACCGGTGCGGCAGTCATGCTGATATGTGCTACTCTTGGTGCCCAGCCAAAACCATGGGTAATTCCGGCTAACTTCAAAACTATGAAAAACCCAGTTGCTGTCGGCGATGCCAGTTCCAAGGCAGGACAGCTTCTTTACACAAAAAACTGTATGTCATGTCATGGAAAGACAGGCTTGGGTGATGGGGTTAAAGCCAGATCACTCAAAGATTTTCCGGGTGATTTTTCAAAAGCCGATTTTCAGAAACAAAGTGATGGTGATCTTTTTTACGAAACAAAAACAGGTAGAGGAGAGATGCCTAAATATGAAGGTAAATTAACTGATGATGATATCTGGAACATTGTAAATTACATGAGAACTTTAAAGAAATAGGTTCCTGACAAAAATCCGGGTATTATTACAGATTTGCACGATTATTGCATTTATAACCTTATATTAAAAATTGAAATATGAAAACAATGAAACTTCTTTTCGTCAGTTCGCTGATTCTCCTCTTCAGTGCAACATTAGTTGCCCAGCCTAAACCATGGGTTGTTCCTGCAAACTTTAAAGCTATGAAGAATCCAATAGCCAAAAGTGATGTAAGTGATAAAGCCGGCTTGGCTGTTTTTACAAAGAATTGTGCTGCCTGCCATGGGAAAACAGGTCTTGGCGACGGTGTAAAAGCAAGAGCTCTGAAAAATTTCCCCGGTGATTTTACAAAAGCTGATTTCCAGGGTCTTGCAGATGGAGAACTCTTTTACAAAACAAAAAACGGAAGGGATGAAATGCCCAAATATGACGGCAAATTAACCGATGATGATATCTGGAATACGGTTAACTATCTGAGAACACTTAAAAAATAATTCAGAAAAGATTTTTTATTGAAAAGAGGGTGTCTCAAAAGGGCACCTTCTTTTTTTTATATGTTCATTTCTTTTTGTTCGTCCAAAAAGAAACGAACCAAAGAAAAAGGGCGCCGGAAATGATAACTTCAACCTTTTTTGACAAAATGCCTTAAGCATCACGCTCCCAAAAAAGGTTGAAGTTCGCGCCATTTCCGGTTTGCCACCGCACGATCCCGCTCGAAATTACTGTTAATAATTATTGTAAAGTGTTGAAAAGGAAGGGGGATGCCTCCCCCCTCCAAGAACCTCAAATTAAGTAACTTGAGGTATGAAAGTTGTACTTATTTAATGTTTTCATAAGTAGCATCTGCAAGAGATCCCCAAATTCAAACAGCATATAATGAAACCAGGAACAAAAAAAGGCTGTCATTTCTGACAGCCTTTTTAAAATATCTGAGTATAGATATCGCAGATTATGGAAGTGCGGCAATTGAATTTGTCAGAAGGGTTCTGGAATACTTTGTATTATGAATTCCTAAACTATACTCTCTTAAGCAAAGCTGGAAATTGATAACTGCTCCGAACTGAGCATTCGTTAACACAATTTTCGGAAGAGTTAAGTTATAGGCAATTTCACCTGCATTCCAGGTTGTAGCAGGTGCCGGGTTTTGAAACACAGTTGCATTGTATGATGGTCCCAGGGGATTGTTAATTGGATCGTAGATATTCAGATAACCATCATAATTATTGGTTGTTAACCCAGCCCATAGGTTAGCCCCCGCCAAAACGTCTTCGGAAGTTCCGTCAAAATTATAATCGTAATTTACATAAGAATTTTCAGCAGAGACAGGGTTCCTGTTGAGAATATCAACTCCATTAATGGTCAGTTTTGCTGCAAGGCTGTTAAGAAGGGTTTTAATTTCAGACCTTGGTGCTGTCCAGGCAGCGGCGGAAGATGACATCGGAGATGCATTATGGCAGCCTGTTACATTACATCCGTTGAAGTTGCCTTTTGCAAAAAATGTATGGCCGCCTGTTCTTCCTGTGACAGGTGCCATATGGCAATCCTCGCATGATGCAACAGTTGCATGAGCAGAATTAGTATAACCTGAACCGAATTCTACTCCACCTACTCCGGCAACTATTGCACCAACAGTACCGTAGTGAGTATGGGTTCTGTAGCCTGGTTTGATAGTATTGATGTTTGCTGTGGAATTAGGACTGTTGCCATCAAAGAAAACAGTTGTGGGTGAACTGGCAAGAGCAGAATAGTCTATAACGTTTTTATCCCCGAATGATCTGGTGAACGGACGTGGCTGATGACATTTTACGCATAAATTGCTTTTGCTGTCATCCTGCGTAAGGTCAATGGTTTTTGCGCCGCCAAGAAAAGTCATGGGTACAGCTGCAGTGGTTGTCAGAGGCATAAAATCGTCATGAGTATACGTTGTGTGTAATTTGGGGTGACACATTGTGCAGCGCATCTCGCCATATGATTTATCAACAGCTGAAGCATAGGGGTTTGAGTAAGTTGTTGCAGGTGGTACAATTGTAAAAACAGTGGATACATTATTTGCAACTACATTCTTGAATCCTTCCGATGTATGACACGGAGCGCAACCCGCAGTTCCGGATTCACTAAAGGCAGCTTCTCCATAGGCATGTTTTGACAATTCAAACATTGTCTTAACAGAATCAATACCGGCTGAATTATGACATTCTTTACAGCTTTCATTTGCATCCTTCCCCGGAGTGCCCATTTGTCCTGCTGGTCCTTCGCATGCACTAAAAAGGAATCCTGCCGAAAACAGAACTGAGAATAATCTGATTAGGTTTTTCATATAGGGTCTATTAGTTAGAGTTTCGACACGCAATTTACAAAAAAGGTCTGTTATCATTATAACAGTTGATATGTTATTTATGATACATATAATTGATAGATATAGTGTTTATCGATGACAAATATCAATAGTAAGAGTGATATTTATTAGTTTTGCAGATTGTTATGTTATTATAAACCTATTTTTAAACCTCTAAAAGCGGAAAAATGGCAGTGTTAAATTTAGTTAATAACTGTGAAACGTGTACTCATAGATGGAAAAATTTTCAGCATTTGTCAAAAGATGAGCTGATGCTTATGAATGAAAACAGGTACGAAGCCACTTTTAAACCCGGGGAGACTATTATAAAACAAGGGTCGCCCACATCGAACGCCTTGTTTATGGCTTCGGGTATGGCAAAAGCTTATATTGAAGGTCCGAACGGTAAAAATTTTATTTTGAGCATTGCATTGCCCGGCCGGTTGATACTGGGCCCGGGCGCCTATGTAGATTCGAGACAAACTTATTCGGTTGCAGCAATTACTACCGTTCAGGCCTGTTTTATTAATATCGATATCTTTAAACAGCTGGTCAGGGTCAACGGAGCATTTGCTGAAGGTTTACTTGAAGATATAAGCGAAAAATCACTGGGAACTCTAAGCAGGATGGTAAGTCTGTCGCAGAAAAAGATGCATGGCAGACTCGCTGACGGGTTGCTCTATTTTTCTGATGTTGTATTTAAAAGTGACGAATATGAAATGATACTTTCCCGTCAGGAACTTGGAGAAATGACAAATATGGCCAAGGAGTGTGTTGTCAGGATTCTTAAAGAGCTGGAGGATTCCGGAGTCATCTATTCTGATTCATCGAAAATCAAAATTCTTGACAGGGAAAAACTTATCAAGATTTCCCAGAAAGGATAAGTAAAGTCAGAAGTCAGAAGTCGGAAGACCGAAGTCCGGAGTCGGAAGATCATTGTAGTGCACAAATGATTCCCGGTTCCTGAATTAAGATCATAAGAATCATATATTGAGCCATAAAAAAAATATTATTCTATCTTCGTAAGCTGTTTTTTGACTTCGGTCTTCCGACTTCGGTCTTCTGACCATTAAGTGAATATATAACATTTTAAAATTATGAAGTATCTCAAATTTCTCTTTTCCCCCGTTATGATGGGAATTCTCTTTGTACTTTTTGCTATAGCTATGGCGGTAGCTACTTTTTTAGAAAATGATTTCGGTTCTGGTGCGGCTTATAGTATGGTATATAACACAAGATGGTTTGAACTGATTATGTTGCTTCTGTCAATTAACCTTATCGCACAGGTAATCATTCTTAAACTCCTGCGGAGGGAAAAACTTACAATTGCTCTGTTCCATCTTTCTTTTGTGCTTATGATTATTGGTGCCGGTATTACAAGATATTTTGGATGGGAAGGTTCGATTCATATAAGGGAAGGTGAAGTACAGCAACAGTGTTATTCAAATGAGAAATATATCGGATACTCGGTTAAGGATAATAATGGGAAAACTATTGAAAGCCGTAGTGATAAATACTCAATGACCTCAGTTTCAGCTGATAATTATAAAAAAACCATAAAAGTCGATGGAAGGGAATTTGAGCTGGTACTTGCGAAAATAATTCCAAATGCTTCAGAATCTGTTTCTGATATTCCTGAGGGGCAGCCTGTAATTTCATTTCTATTGACAAAAAATATGACCTCCGCTGAAACTGTAGTTTTAACGAAAGGAGATATCAAATCAAGTGATGGCGTTACTTTTGGTTTTGGTTCATCTCAACCTGCAGACATTAATATTTCTCTCGACTCGGGAAAGTTTTTTGTGCAGTCCCGGTTAAATCTTGGTGAAATGAGCATGATTACAAAGGAAATTACGCCGGTAGAGACAGGTAAACCCGTTGAATTAAAGAAGATGCAGATCTTAACAGCAGGTGATATCAAAATCGTGCCCCAGCAGATGTCACTCTCGGGAATCGTTAATGCAGTCGCTGTAAAACCTGAACAACAGAATACAGGACAGAACGCCTTTATCTTCCATCTTATCAGCGGCAAAAAATCAGCAACAGTCTATCTGTGGGACAGGGAGACGGAAAAATCTGCTTCAGGCTCCTGTTTGGTCGATGGCAGCACAATAGAACTCAGCTATGGTTCAAAATTAACAACACTTCCATTCGCTATAAAGCTTAACAAGTTCATTCTTGAGCGATATCCTGGTTCAGCAAGTCCATCCGGATATAAGAGCGATGTAGTTCTTCTTGACAAACCTGTAAATGTTGAAAAGCCATTCATGATATATATGAATAATATACTTAAATACAAGGGCTTCAGATTTTATCAATCCTCCTTTGACCCCGATGAAAAAGGGACAATTCTATCAGTCAATCACGATATGGCAGGCATGATGGTCACATACACGGGGTATATATTATTGTTCTTCTTTATTATTCTGTCATTACTCAATAAAAAAGCAATCTTTCACACTATTACAGCCGGTAACTGGAATTCTGTTATAAGGAAAACTATTCCTCTGATTATATTTCTGCTTTTTCTGACAGGTACTTCAAATGTAAACGGGCAGAAACTCGTTCCCGGGAAATCTGTCGCCAGCGAACTGGGTAAAGTCCTTGTCCAGGATCAAAAGGGCAGGACAAAACCGCTCTTCACTCTTAGTAACGATATTCTCCGGAAAGTAACCAGGGAGAATGAATTTGAAGGACTCAGCTCAATGCAGGTATTCCTTGGCTTATATTTTGATTTTAATAACTGGAAGGATGTTCCTCTTATCAGGATTGCCAATATAGATATTCAGAGAAAGCTGGGAATAAACGGGAAGTATGCTTCATTTACTGACCTTGTTGATCTTGAGGGTAAGGGTACCTATAAAATTGCTGAGGATGTTAACGCCGCTTATATGAAAGCTCCATCTGCAAGAAGCAAGACGGATAAAGAACTGATGAAAATCGATGAACGGGTTAATATAGTTTATATGATATACAGAGGGGATTTCATGAAAATATTTCCCCTGAAAGATGGAACTCACAGCTGGGGCTCACCGCAGGACGCATTGCAAAAAGCTACAACCAAAGATGATTCGCTATACCTGGCAAGTTTTATTCCTGCCATGGCAAATGCTTTGCAGACAAATAATCTGGCATCTGTACGTGAGGTTTCTGAATCAGTAAGCGGATATCAGACCCGGTTTTCGCAATACTCACTTCCTCCGCAATCAAAAACTGATGCCGAATTGTTATATTATAAACTGGGAATTTTTGAAAAGTTATTTCCTTTCTATTCAACAATCGGACTAGTATTGCTTATCGGGCTTATCTCAATGGTTATAAAAGGAAGGAAGGAAACCTCTCTTTTTGTAAAAATACTGGGATCGTTGTTACTGGCAGGATTCCTTTTCCATACTCTCGGGCTTGGTCTAAGATGGTATATTGCCGGACATGCACCAATGAGTAACGGCTATGAATCGATGACTTTTATTTCGTGGGCTATACTTCTGGCAGGCTTTATTTTCAGTCGCAAATCGGCATTTACTCTGTCGGCAGCGGCTGTTCTGGCAGGTATGACGCTTATGGTTGCTCACATGAGCTTTATGGACCCGGAGATCACAAATCTGGTCCCGGTATTGAAATCTTACTGGCTCACTCTTCATGTTTCTGTAATAGTGAGCAGCGACGGATTTCTTGGGGTAGGTGCCATTCTGAGTCTTATTAATCTGATCCTTCTTTCACTGTCAAATGATAATAACAGGAACAGGATTTCAGCTACCATCGATGAATTGACTGTTATTAACTTCAAGACTCTGACCATTGGTCTGTATCTGCTTACAATCGGCACATTCCTTGGAGCTGTCTGGGCAAATGAATCATGGGGAAGATACTGGGGCTGGGATCCGAAGGAAACATGGTCACTTATTACTATAATTATCTATAGTATAGTGATTCATAGCAGAAGAATACCAGGAATGAAGGACATTTTTACATTCAACCTTATTTCCCTTTTTGCATTCTCTTCGGTGCTTATGACATATTTTGGCGTAAATTATTACCTGTCGGGAATGCATTCATATGCGTCAGGCGATCCGGTACCGGTGCCAACCTTCGTTTATGCAGCAGTTATCGTGCTTGTTGCAATCTCTTTGCTGGCGTATACAAAATATAAAACCGCTAAGAAGATATAGAAAGCCTTGACCTAAGCATAAGACAATATCATCTCCTCTTCACATCAACTGATGCCAGAAGGATTCCTTAACCGTATTTGAGTATTTATTTACTTTTTTTGAAAATCAAGTTCGTGATGCATGGCTTTTTTAAAGAACTTGCCGGCGTCAGTAAGATCGTATTGCCACGACTGTAATAATCTCGGACCCCACTCCGGATCGAAAACCCAGCATTCCCAGCTTATTCCTTTTCCCTCGAGGTACTTGATGATACTGTTGCCATAATCGGTATCAGCAGGTTGACCGGGCATTCCGCCAAAACCGAATTCTGTTGCTACAATCGGAAAGTTTCCGGCTGCAAAGCCAAAGTCTTCTTCCCATTTGGCTTCCCATGGCTTACTTCGTTTGTGCGCATAAGGATGTGTAACATACCCAATTCCTTGTGCATTAATGGGGTCGTCGCGAAGCGGCGAAAGATCGTAAGCCCAATCTAAACCTGCTACCAGAGGAATTGTCTCAGTATCATAAGCTCTTATCAGACTGATCATATTCTCATTTATTTTCTTCCATTCCGACCAGGGTAATGATCCTAGCTGTCCCCTGTAAATTGTTGGTTCATTGAAGAGCTCATAAAAAGCAATTGTATTATTTCCGCTGAAATGTTGTGCAATGGTTCTCCAGAACTGGTAAGTTTCAGTTTTTGATGTTATGTACATCGGATCCTGAAAAAGTTCCATTCCGAGATTACCAATCGTATGCCAGTCGATTATAATATACATTCCCAGGTCAGTACACCACTCAACAGCCTGATCCAGCAACTCGAGGTACTTTTCCGGTGTTCGTTCACGCCAGGCCACAGGATGTACCGGTATACGAACCAGCATCGTGCCCATCTCCTTAACTTTTTCAAAATGACCTTTATTCCAGTGCCCCTGACGATCAATTTTATCAGGATCTGATATGGAGAGCCCCCTGAACAGAATAGTATCACCTTTCTGATTAACAAATTTGTTGCCCGCCACTCTGATTAAAGGAAGGATTTTTGCTTTTGGATTGCTTTTGGGCATTAGCCAAGGTCCGTCCTGATACCATGGTTTGATTTCCTGTCCTGACAGAGTTGGAAGAAAAAGAAATATTGCCAGTCCCAATAATAACATGAAGACTCGATTTTTCATTTTAGAAAGAATTTAGTTAGTTTTTATAATTATCTGCCGATCACTTTAGTACTGCCTCACGTTCAGCTCCCTTATTAACAATATGAACTGTTTATCGAAGATAATATTTTCTGTAATATCTTCTATGAAGAAAATTCAGTATGATAGTTTAAGAAATTCAAACTTTTCGTCTTCTACCTGACAATCGTTAAAACTCAGATTAAACTAAAATAATTCAAAAACTGGTTCAACCAAAACAATATTTTTTGTAACTTTTACTTTTACTGTAAAATTCATTTCGTTATGGCTAAGATTTATTATGTGGGAGATTGGGCTGTTTTGCTGGGACCATCATTTGCGGAATCTCCTTTTCAGCATGCTCAAAAAGGTCTGGAAATATTTAATTACGGAAAATGGCTTAAAGATGCCCTTGAATCAGACGGGAAGCATCAGGTGAATTCCGTACCCAGCTGGGATTTCTATAAGCTTCATCCGGGTGAATATGAGAAAATTCTTGAGGAATATGATGTCATAATATTCAGTGATGTTGAAGGCAAACTTTTTCAGCTGGCACCTGATTTCTTCATACGTGAGGAATTCGGAAAGAAGATATTAACATATCCCGACCGGGTGAGGTTGACAAATGAAGCTGTCGAAAGAGGTAAAGGATTAATGATGCTTGGAGGATGGTACTCTTTCACTGGTGAGCTAGGAAAAGGAGGATGGGGAAGGACTAAATTTAAAAATGTGCTGCCTGTCGGGTGTCTTGAATATGAAGATCTGGTGGAAAGTACAGAAGGATATTATCCGAAAGTTACAAAAGCCGGGAGCAAAGTTTTCTTTGAATCTGATTTTAAGGGAATACCTCCTATTCTTGGTTATAATCAGACAAACCCTATTCCCGAAGGTGATGTCTTAATCTCTATTGAGGGAACAGGTCATCCGCTGGTTGCCGTCAGGGAAATTGGGAAAGGCCGTGTTTTAGCATATACCTCTGATCCCGCACCCCATTGGGGATTGAATTTTGTCTACTGGGAGCATTATAATGAATTTTGGCTCAAGTGCTTATCTTTGGTGTTGCCTGAATCAAAGAAGTAATCTTTCATTAAATATAATAAACCTGTTATTAAAATGCAAAATCTAAAATTCAATCACGCTGAATAAATATGAAACATGGTTTTGGTATTATTGGAACAGGTGCAGTTGCTGATCTTCATGCAAAGTCGATAATGCGAATCAAAGATGCTGAACTTTTTGCTGTATATGATATTGACCATAAAAAATCAAAAGCATTCGGAGAGAAATTCAATTGTGCTTCATGTGATGATCTGGATGTTTTGCTAAAAGATAAAAGGATCGATATTGTATGTATTTGCACCCCATCCGGACTTCATCTTGAACCAGCTGTAAGGGCAATTGATTACGGGAAACACTGTATAATTGAAAAACCACTTGAAGTGACGCTCGAAAGATGTGATATGATAATTGATGCTGCCAAAAGAAAAGGGGTATTGATAGAAGGCATTTTCCCGTCAAGATTTCTGCCTGTAAATCAGGAGATTAGAAAAGCCATTGATGAGAAGCGTTTTGGAAAATTTGTTCTGGGTGATGCTTATGTAAAATGGTTCAGAAGCCAGGAGTATTACGACTCAGTCAAATGGCGGGGGACATGGAAATTTGACGGTGGAGGTGCCCTGATGAACCAGGCAATTCATTCTGTCGATTTACTTCAATGGTATATGGGGCCCGTTGAATCGGTTCAGGCTCTGACCACTTGTTTGGGACACAGCAATATTGAAGTGGAAGATACAGCTGTTGCTATTCTGAAATTTGCTAATGGTGCTTTAGGTGTAATCGAGGGTACAGTCGCAGTCTTCCCCGGTTCCTTCAAAAGAATCGAAATACTTGGTACTGAGGGATCTGTGATAATGGAAGAGGATAAACTGATAACCTGGAAATTTCTTAAAGAATCAAATAATGATGATCATATCAGAAAGCTGCATACAGGTTTATCTGATTCCGGGGGAGGTGTTTCAAATCCGATGTCGATAAATATTACCGGGCATAAATGCCAGATAGAAGATATGATAATGTCATTGGATACAGGAAATAAACCAATGGTAGATGGTCATGAAGCGAGGAAATCAGTGGAGATTGTTCTGAATATTTATAAAAGTTCTGAGACGGGTGCATTAGTTAAAATGTAATAAGATGAAAGCATTGCTCTTTAATTACGGTTTGACCGACATCACTCCTGACGAGCCCCTTTTTCTTGCTGGTTATGCAAACCGGAATGGATTATCCGGTACAGTGCATCGCAGACTTACAACCCGT
>Ga0302323_100002103_pt1 | contig 16196 bp, 11 predicted proteins | sample Fen_T0_3_FD_201950 | JGI IMG/M metagenome (GOLD analysis project Ga0302323, IMG submission 201950) | Peat permafrost microbial communities from Stordalen Mire near Abisko, Sweden - Fen_T0_3 | ecosystem: Environmental > Terrestrial > Soil > Wetlands > Permafrost | place: Sweden: Abisko... | reverse complement strand
AGGTCCACCGGCGGGCGATAGCTCGAGAAGCCTTCGCCAAATGCGATCATCCAGGGGTGGTCCATGTAGAACTGCTGGCGGCCTGTCAGCGTGCGCCAGGGAATCAGCTCATGCACGTTGGTGTAGCCGGCGTTGTACGAGACGGTCTCGCTCTCGATGCCGCTCCACGTCGGCGAACTGATGATCTTGCGTGGCTGCGCCTGGATGTCGCGGAAGCGGATCTTCTCGTCCTCGCGATGAATCGCCAGGTGCGTGTGGTCGATGCCGGTCTGCTTGCCCAGCGCCTCCCAGGCCTTCACGGCGACGTGGCCGTTGGTCTCCGGCGCCAGTTGCAGGATCACCTCGCAGGCGTCGATGTCGGTCTCGATCTTCGGCATGCCGCAGGTGGCGCCTTCGGCGGTGACGAGGCCGCTCAGTTCGCCCAGCTGCTTCACTTCCGTCTGCGTGTTCCAGGCGATGCCCTTGCCGCCGTTGCCCACCTTTGACATCAGCGGTCCCAGGGCGGTAAAGCGCTTGTAGACGTTCGGATAATCGCGCTCGACGACGGCGATGTTCGGCGCGGTCTTGCCCGGGATCAGCTCGCACTCGCCGCGCTTCCAGTCCTTGACCTCGAAAGGCTGGGCGAGCTCGGACGGGCTGTCGTGCATCAGCGGCGTCAGCACCACCTCGCGCTCCAGCCCCAAGTGGCCGACGCAGATCTCGCTGAACTTCTTCGCGAAACCCTTGTAGATGTCCCAGTCGCTGCGCGATTGCCATGCCGGATCCACGGCCGTCGACAACGGGTGGATGAACGGATGCATGTCGCTGGTGTTGAGGTCGTTCTTCTCGTACCAGGTGGCGGTAGGCAGCACGATGTCCGAGTACAGGCACGTGGTGCTCATACGGAAGTCAAGCGTGACCAGCAGGTCGAGCTTGCCTTCGGGCGCGTGCTCGTGCCACACCACTTCGGTCGGCTTGGCCTCTTCCGAGCCGAGATCCTTCCCCTGCACACCGTTGCTGGTGCCGAGCAGGTGCTTAAGGAAGTACTCGTGGCCCTTGCCGGACGACCCCAGCAGGTTCGACCGCCAGACGAACAGGTTGCGCGGCCAGTTGTCCGGGTGGTCCGGGTCGGTGCAGCTCATCTTCAGCGTGCCGTCCTTCAACGCCCTTACCGTGTAGTCCTTCGGGTCGAGGCCAGCGGCCTGCGCGTCGCGCACGACCTGCAGCGGGTTCGTCTGCAGCTGGGGCGCGGACGGCAGCCAGCCCATCCGCTCGGCGCGCACGTTGTAATCGATCATGCTGCCGGCGTACATCTTCTTGTCGGCCAGCGGCGAGATGACCTCCTCCATGCCCAGCTTTTCGTAGCGCCACTGGTCGGTGTGGGCGTAAAAGAAGCTGGTGCTGTTCATCTGGCGCGGCGGGCGGATCCAGTCGAGCGCGAACGCCAGCGCGGTCCAGCCGGTCTGCGGCCGCAGTTTTTCCTGGCCGACGTAATGCGCCCAGCCGCCGCCGCTCTGCCCGATGCAGCCGCACATCATCAGCATGTTGATGACGCCGCGGTAGTTCATGTCGCTGTGGTACCAGTGGTTCATCGCCGCACCGATGATGACCATCGACTTGCCGTGCGTCTTGTGCGCGTTTTCCGCAAACTGACGCGCGACGGTGATGAGCTGCGCTCGCGGCGTTCCGGTGATGCGCTCCTGCCAGGCCGGCGTGTACGGCGTATCGTCGTCGAAGCTCTTTGCTGCCATTTCGCCGGGGATGCCGCGGGCCACGCCGTAGTTCGCCACCTGCAGGTCGAACACGGTCGCTACCAATGCCTCGCGCTTGTCGCCTTCCTTGCCGAGCGCGATGCGCTGGACGGGCACCGTGCGCACCAGGACATCGCTGCTGTTGCCGCTGAGCTTGTTGTTGGGAAAATGCTCGCTGACGATGCCGCCGAAGTACGGGAAGCCAACCCTGGCGGTCTCGTTGCTGGGCGTATCGCCTTCCAGCACGGACAACTTCAGCTTGACCTCGTTGCCGTGGCGCGCTTCCGCTGCCTTGAGGTTCCACTGTCCCTGGTCGGCTCGACCGTCGGGACCCCAGCGGAAGCCGATGGCACCGTTGGGCAGCACGACCTTGCCGGACACGTCGAAGGCGACCGTCTTCCACTCGGGATTGTTGGCCTGGCCCAGCTTGCCGTTGAAGTCCGCCGCGCGCACATAGCGGTCGGGTACGGTGATGACCTCGCCGCTCGGCAGCGTATGCTCCTTCAGCATCACCAGCATCGGCATGTCGGTGTAGCGGCGCACGTAGTCGTCGAAATACGCGCTGCGCTCGCCGCTCTCGGGGAAGTAGAACTCCTTCAGGATCACGTGGCCCATCGCCATCGCGACCGCGGCGTCGGTGCCCTGCTTCGGATGCATCCAGATGTCGGCCAGCTTGGCCACTTCGGAATAGTCGGGCGTGACGGCGACCGTCTTCGCACCCTTGTAGCGAACCTCTGTGAAAAAGTGCGCATCGGGCGTGCGCGTCTGGGGGACGTTGGAACCCCATGCGATGATGAAGCTGGAATTGAACCAGTCCGCTGATTCCGGGACGTCGGTCTGCTCGCCCCAGATCTGCGGGCTGGCGGGAGGCAGGTCGCAGTACCAGTCGTAGAAGCTCATGCACACGCCGCCGATCAGGCTCAGGTACCGCGAACCGGCGGCATAGCTGACCATCGACATTGCCGGAATCGGGGAGAAACCGACGACGCGATCGGGGCCATGCTTCTTGATCGTGTAGACGTTGGCGGCAGCCACGATCTCGTTGACTTCGTCCCAGCTCGAGCGCACGAATCCGCCCAGGCCGCGCACCTTCTGGTAGTCGCGGCGCTTGGCGTCGTCCTCGACGATCGACGCCCATGCGGCGACCGGGTCGTGCGCCAAGCGTGCCGCCCGCCAGGTCCTGAGCAGCCGGCCTCGCACCATCGGATATTTGACGCGGTTTGCGCTGTACAGGTACCAGCTGTAGGACGCGCCACGGGCGCAGCCGCGCGGCTCGTGATTGGGCATGTCCCAGCGCGTGCGCGGATAGTCGGTCTGCTGGGTTTCCCAGGTGACGATGCCGCCCTTGACGTAGATCTTCCATGAGCAGGAGCCGGTGCAGTTCACGCCATGCGTCGAGCGCACGATCTTGTCGTGGGCCCAGCGGTTGCGGTAGGCGTCCTCCCACGTGCGGTCCTCGCCGGTGACCACGGCGTGCCCATCATCGGAGGTTTCCCTGGGGCTGGAAAAGTAGTTCAGTCGATCGAGAAAGTGGCTCATCAAAGCTCTCCGCAGCGGCTGCGTCGAAAATCAGGAAAATTGCACGTTCACGGGTTCTTGACGTACGCGTTCTTGCGCAGGTAGAACCACCAGTTGAGGATCAGGCACAGCGCATAGAAGATCGCGAAACCGTACATCGCGTACTGCGGCGTGCCCGCCTTGATCTGGTTGCCGATCACGATGGGCGCGACGAACGCGCCGTAGGCAGCGATCGCCGACGTCCAGCCCAATACCGGGCCTGCCTGCGTGCGGTCGAAGATCACGCCGATCGTGCGAAAGGTGGAGCCGTTGCCGATGCCGCTGGCGGCGAACAGCAGCACGAACAGCAGCATGAACGACAGGAAATACTCTTCCGGCTTCGGCGAGTTGTACGCCTGCAGCATCACGTAGCCGACAGCGACCGATGCGACGACCATGACGGCGGAGATGATCTGCGTGACGATCGATCCCCCGACCTTGTCCGAGATCCAGCCGCCGACCGGGCGGATAAGCGCGCCGACAAACGGGCCGATCCACGCATAGGTCAGTGCGGACGGGGCATTGGGGTTCTTCAGCGTGTGCTGCAGGACGCCCGACGCGTCCGGCACGTGGCTGATGCCGAAGATGACCGAGATCGACAGCGGCAGCGCCATCGAGAAGCCGATGAACGAGCCGAACGTCACGATGTAGAGCAACGTCAGCGCCCACGTGTGCTTGTCGCGGAAGATCGCGAACTGCTTGGCGACCCCCTCCTTCATCGGGCCGAAGGCCGCCAGTTTCATCACCAGCAGTGCAGCGACCACATCCAGCGGTATCGCCACCCACATGCTGATGAGGCCGAGCCCGGTGGGCTTGGGCAGGTACAGGTACAGACCGAGGATCGACGGGATGAACGCCAATGTGTAGAGCCAGGTGATCTTGGCAAAGGCGGCGATCGGATTGCCGGCGTCCGGCGTGACCGTCTTCAGGTTGTTCATGCCCCACCAGCACAGCGCGGACAGCGGAACCAGCGACAGCACCCAGGCAAAGCCGGCGTTCTGGATCCAGGTCGGCGTGCCCGCGGCGATCTTGCCGAAGATCCAGCCGCTGTCCTTCACCAGCGTCATCGATTCGCCGCCATAGCTGCCGAAGAGGGCCATCGTCATCACCAGCGGAATGACGATCTGCATCGTCGTCACGCCGAAGTTACCGATGCCCGCGTTGATGCCCAGCGCCGTACCCTGCAGCCGTTTGGGAAAGAACGTGCTGATGTTCGACATCGAGCTCGCGAAGTTGCCGCCGCCCACGCCCGACCACAGCGCCATCAGCTGGAACGCCCACAGCGGCCAGTCCTTGTGCTGCAGAACGATGCCGGTGCCGATGGCCGGTGCCAGCAGCATGGCCGTGGTCAGGAAGATGGTGTTGCGGCCCCCGGCCACGCGGATCAGGAACGACGCCGGGATGCGCATCGTCGCGCCGGCGATGCCGGCGATCGCCGTCAACGTGAACAGCTCCGCCTGCGTGAACGGAAAGCCCAGATTCAGCATCTGGACGGTGATGATTCCCCACATTCCCCAGACGGCGAAGCCGCACAGCAGTGCCGGCACCGAGAGCGCGAGGTTGCGATAGGCAATCTTCTTGCCGGTGCCCTCCCAGAACTCGGTGTCCTCTGGACGCCAGTCGGCGATGTCCGCGCGGCTGCCCGCATTGGGCACGTTGGCGGCGGTATTGAGCGGAGCGTTCATGGCTATCCTTGATTGGCTTGCTGCTGCTATCCGTGCAGACGGAATTGCTTCGACTTGGTGCCCATGACCTCCGCGCCTCGCACTTCGGTCCAGTACATCCAGATCAGCGAGACCCACACCACGCCGTACATCAGCATGAACGCGGAGGAGCGGATGCCGGTGAGGTCCATCAGCGCGCCGAACATGATCGGCAGTACGAAGCCGCCCATGCCGCCGGCCAGGCCCACCACGCCGGAAATGACGCCGATGTTGGTCGGGTAGTCGTCGGAGATGTACTTGAACACCGAGGCCTTGCCGAACGCCCATGCGATGCCGAGCACGAACATCAGCGCGGTGAACATCCAGATGTTGAGGCCGACGTGGAACGTCCGCGGGCCGTCGACGGTCGTGATCGTCATGTCCGTCTGCGGATAGGAAAGCAGGAACAGGCAGAACCAGCTCACCCACAGCACCCACCAGGTGACGCTGTGGGCGCCGTACTTGTCCGAGAACCAGCCGCCGACCGCCCGCAATACGCCGCCGGGGAGCGAGAAGCACGCGGCCAGCAGCGCGGCGGCGCGGATGTCCAGCCCGAATTCGCCCACGTAGTACTGCACCATCCACAGGCTCATCGCGACGTAGCCGCCGAAGACGATCGAGTAGTACTGGCACAGCTTCCAGACCTTCGGGTCCTTCAGCGCCACGAGCTGCTGCCGCCACGTGATCTTGGAGTCCACCAGATGCGCCGGATCCGAGTAGCTGCCGAACCAGAAGAGCAGCGCCATCCCGAGCATGACGGCCGCGTAGACCTGCGGTACCACCGCCCAGCCGAAGGCCACCACCAGCGCGGGTGCCACGAACTTGTTGACGGCGGCGCCTGAGTTACCGGCGCCGTAGATGCCCATCGCGAAGCCCTGGCGCTTTTTCGGGAACCAGCGCGCAACGTACGGGGTTCCCACCGAGAACGAACCGCCGGCGAGCCCGACGAAAAGGCCGAGCACCAGGTACTGCCAGAATTGCGTCGCGTAGGAAATCAGGTAGATCGGCACCACGCAAAGCAGCATCAGGACGAATAGGACGATGCGCCCGCCGAACTTGTCGGTCCACATCCCCAGCGGTACGCGTATCAGCGACCCGGTCAGGACGGGCGTGGCGGTCAGCAGTCCGAATTCGGTGGCGTTGAGATTGAGTGTCTTCCGGATCGGGATGCCGATCACGCCGAACATCATCCAGACCATGAAGCACACCGTGAACGCGAGCGTGCTGACAATCAGCACCGACAGCGCCTGACCCGTTTTGCTCATGACAACAGCCCCTCCCTCGTGATTGCGACGAGTATGCGAACTGGGGAGGCTTTGCGGCATCCGTCCGTGGGGGCGGCAAGGAACCGGCGGAAGGAGGATGCGGCCGCGGGCCGGCATCGTCCGGAAGAACTACTGCGGCGGAATGCCGCCGCGAGTTTGCGCTACGTCAACCCAGGCCGTGTTCGGTTGCTATAACGGCGGCCTGGACGCGCGAGGCCACGTCGAGCTTGCGCAGCACGTGCTGCACGTGGATCTTGACCGTGGTTTCGGCGATGCCCAATTCCCGGGCGATGGTCTTGTTGCTCGCTCCGCGGGCGATTCCGCGCAGAATCTCCTGCTCGCGCGGGGAAAGCTGTGCGAGCGGCGAGGCGGGAGCCGCCGCCTGTGCCGGCGCGGCGGTGTCGCGAAACGCTGCGAAGAGCTTGCCCGTCATCTCGTCCGCGACGACGGACTCGCCGCGCATCGCGCGCAGTATGGCCAGCGTCAGCGCTTCGCCTTCCATCGTCTTCAGCAGGTAGCCGCACGCGCCATTGCGCGACGCGGTGGCGAGGTCGCGCTCGTCCTCGCTGACGGTCAGCATCAACACGCGCGCCCGGGGCGCCGCTTCGCGCAACGCCGGCAACGCATCCACGCCATTGACGCCAGGCAGGTGGTTGTCGAGCAGGATGAGGTCGGGCCTCAGTTCCTGCGCCCGGCGCTGCGCCTCGCCGGCATCGGCGGCGTCGCCGATCACGTCGAATCGCGGATCGCGCGAAAGGAGCGCCGTCAGGCCGCGCCGGAACAGCGTGTGGTCGTCGACGACGAGGATGCGGATGGCCGGGCCGGACATCGGGGCGCTCGCCGTCATTGCGGGACTTGCGCCAACGCTACGGCCGTCGGCTCGGGCGTTGCGCGTGCGCCCGGCGGCAACGTCAGGACGACCGACGTACCGTATCCCCGCCTGGACAGGACATCGAGTCCGGCGCCGATGCGCTCCGCGCGTTCGGCCATGATGCGCATTCCCACGTGCGTCTCGTCGGGCGGCCCATCGCCGGGGGAAAACCCTTCGCCGTCGTCGCGGACCTCGAAGCGCCACTGCGGCTGCTGCTGGACGTCCAGCCACACCTGCGTCGCGCGGGCATGCTTGCGCACGTTGGACAGCGCTTCCTGCACGATATGCAGCACCTGGACCTGCAGGACCGGGTCCAGCGGCATTCCTTGGCCCTCCATCCGCAGTGCCGTCTTGAGGCCGCTCTGGTGTTCGAACTTGCGCAATGTCGTCATCAGCGCGGGCTCGATGTCCTCGGCGTTGGCGCGCGTGCGGAAATGCACGAGCAGTTCGCGCACGTCGCCGTAACACTCGCGCACGCCGGCGTCGATTTCGGACAGGACCTGCTGCACTTGCTTCTCGTCGTCAGCAGCGACGGCATCGCGCATCAGGTGCACCTGGATCTTCAGGAACGCCAGCGATTGTGCGATGGAATCGTGCAGTTCGCGCGCGAGGAACGTGCGCTCCTGCGATACCGCGGCTTCCTTTTCCAGCGCGTTCAGGCGGAGGTTCTCCATGGCGCCGGCAAGATGCGCCGTCAAGGCTTCCAGCAGCGACCGCTCGGCGGCGGACAGCGTGAACTGGTTGTGGAAGAAGAGATCGACCTCGCCCATCAGCCGCTCGTGCTGGACTATGGGAATTGAAACGACGGTCTCGAACCCGGCATCGCTGCAATGGTGCATGCCGGCAGGCTGCATCCCTTGGATGGGAATGACGCGCACTCCCTGCGAGGCGGTCGGCGACCCGCAAAAGCAGTCGCCCGCCTTGACGCATTGCTCGCCGTCGATCATCGCGGCCGGCAATCCTTCGGAAGCAAGGAGCAGAAAGCGTTGGTTCGACTCGTCGGACCAGCGAAGTGCGACGCCGTCGGCGCGCGCAACGCGTCCCACATGCCGCGCAAAGCCGGCGGCCAGTTCGTCCAGCGTCGTGGCCTTGGCCACCAGGGTCGTCACGTCGTACAGCGCTTCCAGCCGCTCGCGCTTTTCCTGCAGCTCGGACGTTTTTTCCGCAACCTTGGCCTCCAGGTTCCGGTACATCGACTGCAGGTGCTCGGCCATGCCGTTGAAGCCCTTGGCCAGCGTCCCGAACTCGTCGCTGGTGATGCGCTCCACTCTCGCGCCGAAATCGCCGCGCTGGATGCGCTCGGTTGCCTCCTTGAGTTGCCCGACGGGCTCCAGCACGAACAGGTACCCGACGTACAAGAGCACCGCGGTGCCGATGACGGCCAGCGTCATCATCGCGACCTGCAGCAGGTGCAGCAGCGCCGTCCAGCGCGACATGTGGGTCTCGATCGCCGCGACGAGCGCGTCGATGTGCGCGGCGAAGTCGGCGACGTCGGTCCGCAGCGACTCCATGGAATCGGACTGCGCGGGGATCCACCGGGCGCGAAACCGGGACCAGTCGCGCTCGATCACCTCGAAATCCCGCCGCACGGCGTCGTCCCAGGGCACGAACAGCGGACGTTCCGGGTCGCCATCGTGGAGCAACTCGAGGCTGCGTTCGAATTGCGCCCGCTGGGCCGGCAGCGCCGCCAGGTCCGACGTGCCGATGGACAACGACAGCCGGTACGCCTGCATGCGCATGCGGCCGGCCTCGTTGACGGCAGCCGCGCCACCTTCGAGCTGCCACGAAACCCACAGCGTGACCGCAATGATCAGCAGCGCCAGCAGCAGGAATGGCGTGCCGGTCAGCGCGAGCTTGACGCCCAGGCTCCAGTGTCGGGGATGGCCCATCTCCGGAGTCTAGCGCTTGTTCGCCACGCGCCACGCCGCGAAATCGCTCGCGGTGCGCTCGTCGGTCGCCGGATACAGGCCCAGTATCGAGCGGCCCTTCCCCACTTCCTCCGTCACGAAGTCCTCGAACGCCGTCATCTCGACGGCCTCGTCGGCAATTTCGGTGGCAAGGTGCACAGGCAGGACGACTACGCCCTCCCCGTCGCCGACGATCACGTCGCCGGGAAACACCGGCGCATCGCCGCAGCCGATCGGCACGTTGATGTCGATGGCCTGGTGCAGCGTGAGGTTGGTCGGCGACGCCGGCCGGTGGTGGTACGAAGGAATGGCGAGCCGGGCGATTTCCTGCGAGTCGCGAAAGCCGCCGTCGGTCACGACACCGGCCACGCCTCGCTTCATCAGGCGCGTGACGAGGATCGAACCCGCCGACGCTGCACGGGCATCCTTGCGGCTGTCGATCACCAGCACCGCGCCTGGCGGACACTCCTCCACCGCCTTGCGCTGCGGATGCTCGCGGTCGCGGAAGACGGTGAGGGGATTCAGGTCCTCGCGCGCCGGCATGTAGCGGAGCGTATACGCCTCCCCGACCATGTTGCCGGCGGCCGGGTTGAGCGGATGAACGTCCTGGATGAACTGGTTGCGCAAGCCGCGCTTGAACAGCGCAGTAGTCAGCGTCGCGACGCTGACGCTCAGGAGCTTGGTGCGGGTCGTGTCCTGCAGTCGGGTCATGTCCGGCTCCGATTCATTGTTCAATGTCGACAGCGGCGCCGCTGCGCGCGCTGACGGCCATCGCCTCCAGCATCATCGCGATGTCGATCGATTCCTCCGGCGAAACGCCCGTCCAGGCAGCCCATCCGTGCGCGATCAGGTCGTGAAAGGACTCGGCTTCCGCAAGAAAGCCGTTGGTCGCCGCGGTCTCGACAGTTTCGTGCTGCGCGTCCCAGCCGGAACCGCGCCTTACGTCCAGCCGGGGCGGGAATGTTTCGGACGTATCGTTGAAGTACGTCGTGTCGATCGATCCGGCGTCGCCCGCAATGAATGCGTGGCGATGCCGTAGCGTGGCGAAGCTGCAGGAAATCTGCGCCAGCAGGCCACCCGGGAACTCCATTGACGCAAGCAGCGTCAGGTCGACGTCGCTCGACGCCCACTTCGCCATGGCGTGCACCCGGCTCGGTCGCTCGCCGGCGATGGTCCGGACGAGGCTGACCGGATAGCAGCCGGCGTCCATCAGCGCGCCTCCGGCCAATGCGGGGTCCATCCGGATGTTTGCCGTGTCGGTCAGCGGAAAGCCGAAGGACGCCTGCACGAGCTGCAGGCGACCGATCGCTTTCGACGTCAGCAGCTCGCGCATCTTCAACGTCTGCGGCTGCGCGCGATACGGGTACGCCTCCACAAGATGAATGCCGTTATGCCGCGCGGCATCAAACATCGCGCGCGCGTACGCCGCGGATGTCGCCAAGGGCTTTTCGCACAGCACGTGCTTGCCCGCTTCCGCAGCGCGAATCGACCATTCGGCATGCAGGTTGTTGGGCAGCGGGTTGTAGATCGCGTCGATGTCCGGGTCGGCCAGCAACGCCTCGTAGCTTGCGTGGACGCGCGGGATGCCGGTCTCGAGCGCGAAGGCCTTGGCCTTGGCAGCGTCGCGACTCGCAATGGAAGCGACGGTGACCTTGCTCGAGGGCCGCACGCCGTCGCAGAACGCGCGCGCGATTTTCGCGGCGCCCAGGACGCCGATTCGGACTGCGTTGGAAGATGTCGAAGCCATCCGAAATTATCCCTTGTCCTGCTGGCTGCGGCCGGTGCAATCCGGCGATTCCTGGTTGCCCGCCGGCCGATCCAATTGCACCACTGTTTCCCGCGCGCAACAGTCCGCCAAGCGCCAGATCCGTCGACCATTTGTTATTACTGTTTTACATCAATGACTTGCCGCGCCATTGTCCAAGCCGATCTCATGCATCGGAAACCGTGATTGGACGCAGTTTTTCGGAATCCCTATCGTTCATTTGTGCGCTGCAGCACTGCGCAAACTTCCATTACTTCACAGGTGATTCCATGAACACCCAATACGTCAGCAACGCTTCCTATGCTGCATGGCGCAACGCCGCCGGTCCGGGCGTCGTCGCTTTCGGCATGTGGCTGCGCGCCGGATTTGTCGGTGCGAGCGCGGTTGCGGTCGGGCTCATCCAGCTGTCGAGCGGCGAAGTCAAACCGCTCTCGGCGCTGGCATTGGCCGCAGGCGGTCTCGTGCTCGCGATCTTCAGCTGGCGGCGCGCGCGCATGTCCCTCGATGGATTGGACGACGGCGCCGCGGCCGTCGACGCAAGTCCGGTGCTGCGGACCCGCGTCGTCACCAGCTAGGGTACGCGTCTCAATTCAGTCTTTCCCGTGCGCGCGGCGCAGGACCGCGAACACGGCGGCCAGGTCGGCGATGGGAATCTGGCCCGGCGCGGAACTGCCCTCGCCCACCGCGAAACTAAGCGAAGAGCCGAATTCGCCGCCGATCATCCGGGTCACCGACCCCAGCGGCCCCATCGCCATGCTGATGAGCGGTATGCGCCCCTTGGCATCGGCCTGCGCCGTCGCCGCAAGAAGGGTCAATACATCTGCGCGATCCCGCGGCATGACCGCGACCTTGGCCACGTCCGCACCCAGGCGCTCGGCCTCGAGAAACCGCTGGACCAGGAATTCGACTCCGGGCGTGTAGCCGAAGTTGTGATACGAAAGAATGACCCGCGCACCTTGCTTGTGCGCGCTATCGCACACGCGCCGCACCTGCCCGGCATCGTTGCCCATCTCGAAATCGAGGAAGTCGACGTGGCCGCTCGCGCCGACCGCGTCGTAGAGCTGCACCACCTCGTCATGGCCGATGGCGATAGGTTCGCCACCTTCGGCCATCGAACGGCGGGTAAAGATGAGCGGTGCATCGCCGATGGCAGCGCGCAGCGCGCGCGCCACGTCCAGCACGGCAGCCGTGTCGGCGATGCCTTCGAAATAATCCACGCGCCATTCGACGACATCCGGCTTCTTCGCGTTCACGTTCGCCGCTTCGGCGAGCACGCGCGCAGCCGTGCGCCCGACCAGCGGCGCGCAGATCAGCGGCGTGCCGCCGCCCATGGTCTTGCCGCGAACTTCGATCACCTTGCCCGGCTTCATCGATCCAGCTCCCTGTTCAACATATGCATGATACTCAATATGCGACCTTGGCCACGGCGCGCAGCTGTTCCGGCGTCGCCGTGCCGAAGCCGAAGAACTCGAGGTAGGCGGGAATCATTTCGAACAGCATGTCGGTGCCGACCTGGTAGCGGCAACCCTTTTCCCGCGCGGCCCGCAGCAACGGCGTGATCTCCTGCTTCATCACGACTTCGCCGACGAACGTCGACGGCGCGAGGCGCGTGACGTCGATCGGCAGTGGATCCGATGAGTTCATGCCGAGCGGCGTGCCGTTCACCACCAGGTCGTAACCGGCCGGATCGCTCGAGCGCATGTCAACGGCGAGATCCGGATAGTGCTGGCGCAGGCGCGCGGCGAGTCCCTCGACCGACTGGACGTTGGTGTCGCACAGCGAAAGCGAGGCCACGCCTTCGGCCGCAAGGGATGCAGCGATCGCCGACCCGACCCCGCCGGACCCGACCACGAGGCATTTCGCGCAGGCAAACGCGAACCCCTTGCGCTTCAACCCGCGCGTAAAGCCGGTCCCATCGAACATGTCGCCCAGCAGCGTGCCGTCGGGCCGAACAAGCACCGCGTTGCAGGACCCGGCGATCTTCGCGGTCGTCGTGCATTCGTCGACCAGTCCGACCGTGGTGACCTTGTGCGGCATTGTCACCAGCGCACCGCGGAGGTTCGTGAATCGCGACAGGACTTTCAGCGTGGCCGGATAGTCCTCCGCCTTGACGCCCATCGGCACGACGACGGCATCGATCCCCGCCTTGTCGAACCACGGGTTGTAGATCAGCGGAGCCTTGAACGACTCGGTCGGGTAGCCGATGTGCGCCAGCAACAGCGTCTTGCCGCTGATCATGACGACCTCGAACAATCGTGCTTCCGGTGCAGCACGCATGCGTCGAACGCGGCGCGGCGGGACAGGGGTGCGGGCATCGTTTTGCTTCCTCGGTTTGCTCAGTCTATATTCACGATCCGGCCAGACTTCGCGGCCTCGGCAATCGCTTCGGTCACGCGCAGGTTCCTCAATCCATCACGCGCGGTGACCAGCGGCCGGGCCTCGCCGCGGACGACCGCGGCAAAGTGCTCGATCTGCTCGGCGAGCGGATCGAGGCGCGCAAGCGAAATGACGCGCGTCTGGAACGGCTTCCACCACGACCGGTCTTCCTTCTTCTCGTAGTACCTGACGCGCATCGTCGGCACGGCAAGCGACCCATTCGTGCCGATGATCGTGTAGCAATCCTCGTCCGGATAGGTCGGGTAGCGCATGTTCTCCTGCGACGTCTGCTCCCAGCTCCGCGCGCTGGCCGCGGTGTCGGACACCAGGAACGTCCCGAGCGCACCGTTGGCGAAGCGCAGGTTGACCGCAACCGTATCTTCCACCGGGAAACCCCTCGTCGCGCTGGATGCAAATGCCTGCACCGCGACGATCTCGCCCACCATCCGCCGCAGGTTGCCCACCTCGTGGACCATGTTGATAAGGATCGGGCCGCCGCCGGGCTGGCGGCGCCATGGCGCTTCGTCGAAATAGTTGTCCGGCTTGTAGAACACGGCGCTGCCCATCACGCCGACGATGGGTCCCAACATCCCCGAAGCGATCACCTCGCACGCCTTGCGCAGGATCGGACTGTGCAGGCGGTGATGCCCGACGAGCAGCGTGACGTCGGCACGTTCCGCCGCCTCGCACAGGCGTATACCCTCGGCAAGCGTATCGGCGAGCGGCTTCTCGACCAGTGCCGGGACGCCGGCGCGTATGCATTCGAGCGCGTGCTCGACATGCAGCTGGTTCGGCGTCGCCAGAACGACGCCGTCCGGCTTGCCGCTGGCAAACATTTCGGCGAGGGACGCATGAAGCGGGACGCCGTTCGTCCGCGCAACTTCTGCCGCCTGCGGCGAAATGTCGACGATGGCCGACAGGACGCTCGAACGACTCTTCGCGATTTCCTCGATATGGCGCAAGCCGATGGCCCCGGCACCGGCCACGGCGATTCGAAGCTTAGGCATTGGTTGACCCTGGCGCGCCGGCCCGAGACGGCCCGCGGCGCAGCGTTGAAGCCTGCACCGCGAGCCACCAGCAGCTTCGATTACTTGGCGCGAACCTTGTCGATCTCCGCGTACACCTGCTTGGCAAAATCCGCCCCGACGTTGCTGCTGTACTTGTCGATGACGGGCTTCAGCTTCGCGCGCACTTTGGCGACTTCAGCGGGCGGCAGCTCCGTGTACTCCATCGTCTTCTTGAGGTTGGTGAGTGCGACGTCCTGCGCGTCGCGCGACACCTTGCGCTGATAAACCTGCGCTTCCTTTGCCGCTGCCATCAGGATGTCCTGCTCGTCCTTGTTCAGGCGGTCCCAGGTCTTCTTGCTGATCATCATCGACTGCGGGTTGTATATGTGCCGTGTCCCGGCCAGATACTTCTGCACTTCGTTGAACTTGTTGGCCTCGATGACCGTGAACGGATTCTCCTGGCCGTCGATGGTCTTCTGCTCCAGCGCGGTGTAGACCTCGGGGAACGGCATCGGCACCGGATTCGCTCCGAGTGCCGCGAACGTGTCGATGTAGATCGGCGACTGGATCACCCGGACCTTCAGGCCCGAAATGTCGTCCGCGCTCTTGATTGCCCGCTTGCTGTCGGTCAAGTTCCGAAAGCCGAGGTCAAAATAGGCGAGGTGCACCAGGCCCTTTTCCGGCAGCTTGTCGGCCAGCAATTTTCCGACCGGCCCGTCCAGGACGGCGTCGGCTTCCTTCGCATCGTTGAAAAGGAACGGGAAGTCGACGATCGCATACTCCTTCACCTGTCCCGAAAGAATGCCGGAGTTCATCGACGTCATGTCGATCGTCCCGCCCTGCACCGCCGAAAGCACCTGGACGTCACCACCCAGCACGCCGCCCGGAAAAAGCTTGACCTGCATCTTGCCGCCGCTCTTCGCCGCGACCAGATCCGCGAACTTCTGGCCGCCCTGCGCGATCGGGTGCGTCGCGGGATTCTGGGTCGTCCAGCGCAATGTCTGCTCTCTCACCTGCGCCTGCGCGCTGCCCGCGACGCAGGCAAGGCCGAATGCCGCCGCCAACGCTGCCGATAGATATTTGTTCACGTCTGTCTCCTCGTTATATGGAACACAATGAATCGCCTGCGGATGCACGGCCTCGCGGCCGGGAGTTCTGCCATCTAACCACCGAACCACTTTGCCGGGCCCGTCACCAGGATCGGGAACGCTACCAGCAGGAAAAGCACAATCAACTGCGCGATCATGAACGGCCACACGCCCTTGATGATGTCGTCCATCTTGATCTTGGCGACCCCGCAAACCACATTGAGCACGGTGCCCACCGGGGGTGTGATCAGTCCGATCGAATTATTGATGATGAACAGCACGCCGAAGTAGATCGGATCGATTCCCGCCTGCTTGACGATGGGCATCAGCACAGGCGTCAGGATAAGGATTGTCGGCGTCATGTCCAGCGCCGTGCCGACGATCACTACCAATACCATCATTGCGATCATCAGTATCGTCTTGTTGCCCATGAACGGTTCGAGCAGCGAGGCGACCTGCGCGGGAAGTTCAGCAATCGTGATCAGCCACGCCGACACCAGCGCCGCGGCCACCAGGAACATGACCACCGCCGTCGTCTCCGCCGCAGCGGCGAACACGTGGTAGAGATCACCCCACTTCAGCTCCTTGTAGATGAACATGGCCACGAACAGCGCGTAGACGGCACATACGACAGCCGCCTCGGTCGGTGTGAAGATGCCGAACTTGAGCCCGAAGATGATGATGCCGGGCAGCATGAGCGCCCAGATACCGTCGACGAACGCATGAATGACTTCAGCCCGCGATGCCTTGGGCGGCGTGGCGGACGTTTCGCCTCGTACCTCCCACCACCAGGCCACGGCAAGGCCGACGCCGATCAGGATTCCGGGCACGATGCCGGCCAGGAACAGCTTCGAGATCGACAACCCGGCGGCAACGCCGAAGATGATGAAGCCGATCGACGGTGGAATGATCGGGCCGATGATCCCG
>Ga0302323_100002101_pt1 | contig 16199 bp, 15 predicted proteins | sample Fen_T0_3_FD_201950 | JGI IMG/M metagenome (GOLD analysis project Ga0302323, IMG submission 201950) | Peat permafrost microbial communities from Stordalen Mire near Abisko, Sweden - Fen_T0_3 | ecosystem: Environmental > Terrestrial > Soil > Wetlands > Permafrost | place: Sweden: Abisko... | reverse complement strand
GAGCGCTGCGGTCGAGAACATGACGAGGGTCGCGATGCGCGCGGCGAAGACCGACAGCTCGACTGCCGCGAGCGCGCGGAACATCGCGGCCGCGCCCGGGTCGGGTCCCTGGCGGCTGACGTCCAGGAGGATCGACGGCGCTGCGAGCGCGGACGCCGCGACGAGCATGAGACCGGTGAGGAGCACGCTCGCCCCGAGGAAGACGGTGCCGACGAGCCTCGACTCGCGTGCACCGAGGCGGCTGCGGACGACACCGACGAACCACAGGTACGCGACGGTGCCGATCACCATCAGCCCGAGGAGCACGCCGACATGTCCGCCGTCGTCGTGGTCGGTGTAGAAGCGGGCGATCTCCGCACGGCTCGCGTCGAGGCCGGGGCGGGCGAGCAGCCCACGGAGCGAGACGGACCACGCGACCGCGCAGACGATTCCCGCTATCGCCGCGACCTCGATCGAGGTCGCCCACCGCCGCCAACCCGAGACGGGCCGGCCGGCGGCGCTCGTGCCTGTCATCGGGCTGATCTCCTGCGCCGTCACGGCTCGCCGCCTCTCCTCTTGCGCTCGTTCTGCGACCGCCCACTGCGCGTCGCGCGGAAGTCCTATCAGGACCCGGCGGACGGGTATCCGTCGACGGCCATAGCTGCCGATGCTGTCTCCGTGACCAACTATGCTCGGGCTTCCAACTGCCGACGAACACCCAGGGGGAGCGGGAAGCGTGGACAATCTGCTTGCGATGACGGGGGCTCAGCTCACCATCACCATCCTCGTGATCGCGTTCTACGCCGCGTTCATCTGGATGCTCGTCGACGTCCTCCGCCGGAATGACCTCGGCGCGGGGGCCAAGGTGCTCTGGATCTTCGCCGGGCTCCTCTTCAGCCTCGTCGCCGTGCTCCTCTACGTCTTCGTCGGCAAGCGGCGGCACTCGGAGGGCACGGCAGCACCGCAGTGAGGGTGCCTCCGGCGGCGGCGCTCCGGGCATGGGCCGTGCTGGGATCGAACCAGCGACCTTGGGATCAAAAGTCCATCCGGATAGGCTGCAACGAGCTGCAACAAACTGAATCTGCCTGCAAATGGTCGCTTTCAGCACTGCAACAGACTGCAACGAACCGCAGCCTGCGGAGACAGGCCGGTACGCTCACCGTACGCTCACTCCGACCTCCATCGTCGGGTGCGATGCGCTCGACACGGCTGACGTCGGGAGATGGTTGGTGAGGTTCTGGCTTCCAATCCGGCAGCGTCAATACCACTGGAGCCCATGTCGAGTCAGATCCGAAAGACGGGGTGGCGGGCTGCTTCGGCCTCGAATGTCTCGAGCGGGGAGTCGATGCCTGCGTCGAAGAACGGCCGCGTGACCGCAACGTGACGGATGTACTCGCGGAGGACGGGTGCCGCCTCTGCCGGAGAGACTTCCTCGATCTCGACTGTTTCGGTACGGCGGCCGCATCTGAGCGTCACGGTGCCCGCCACGCGTGCGTTGCGGACCCAGCCGACCTCGCCGTAGGGAGCAACGAGCCAGCGGCCGCCGTCCTCGACCAACGTGACGGGTGTCGAATGGGCGCGACCGGACTTCCGACCACGCACGGTGAGCAGGTAGGTGTGGCGGCCTCCGAGACCGAGCCGCGCGAGCCCCCTGAAGACGACATTGATCAGGCGCCGCGGGCGAGTGAGCCTGTAGGTCTGTGCCATCGAGATTCGTCCTCCTTCTTAGCCCGGCCGGGTGCCGGTTGGAGTTGCCCTCCAGCGTTGATCGCGAGGAAGCCGGACCACGACCGCCAGGAGCGCGATGAGGGAGGTGAGAACGCTCCACCAGATGAGCACCGCGAACGGCGCCACTGCGGCGATAGCGACGACCACTCTGTACCGTGCTGCGATGCGGTCCGGAGCGGCCACGGCCGCCAGCACAAGATGCCGCCGACGACCGTGATCCTCCTGCGCCCCGGAGCGGCCGGGATCTTGCGGGCCTCCCGGCGGATCCCACGGGTCATGCCTCCAGGCTCGCCTTCCGGCGGCCCGGGGACATCGCATGCTCGATCGCCGGTCACGACGGTACGGCGCCGTCCGGCGTCGCATCCAACGGCGCCCCGAGACCTTCCAGGTGCTCGGCGGCAAGACGGCCCGTCAGCACCGCGACATGATCCGTGAAGTGCGCAGCCGCGAGTAGTTCCTCGGACACCGCCTCGACCTCGCGGTGCACGACCTCCGCGGACAGATTCGAGAACTCGCTGACCAACTGCTCGTCCACACGCTCGATCTGCAGGCGCGTCTTCTCAGCCCGCTCGGTCTCCGAGATCGCTTTCAAGATGTGCCCTTTCCCCAGCGTCGACGGACGCTGCCGACATGGATGCCAGCCTGCTCCGTTGCCGCACTACGCTGCTGAGTACGGGTCACTCTGAGCCGGCCGATGTGTTTCGGCCCGCGTCCTCTGCCACCCTACACCCGAGTTGGGCACCGCCGGCCGCCGTCGCGACATCGTTACCGTTGCGCGGGCGCGTCAGACGCCGGTGGCTGCGGCGTTTCCCGGATGCGGGCGGATCCGATCGCAGACACACTCGCTGGATGAAGCGTCGCACCGCAGCCGTCGGACTCGTTGCCTGGCTCGGCGTCCTCTACTTGACCAGGGTCCGCGGGCGGATCCTCGCCTGGGGCGCGACCGCCGCAGAGGCCGCGGAGAGACTGCCCGGCGACGAGCTGCTCGAAGCCGCCGACGGGATCTCCACGCGCGTGATCACGATCGATGCGCCGACAGGGTCGGTCTGGCCCTGGCTTGCTCAGATGGGCCCGTCCCCTCGCGGCGGCGCCTATACCTACGACTGGATCGAGAACCTCCTCGGCCTCGACATGCACAGCGTCGACCGCATCCTGCCCGAGTTCCAACACCCCGCGCTCGGAGACACGATCGGCTTTGGCAAGAACCGGATGCGACTCGAACGGGTCGAGCCCGAGCACGTGCTCGCCTGGCGCTCGGAGGACGGCAACTGGGTCTGGACGTTCGTGCTTCGGGAGCAGGACCAGCAGACACGGTTGATCAGCCGTAACCGCTTCCGGCTACCGACACTCGTGGCCCGCGTCGGGATGCTGCCGATGGAGCCCGCATCGCTCCTGATGGAGAGGAAGATGCTGCGCGGGATCAAGAAACGCGCCGAAGATCTCAGCTGACGCTGTGCGAAGCCCGCAATACCCGGCGACGTCCCTCGCGACGAGCAGGGTGGAGAACTCGATACGACTGGTCGCCAACGCCTCAGCGGGCCGCGCGCGACTATTGCACAGACGTCCATCGGGTTCCCCTCGCCGCGTGGAGAGCACGCAACTGCGCTCATCCTGCGGAACCTCTCGGCATGTTGTCCGGCTTGGTACCGCACGGCGTCCCTGTGTCGTAATGGCTCGTAGGCTCCGTCATGAAGATGCGCCTCGACCGGTTAGGCTGCGCCCGACGTGAGAGCCGGACAGGAATCCAGCGGAGGGGGACGTCGGGTCTGCTTCTTCCCGGTTCTGAGTCAGCTGCCTGCGGTCATGGCCCGGCGACCCTGGCCGGCGACATGAACGGTGACCTTCGCGAGGTTTGGATCGACCGCGATCTCAGCTGGCTCGAGTTCAACCGGCGGGTGTTGGAGGAGGCGATCGACGATCGTACCCCGCTGCTGGAACGGGTGAAGTTCCTCGCGATCTTCTCCTCGAACCTGGACGAGTTCTTCATGAAGCGAATGGCGTCGGTTCAGTCGCGTGCGGACGACCTGACCCCGAGGGCGCGTGATCGCAGGGAGCGCGCAGAGCGCAGGCGGGCGATGGTCGTCTCGATGCTGGCAGAGCAGGCTGCCTGCTACACCGAGGTAGTGCGCCCCCTGCTCGCAGAGCACGGGATCCACCTGCTCGACTGGGGCGAGCTCTCCGAGACGCAGCGCGAGGAGGTATCGGCGCTCTTCGAGCGGGAGATCTCGCCCGTTCTGACGCCGCTGAGCCTTGATGCCGCGCATCCGTTCCCGTATGTCTCGAACCTGTCCACGTCGTGGGCGTTCAGCCTCGAGGATCCGGTCCGCAACGAGTCCGTGCTCGTCCGGGTCAAGGTGCCGAGCGAGCTTCCGCAGTGGCTGCCGGTGCATGCCGACCGCGATGCCTCGGAGCGTGTCTTCGTCGGCCTCGATCAGGCAATCCGGGCGAACGCCGAGATGTTGTTCCCGGGAATGGTGGTCGCAGGCGCGAGCCTGTTTCGGGTCTGCCGCGACGCGGAGGTCGAACTGGACGAGGACGACGCGTTGAGCAAGAGGGCCCTGGTCGAACAGGAAGTGCGGCAGCGTCGCTTTGAGCCGGTCGTGCGCCTCGAGGTGCAGCCGGATGCAGAGCCCGAGATGGTGTCCGAGCTCATGGAGCGCTTCGGGCTCACCTCGGACGACGTGTACGAGATGAGCGCGCTCTTGGACTACACGACGCTGTTCGAGATCGCCGGACTGGAGATCGAGGCGCTGCGCGACCCGCCCTGGACGCCACTGCCGCCGATCGCACTCGAGGACGCAGAGACCGACATCTTTTCTGCCATCCGCAGCGGAGACATCCTGCTCCACCACCCGTACGACAGCTTCTATGCGAGCGTGGAACGTTTCATCCGCGAAGCCGCCGACGACCCGCTCACCGTTTCGATCAAGATGACCGTCTACCGTGTGGGCGACGACACGCCGTTCGTGCAGTCGTTGATCCGGGCGGCCGAGTCCGGCAAGCAGGTCGCCTGCGTAATCGAGCTGAACGCACGCTTCGACGAGGAGCGCAACCTCCACTGGTCAAGGGAACTGGAGAAGGTCGGCGTCCACGTCATGTTCGGCGTCATGGGCCTGAAGACGCACAGCAAGACGGCGCTCGTCGTCCGCAAGGAGGACGGCGGCATCCGCAGCTATGCGCACGTGGCGACCGGCAACTACCACACCCGCACCGCCAAGCTGTACGAAGACGTCGGCCTGCTCACCTGCAACCCGGAGGTAACGGCGGACGTCGTCACCCTGTTCCATTTCCTCACCGGCCGCTCGCGGACACCGTCGTTCCCGACGTTGCTGGTCGCGCCGATGCAGATGCGCTCCCGGTTCGTCGAGCTGATCGAACGCGAGATCGAACACCACGAAGCCGGACGCCCGGCGCGCATCGTTTGCAAGATGAACCAGCTCGAGGACAGCGAGATCTGCCTGCTACTCGTCCGCGCCTCCCAAGCGGGCGTGCCGATCGACCTGATCGTCCGCGGGCTCTGCTGTCTCGCCCCGGGCGTACCCGGGCTCACAGAGAACCTCCGCGTCCGCTCCGTCGTTGGGCGCTTCCTCGAGCACTCCCGCATCTTCCACTTCGCCGCCGGCTCCGACGACCCGCTCCAGGGAACCTTCCTGATCGGCTCCGCCGACTGGATGCACCGCAACCTCTCCGAGAGGGTCGAGGCAGCAGTCCCGATCATCGACCGGCGGCTGCGGCTGCGGCTCTGGGAAATCCTCGAGACCTGCATGTCCGACCGGCGCAACGCCTGGGAACTGCAACCAGACGGCGGCTACCGACAGCTTCGTCCCGACCCGGAAGACAGCGCCCAGCTCGAGGGAACGCACACCACCCTGATGCGGCTTGCCCTCGCGCGACGCGGCGTCGGCGGAGCGTCCTGAGCTCAGATCGCCCCGGCCGCCTCCACTTCACTCGCGCCACGAGCACGGCGACCCGATTCGGGTGAGCATTGGCCACCCATCAAGGGTGGGTGACCGGGAGAACCTGAGCCCTCATGTTTCCTGGCTTCAGGTGCCGGGCACCTCGTGTTTTGCTCCTTCTGTTGCCTCTTTCCGCGAGCACCGCTCAAAGACGGCGCAGTGGAGTCGAATGCCCCGGATACGTGATCGCCGAGGTGATCAGAACCGCACATCGCTTGCTCTGTCGAGGCTGGGTGTTTACATGTGGAGGGCTTATGGGTTCTCTCTCGTGCGCCCTCGGCTTGCGGCTGCAGGCATGGTGGGATGCGACCCGAAGACGCGAACATGGCGATCAGTGAGACAGTCGGCAGCGAGCAAGCGAACGCAGAGGCGGCCGACGCTCGACTTCGCGATTACAGTCTCGCCGAGTTCCTCATTGGTCTCTCGACGGCGCTCGACCTGCTCCGGGAAGTAGTCGATGAGATGGAAACGCGGGACGGACTGACGGAGGCAGGGGAACACTCCTACGCTGCGGCCAGATCGGCGATCGCGGCACTCGCGTCGGCCGAGATGAGTTACTACGAGGATGATGGCGTCGCGGTCGAGAGCTTCGCCGATTACTACCGTGCGATCGGAGAGGCACCTCCGGCTGGTGCCCGCGAGTTCACGCAGTTCTCGATCGCCCCGGCCAAGTCCCCTCTGTGTTCGGGGGTATCGCAGACGTAGACTTTGGTCTAGCTCCACGAGATTCTCGCGGAGCTGAGGTGGCTTCGTCTGACGTCGACCCAGGCAAGAAGGCAGCTCAGCTCTTCAGCTGGGAGGCGGGTCGCGGATCCATCTGATCTCTCGTTTCAGCGCTTGTCTCGGGGTTCCCGCGCGATGTCCGGGGCAGTAGCACCGGAATTCCACGAGATGTTTGCCAGCCGAGTACCCCGACCCTGTGCGATCACGGGGACGATTGGGGGGTGATGCAGGCCGCCGCGCGGATGCTCCAGTTGACAGTGAACGCTTCAAACCGCCGGCGCAGCCGCGGCAGCGCGTTGCGGGATCGGGTCAGCCGGCCCTCAGCGACGGTATGGCCGCGTGGCTACCTCTGCTGGCACAGACCCGTTGTCGAAACAACGACGGCGCGCTGAGGAGTCGCTCGATGGCCCCGCCGCCTACCTCCAATGCCGTCAGTCTCGAGGGGGTTCACCGCTTCGCGCTCCAGGACGAGCTTGGCCGTACGATCGGGTTATTTTCATCTCACCGGCGCGGCTGGCGAATTGGTGATTGGGTCTTGACTGAGGATGGACGCCGGCTGCAGATCGTCGGTGTGATGCCCGCGATTCACGCAGGCGAGGACAGTGACGTCAGTGAGGTATGGCTCGTCGAGTCTGCGTGAAGGCGTCGTTTCGTCGGCCGCCGACAAGAGGATGGCCAGAGGTTCACCGCTTCTCAACCCACGCGGGTTGTACGGCGCGAGAGACTCGGAGGCGTCGTCTGTGAGCGCGTGTCCATCCGCAGCTCACGACGCGCTTGGAGCGGGGGAGGGGCCGGTGGAGACCATGCACATCGGCCTCCCTCTCTCGTCCCTCTCCGCTGCGGGTTACCGCCTCATCTGTTAGGCGGCAGCGCCGACGAGCACGACTTTGCTTTCGGCCTCGTTCTCTTTGATCTCGAGCCCGTCGCGGCGCAGCTCTTCGACCCACCGTTCAGGGAACATGCAGACGGCCTTCAGCTCTTCCATGCTGTGCCACTCACCGTCAGCGAGTAGTTGCTTGACACGCTGATACGTCGACATCGCATGGCCTCCAGGTCGCGTTTTGTTCAGCTTTCGTCCAGGAGCAGGCGACTATAACAGTACGCAGGCCGATCGCAAAGGATGCGGGTTCGTCGTGTCTGGTGGCGCGTAAAGGGCTTGGGCGACGAGCCCTCGCAGAGGTCGCCTACGGGCGCGTCAGGGCGGAGAACTGCGCCAGCCCGATCGATCCCGACCCCTGCCCGTCTCGCAACTGGTCGGGCGGGCCGAGAAAGCGAGCGAGTCGGCTACGGAGCGACTTGAGCACGCTGACCATCCAGAAGGTTTCGGCATCGCATCCTGGGTTCGTTATCCCACGGACGGGTGTTGGGGTCAATGCGTTCGATCGCACGTTGCGGCCTTTTCCTGGACGGGCGGCGGGGCCAGGAGGGGCAGATCAGCAAGGGCCAGGGTTGGACGCCGACGGTCGTTTCACCTGGTTGCGGAGTTTGTTGCAGGTTGGGGATCGAAGGGTTGGAGGGTGGAGGCGGGGGTAGTAGGCGGTCGCTTCTACCGGTATTCATCGTCGAGGTGGGAGCCGTCGTCGAAGGGGAGGTCAGCTGATGATGTGGCACGTGGTCGGCGCTGTCGGTGCGATCGTCGTGGCGGTGTTGTGGGTGGTGGCGTTCGAGGCTCAGGCTGAGACCGAATGCGAGAGCGAAGAATCGACAGCGTGAAGGAATGGCCTCTCCCGGCTCGTGAGGTCACGTCGTCTGACGTCTGAGTCAGGTCGGGTTCTGGCGAGGAGGACCACCGAGGGGCCAGAAATAGAGCGGAGCCCACCTGTCCGATGGGGAGGTGGGCTCCGGTCGTGTCCGACACCGTAGGGCACCGCGGGTGAGGGCGGGTGCCGCCGGGTTCGGCCATACTCGCACGGTCGGCAAAGCCAGAGGGCGTCGGTATCTGACATGTTCACCGTTCTGTAACGGCATGAGGACCAGTCTCACCGGCGGCAGGTGGGTCTGCTCGAATTGCGGGACCGCGCAGCTCGGATCGGGGAGAGGCCGGTTCCAACGGCCTTGCAGTGATGCCACCCTTCCCGTGTGTGGCGGCGAGCGTCGCGCCAGAGCACGTCCTCCTCGACACGCTGCCGCACAGAATTGGGTGGCTCTGCGCGTTGTGTTCTACGTCGCTGGGGCCATCGCGGTGTCGAGCGCGTCGGCGAGGCAGGGCCATCGTCCGAACATCCAGACGTGGCCGCCGTCGAGGTGGAGCTCCTTGTAGCTGCCGCCGAGAAGCTCGGCCGTCTTCCGGCAGTGGCGGGGCGGGGTGAGGGTGTCGGAGTCGCAGCCGATGACGGTCACCGGTGTTCCTTGCCTTCGGATGCGGGTCATCTCGTCGTGGAGATCGAGGTGCCGCAGCGCTCGGATCAAGCGGACGGTGCTGCTCGGTGCAGCGGCGAGCTCGGCCGCCGCGTTCGCGGTGTCGCGGATCCGATGAGCTCCTGTGCCGAGTTGCCGTACGAAGTCGGCTGCGCTCGCGCGGACGGGTTTCGTCAGCGGGAGGCCGGCCGGCGCGATGAGGACGAGGCCGCTTGCACAGGCGGGATTTCGCGCTGTCGCGAGGATCGCGAGCGCGGCCCCCATCGAGTGGCCGGCGAGAAGTGCCGGCCCTTCCAGGCGGTCGAGCTCGCCGGCGAGCCAGTCGACCAGAGCGTCGAGGTGGCCGCCCGTGACGGAGAGGTGCGGTGGCTGCAGCGCGAGCCAGCCGGGCGGTAGTCCCTCCGTGTACGAGCTGGCGCGGGCGCCGAAGCCCGGGAGGAAGATGCGTGTCTGGTCCTGTTGCATCGCAACAGGGTGCCAGTTGCCTGGTGACTAGGCTGCGATCCGATCGGCTCCGACGGCCGGCGAGGTTGCGAGGACGCTGAGGTAGGCCTCGCGTAGCTCGAGCAGCGAGCGCTCCCATGTTCGGTGGAGAGCGGCCTGCCGGCCGCCGGCCTGGAGTCGTCGGCGTAGGGCTTCGGAGCGGGCGAGCTGAAGGAGCGCGGCGGCGAACGCGTCGGGGTCGTCGGGCTCGACGAGGAGGCCCGTCACGCCTGGGCGTACGAGCTCGATCGCCCCTCCCGCCGCTGCTGCGACGACAGGCAGGGCGGAGGCTCCTGCCTCGAGCAGGACCTGGCCGAAGGTGTCGGTGGTGCTCGGGAAGCAGAAGACGTCTGCGCTCGCGTACGTGTCGGCCAGAGCAGGGCCGCGGAGCTCGCCGAGGAAGGCGACGCCCTTTCCTGCTGCCGCCTTCAGATCCTCGCGTGCGGGTCCGTCGCCGACGATGGCGAGTCGGAGCCCTAGATCCTCCTCGCGGGCGATCGCGAACGCTCGGAGGAGCACGTCGAGTCGCTTCTCGGCCGACAGGCGGCCGACCGACAGCAGGAGCAGGTCGCCGCCGTCGAGGAGGTCGTCCCGAAGTGCGGGTCGTCGGCGTAGTGCGGTGAAGTGGTCGGGGTCGACGCCTCTGCTCCAGAGGACGGGCTCCGTCGTGACGCCCCGCTCGATGAGCGCGTCCCCCACGGACTGGGTCGGGGCAAGCACCCGATCGCAGCGCCCGTAGAACCAGTCGACGTAGAGCCCCATCGCCTCGGCGACCAAGAGGTCGCGGGTGAGGTGGAGCGTGTAGGGGCCGAGCTCGGTGTGGTAGGAGCCGACGACGGGAATCCCGAGGAGCTTGGCCACGATCAGGCCGCTGAGGCCGACCGGCCCAGGCGTGGCGAGCTGCACGACGTCCGGGGCCTCCTGCTGGACGCGCTCGAGGACGTCGAGGAGCGAGGGGAAGCAGAGCTCGATGTGCTCGGACGACGGCAGCGGGCAGGTCCACTCGGGCGGGAGATTGACAACGTTGTACTGGTCGAGCGGTTCAGCGCTCGAGGTGACGATCCGGATCACGAGGTCGTCGAACTGCTCGTGCGCCGCGAGGCGCCGCATCGTGCCGGCGACACCGTTTGTCTGCTCGAAGGTGTCCGTGAACAGGAACGCTCGGAGGCCACTCCGCGAGGAAGGCGGGCTGCCGAAGAAGACCTCCTCGATCTCTGCGAGCTCGTGGCGTCCGCCCGACTGATGATGGGCCGTGGCCAGGAAGGGTGCCTGCAGCGCGGCCGCGAGCAGCAGTTTCGACAGGCGCGGCGCGGCGCTCTCGAGCGATTCCAGAGCGAGCCCGCCCTCGCGCGCCCGCTCCCCGAGCGAGCGCGCGACGGTGCGGATTGCCGCGGTGATGTCGGTGTGGTTCGCGGCTGCGTCGTCCTGATCGGTGTCGAAGAGGTCACCGACCACCTGCGCGATGGCGTCTGGAAGGTGCGATCCGCCCGCTCGGTAGGCGTTCAGGAAGAGCGAGATCACGGCGTGCGCAAGCTTCTCGGGTGTTCCGTGCGCCCCCACCGGGCCCCCTTCACCGGCACAGGCGGCCTCCAGGAACGAGTGCAGGTCGTCTCCCTCGGCCTCCGTCCAGGTGGTCGCGATGTCAAGCGCCCCGTGGTCGTCGGAGCCGCCCACGAGGCCGATGTGGCCTGCGTGTCGTGGCGCGAGGCCGTGGCGGTCGGCGAGCGTCTCGAGATAGGAAGGCGTGACGAGGCGAGCGAGCCTGCAGGCGAGCTCGTTGTGGGCGCGTGGGCGGGCGCCGTTTCGGCCCTCCCAGGTGCCAAACAGCAACATCATCCGTTCCACATGCGAGGCCGTGATCGGCGGCCCCATCCGGTAGAGCGGATGCGCGAGCGCGTGCGGCAGGCCCCTGTTCGCGAGGAAGGCCTGGAGCTCGTAGACCGAGCCACGGTAGGGCTGCAGATCCCTGTGGTCTTCCTCGCTGAGATTCCAGACCAGGACGTGCAGGACGACATCGTCTTCGGGAAATCGGGTCGTCACCTCCTCCGACAGGAACGTCTCGTCGAGGTGCGCGATCCGCAAGGCGCCCTCGACCGTGTTGTGGTCGCTGATCGTCGCAAACCGCATCCCCCGTGCCCGGCAGACGGCATACACGCGCAACGGGTCCGTGTACGACTCTCCCAGCCGTGCTCGCCGCAAGGCGAAGTTACCGCTGTCGGTCGAGAATCGACTGTGGACGTGGAGATCGCAGGAAGCCGTTGCCATCACCTCCGCTTGTAGCCGCTCGGGAGGACGGAGAACAGCGTTTTTGCAGCGATCTTCGGCATCGAGCCTCCTCGGTCACCGTGCCGTCACCACCAGTTCACGACAACGAGTCGTAAGGTGCGTCGCATGACGCTGCTGGCCGCCCACGCCCACGTCGTCGTGCGGACTCCCGGCGACGCCGTGATCCTCGTCCGCCGTGTCCGGCAGGGGCGCGTCTACTACATCGTCCCGGGCACCGAGGTGCTCGCCGGCGAAACCCCGGGGGTCGCGGCGGCGCGGGCGGCCGCCACCGAGCTCGGCATCGAGGTCGCGATCGAGGAGATGCTGCACGCACAAACCTTCGCGGGCGTCGACCATTTCTTCTTCATCGCCACGACGAACGCAGACCTACCGCAAGGAAGAGCAATCCCCGATCACGATGACTGGGAGCTCGAGAGCGAGCTCGACGGCTCCTACGAGATCGTCCAGCTGCAGCGCAGGACGATCCTCGCCCACGACGTCCGACCCTGGGCGCTCGCCCGGCGCATCGCCCGCGCGAGGTGACCGGCCCCGAGCTCGAGGAATGCCGCCGCGGCGCTTTCCTCGTGGCCGGGCGACAACGGGCGACCGAAGATTCACCACTTCGCAACCCACCGGCGTCACGCAGAGAGGGAGACTCAGGGCGTCGTCTGTGAGCGCGTGACCTCCACTCCCGCAGCTCACGACGCGCCTGGAACCGAGAAAGGGAAGCCGGTGATACCACGCGTCCCGGCCCCCCTTCTCGTTCACCCTCGAGGACGACCACACGTGGGGCGAGACCACACGGCCAGCCGCGCAAACGCGGGTCGCACCTACGGCGCCCGGACGCCACCACTCGGCGGCGCGGCCCTGGGCGGGGCGGGCGCTCAAGCTGCGCAGTAGAGCCGGTTCATCGCCTGGAATGCCGTCTCGTCGCCGGAGTCGTCGGCAGTGCGGCCGTTGAGAAGCAGGACGGCGACGCGCTTGCCCGTGCCCGAGACGAAGACGTTCGCCTCGAAGCCGTCGAGCCCGCCGTTGTGCCCGAAGGCGATTCCGGCGCAGCCGCTCGGGCTGACTCCGGTCCCGAGCGCGTACCCGATTCCGAGTCCCAACCCGTTCCGGCTGACGTTGCTCGGCGTCTTCAGCGCCGTGAGCAGGGCGGGCCGCAGCAGCTTCCCGCGCATCAGGCCGGTGAGGAAGCGGGCCTCGTCGGCCGCGTCGGAGACCATGCTGCCGCCTGCGCCGATGCCCATCGTCCACGTCGTCGTGTCGGTCAGCTTGCCGTTCCGGGCGACGCTGTAGCCGTGGGCGTGGGGGCCGGTGATACGCGAGTGCGGGTCGTAGGCCGCTGACGAGAGACCGAGCGGCGCCGTGATCTCGCGCCTGATCAGCGTGGCCAGGCCGGCCTTGCCCGCGCGCTCCGCGACCAGGCCCGCGACGTCGTAGCCGATGTTGGAGTAGTGGTAGACAGATCCGGGATCGAGCAGGAGCGGCAGCGCGGCGGCGATCTCGACCCAGACGCGCGGCGAGACCTCGTAGCCCGGGTTCTCGGCCAGCTTCCTGCTGATCGCCGTCACCTTCGCGCGCAGCGCCGGGTCCTTGATCTGGCTGATGTAGCGCTGCGGGAAGTGGACGATGTCGTTGCTGTCGATCATGCCGCTCGTGTGGTTGAGCAGCTGCCGCACCGTGATCCGGCGGCCGTAGGGCAGCACGCCCGGCAGCCGTTGCTCCACCGTGTTGTCGAGCGACAGCTTGCCCTGCTGAACGAGCCGCAGGACGACGACGGCCGTCCAGAGCTTGCTCACACTCGCGAGCCGCAGCCGCGTCTCCGCCGCCATCGGCGCGCCCGTGCCGACGTTGGCCATGCCAGCTGCCCCGGTCCAGGTGCCGTGCGGCCCCGACACGTACGCCGTCACCCCCGGCGCGATCCGATGAGGCCCGGACACGAGCACGTCGAGAACCTGCTGCTGCTCAGAGGCGCCCGTGGGATTTCCGGCGCGTGCCGAGCGGCCGGCAGCGCCGTTCCCCGCCAGCAGGGCCAGCGTCACGGCGAGCGCCACACCGCAAGACCCTGGCCACCCGTGGCGATGGCTGCAAGACGTTCGTATCTCCAGGAGGTTCACCTTTACGCCCTTGACGGGGAGCCGTCCCGAACATGGTCTCCGTCCGAGGCGATGGGCCGCATCCGAGCGTCCCCGCACTTTCGTGCGCGCTTCCCGCACACCCATGCCAGCCGGGCCGGATCAGGAGAGACGGCGGACGGCACGCGAAGCCCGAGCGCTTGCTCCCTCCGACGCGTCGTGTGACACTGAGATCGTGTCCGTGATGGTTGTCCTCGTGGTCGCGGTTGGCGTCGGCGCGGGCGTCGGTCGTTGGTGGGCGATGGCTCTACCACTGGTTCTCGGCACGATCGTTGCTGCCTTACTCGTCGCGGGCGGGAATTCTCTGGCGGATACGCCAATAGCGTTCATCGTTCTCGTCGCGACTGCGGCCATTGGCGTGGGTGTGTTCCTGCGCCGTCGCTCGCCGAGAACTCCCACGCTTCTCTGATCACAACGCCGTCGCCTGGTCCGACAGTGCCTTCACTCGAACGGTTAGCCCACGGTCATCCTTTCGGGTCCCGGAGTGTTCGTCGACGAAATCCCCGGGTCTGGATGCCGCGTGCGCTCGTGGACGAGCAAGGCATCGAGATCGAGATCGAGGCGACGTCCGACCCTGGGCGCTCGCCCGACGCATCGCCCGCGCGACCTGACCAGCCGCGAGCTCTTCCTGCTGCGCGGCTGAGGACGAACGCTTGGTGCGACTCAGTCGCTTGAGCGAAGACGTCCGCGAAACGACCTCAATCCGACTAACGAGGAAGGCCGACGCGCTTGGACTCGTTACCGGCGTCTCGTCACCGGGTTGTGAGGTCATGGTTTCGCTCTGGTTCGGTCACGGATTCCCACTCCGGACGCGGTGTACCGTCGCGGCCGTCGGGCCGCATTCCTACTTCGAAGGGGACGACATGAGAAGAAGGTTCACCGGGCGGCTGGCGGTCGCCCTACTGATCTCCGTACTCGCTGCCGGGCTTGCTGTACAGGCGTTCGCCGGCGAGGGCAAGCGAAATGACAAGGGCTTCGAGTACGCGATCGGGCTCTGGGGTGACCTGCCCTATAACGACGTGCAGGCCCAGACCGGCGTGCCGAACCTGATCGCCGATATGAACGGCCAGGATCTCGAATTCACCGTCCACGATGGCGATCTGAAGGCAGGCAACGCGGTCAGCGGGTCGGTCACTCCGACGAGCTGTGCCAATCCGCTCTACGCGCAGGCTCTTGGCTATCTGAATTCACTCAAGCAGCCGGCGATGTTCACCCCCGGCGACAATGACTGGACAGACTGCGACCGCGCGTCGAACGGTGCGTTCAACTCGCTCGAGCGACTCGACTACGAACGGCAGTTGTTCTTCAGCAAGCCGTACTCGCTCGGGAAAGACACCCTCAAGCAGCAGGTGCAGACTGACGCGCTCTGCCTCGGGTTGAGCAACGCCGTCAAGGTGCCGGCACCCTGCGTCGAGAACCGCCGCTGGACGGTCAAGAACGTCACCTACGTCACCGTCAACATCCAGGGCTCATGCAATAACCTCTGTGACACCGCGCCCGACCCGCAGGAGTACGCGGCCCGCAACGCCGCCGACATCGCCTGGCTGAAGGCCGCCTTCGACGAAGCAAAGGCGAAGGGATCGGCGGCCGTGATGATCGTCGGCCAGGCTGACCCCGGCTTTGACCAGTCGGATGGGACGCGCGCTCCGCTGCGTGACCCGAAGACGCTCGCCGAGACGGACGCCTTCTCCGGCGCCTTGGACGGCTACCAGTCGTTCCTGACCGAACTGCGCAACCAGACGATCGCGTTCCAGAAGCCGGTCGTGTACGTGCACGGCGACTCGCACTACTTCCGCATCGACAAGCCGCTACTCGACAGCTCCGGCCGCCGCCTCGAGAACTTCACCCGGGTCGAGACCTTCGGCGACAACGCAGCAAACGGCAACAACGACGTGCATTGGGTGAAGGCGCTTGTCGACCCGAAGAGCCGGGACGTCTTCGCCTTCCAGGCGCAGATCGTCCCCGCGAACCGCACGGCGGTCCCCGCCCCCTAGCGGAGCGACGTGTTCGACGGCGGAGGGCGCAGAACGAATCGGCGTCCCTCCGCCAGGCGTCGCCGCCAGGGATCGTCGGCGATGCCCACTCGTGTGTCTCACGAGCGTCGTTCGCGATGGGTGGGTCTCTCTCGCGTGCAGAGCCCTCGACGGCGACGGAGGCAACATGCACGAGGCTGATGACGGTATGGAGGACGTGCTCGTCTCCCTCGCGGGCTCCGTGCTCGTCCTCTGGGGCGCAGCCCACAGCTCGCTATGAACTCTGTAGAGGACACCGTTCGGGGAGATCTCTGCCGACAGCCGGCGGATCCTCGTGATGGAGTGGGTAGCCGAGGGGCTGGCACACGTCTCGGTCGGCGGGCTCGTTGTTCTCCGCGTGGCCCTGGAGGACTCGGCCGACCCTGCCACGCGCCTCGTCTACCGCGTCCTGGCCGGAGTCCTTGTCGCTCTCGCCGTGCTCACGAGCTTCACGGGCGCGCATACGCCGGTGATCTGGTTCATGGCATGCCCGTTCATCCTCACGGGCGCCGCTGCTCTCCTGCTTGCCGGCAGCTCACTCCGCGCGAAGCTCGCTG
>Ga0302323_100002100_pt1 | contig 16200 bp, 13 predicted proteins | sample Fen_T0_3_FD_201950 | JGI IMG/M metagenome (GOLD analysis project Ga0302323, IMG submission 201950) | Peat permafrost microbial communities from Stordalen Mire near Abisko, Sweden - Fen_T0_3 | ecosystem: Environmental > Terrestrial > Soil > Wetlands > Permafrost | place: Sweden: Abisko... | reverse complement strand
GCACTACCGTGCCTACGGCGTCGAGATAGCGGGGTTCGTGAACGTGGTCGAAAAGACGCCGCCCGGGGGCAAGGCCATGGGTCTGGTCTTCGAAAAGAGGTCGAGGGTCATGCAGGTGGAATCCGCCATTCTTGGCCTGCCCGGCTTCTATCCGGCCATGCGACCGGCTTTGGGCAGCATGGTGCCGCCGACCTACTGCGGACTTCGCCACATGCCATGCCGGCTGAAGGTCGCCCCGAACTACTTTCTGTCGCCCTGGGAATCCGTGTATTTCTCGCCCGCGAAGATGTTACCCATCTTCGACTACTTCTTCGTGAACAGTCTTCCGCCGGGCCATGACCCGTTCAAGGGGTACCACGGCATGGTCGAACTTCTGGCCCAGTCCGGGACCTGGATGGTCTTCCGCAAGCGGCCGGTCCCCTTCGCCGCCGATCCACCACCGCCGGCCCCTTTCCCCGTCGCCGTTCCGGTCCTGGCGCCGCCAGTTGTGCCGCCGCCGCCACCGCCGGCGGTGGAGAGAGCACAGAGGATCCAGAGGGCACGGAGCAGGTAGGAATTTCTACAAGATCCCGTGGATTCTACCGTTCTTTGTGCTCTCCGAATCCTCTGCGCTCTCTCTTGTTGAAGGTGGGCTGCGCAGGCGGCATAGTCCCTGCACTTATGTTGAACAAAGTGGAAATTTCGGCATCCATTCTCGCGGCGGACTTCACGCGCCTCGGTGCACATATGAAGGAGGCCGAGGCGGCTGGCGTCGAGCGCTTCCACGTGGACGTCATGGACGGCCGCTTCGTGCCCAACATCACCTTTGGACCGCTGATGGTCGAAGCGGCCAGGCAGTGCACCAAGGTGACCATCGAGGCGCACCTGATGATCCTCGAACCCGAACGCTACCTCGCGGATTTCGCCAAGGCCGGCGCGGACAACATCCAAGTGCACCAGGAAGATTGTCGGCACCTGCACAGCGTGGTTCAGCAGATTCACCAGTTGGGCAAGAAGGCCACCGTGGTGATCAATCCGGCCACGCCGATTTCGACCCTGGAAGACATCCTGGGCGATGTGGATCAGGTCCTGATCATGTCGGTGAATCCGGGTTTTGGTGGGCAGAAGTTCATCGCCAGCTCGCTGGGCAAGGTGGCCCGGCTGCGCCACATGATCGAGGAGCGCAAACTGACCTGCGCCATCGAGATCGACGGCGGCATCGCGCCGCCGGTGGCCGGTGCCGTGGTCAAGGCCGGTGCGCGCGTCTTGGTGGCGGGCGCCGCGCTTTTCCGCGCCCCCGAAGGTGTTGCCGAGGCTGTTCGCCGTTTGCGCGCCGGTGCGGAGGAGGGATAGCAACATGGTTCGACACATCGTGCTTTGGCGTCTCAAGGAATCGGCCAACGGCCGTGGCAAGGCCGAGAACGCGGCGGAAATCAAACGCCGCCTGGAAGATCTCAACGGCAAGATTCCTGGCATGCTCAAGCTCGAAGTCGGCTTCGATTTCAGTCGTACGCCCGATTCCTCGGACATCGTGCTCTATTCCGAATTTGAAAGCCGGGCCGCCCTCGACGCCTACCAGGTGCACCCCTTGCACGAGGCGGTGAAACCCATCGTCATGGCGGCGCGCGACGAGCGCCGTCTGGTCGACTACACGACCGCGGATCTAGGCTGAGCGATTCCGCCCTAGACCTTGCGAAAGACCAGCACCGCGCCAATCAGGGATTGGTTCAAGCGAAGGGCAGAGGGTTCAGAAACCTCGCGAACTGCGGAACGGCGAGGTCCAGAGCTATGCTATGAGATCGAGCATCGTCATGCGCCACGATGCCGGGACAACCACCATCACGGAGAGTAGCTCTGCTAGACCTGGCGAGGGCGCGGCAACGCTGGCCCTGGTGTGGTTGTTTCCGCGCGCCGATATCCCGTGCGTGGATCTGCAGATGCAGGGTGAGGGCGAATGGCTCATCGGCCGGGATCCGGCGTGTGCCATCCGTCTGGAGGGAAACGATGTTTCGCGGCGGCACGCGGCCATCCGGCGGACGGCGGCCGAGGCTGCTCCCCAGATCGTGGATTTGGGTAGCCGCAACGGCATTCGCGTGAACGGCTGTGCCGTGCCCTCGGCCGAGATTGGCTGCGGCGACGTGGTTCGCGTGGGCGGCTGGGTTGGCGTGGTCGCCGCCGCGCCGAGCACCTTCGGGGAAATCGCGCCGGGGTTGCTGGGTGGCGCCGTCTTGCAGGCCGCGGTCGCGCCCTTGCGCCAGGTTGCTCCGAGCAGTCTCAACATCGTGCTCGAAGGCGAGACTGGCACGGGCAAGGAAATCGTCACGCGCAGCGTGCACGCGTGGAGCGGCCGGCCTGGTCCGCTGGTGGCGGTCAACTGCGCCGCGCTGCCCGAGGGGCTGGCCGAGGGCGAGCTGTTCGGCTACCGGCGTGGCGCCTTCACCGGCGCCGACCGGGCCAGCCCGGGCTTCTTCCGCAGCGCCCAGGGGGGCACCCTGCTACTCGACGAGGTTTCGGATCTGCCGCTTCCGCTTCAGGCCAAGCTCTTGCGCGTGCTCCAGGAAGGCGAGGTGCAGCCTCTCGGCGAGACGCGCACGACCCCGGTCGATGTGCGCATCGTGGTGGCCAGCCAGCAACCGCTGATGGATGCCGTGCGCGAGGGGCGCTTTCGGGCCGATCTGCTGGCGCGCCTGGATGGCATCACCGTGCGCCTGCCACCCCTGCGCCAGCGCAAAGAAGACGTCCCCCATCTGTTTTCGAACCTGCTGCGCGAATGGACCAAGGGGCGCGCGCCGGCCGTCACGTGCGAGCTGGTGGAACGGCTGTGCGTGCACGACTGGCCCTTCAACGTGCGCGAGCTGGTGCAGCTGGTGCGCCAGCTGCTGGTGCTTCATCCCGACGATTCTCTGCTGCGCGCCGAGCACCTTCCCGCGCGCATCGGCCTGCCCGCCGCCGAGACAAGTGCGGCCCCGTCCGCCGCCAAAGTCAGCGCCCGCCCGGAAACCGCGCGTGGGTCCGCTGAGCCGGTGGAGCTGCCCACGCTCTTGTCAGCCCTGCGCGCCGCCGGCGGCAACGTGGCGCGGGCTGCCGCCATGCTGGGCATTACCCGCCAGCGCGCCTACCGCCTGATGGAAAGCCACGCCGTGGATCTGGAGGCCATTCGCGGGGAGGAGGGCGCGCGCAAGTGATGGGAGGGCCCCAGGGCAAGAAGGTGGGCGAGATCGTCGGGGGAAAATACCGGCTGCTTCGTTACCTTGCCTCGGGCGGTATGGGCGACGTGTACGAGGCCCAGCACACGGTGGTCAAGCGTCGCTTCGCCATCAAGCTGCTGCACGCCGAGCTGGCCGCTCAACGGGAAAGCCTGGCCCGCTTCCAGCGCGAAGCCCAAGCCGCTGGCGCGCTGGAAAGCGAAAACGTCGCCGCTTCGGTCGACTTCGGCATCGCCGAGGACGGTTCGCCCTACATCGTGATGGAGTACCTGGCGGGCGAAAGCCTGCGCGCCCTTGCCGATCGCCTGCAGCGTTTGCCTCTGTCGCGCGCCGCCGACCTGGTGGTGCAGGCCTGCCGGGGCGTCGGGGCCGCGCACAAGGCCGGCATCGTTCACCGCGACCTCAACCCACAGAATTTGTTTGTCTGCCGACGCGAGGACGGTACCGATTTGGTCAAGGTGCTCGACTTCGGCGTGGCCAAGCTAGAGGCCATCGAAAGCGCCGAGACGCGCACCGGAACCATTCTGGGCACCCCTGCGTACCTGTCGCCCGAGCAGGCGCGTGGCGAAAGGACGGTGGATCACCGCACCGACATCTATGGACTTGGCGCGGTCCTTTACGAATTGCTGTCCGGGAAGAAGCCTCACCCCGGCGATACTCACAATGCTATTCTCCACCACATCTGTTCGCAGCCTGCGCTGCCCCTCGAAGGCAGCCAGCTCGACCTACCGCCGGTGCTCGTCGAGGTGGTGCATCGGGCGCTGGCTTCGGATCCGCGCGAGCGCCAGGAATCGGCGGAGGCCTTGGCGCAGGATCTCGCCCCCTGGGCCAAGCGCGAGGTGTGGCCCGCTCCAAGCAGCAATTCCGAGGTTAGCGGAACCCATGGGGAAGACTCCACGCTCGCTCACCGGGGCGCTTCGCCGACCGCGGCGTCGAGGCGCCGTCCGCGGCGCACCTTGTTCGCGCTGGCCGGCGCGGCCGGGGTGGTCTGCGTTGCGCTGGCCATCGGCCTTTTTCCAATAGGACAAAGACCATCCGATTTTATCCGGCGCTCGTTGCCCCCTGGCACCCGTCTCTTCGTGCCGCCGCCCAATCCCGGCGCCGTGGACCAGATCGCGGTCCTGGCCCAAGCGAACGCTGCGCGGGATGCGGCTTCCGTCACGGCCATCGAAGCCGTGCCGCAGGCCATCTGGTTTTCCAAGGGCACACCCGAGGAAGTGCAAGGCGCCGTGAGCAACGTCATGGTCAGGGCCGCGCAAGATCGCAGCTTGCGCGTGCTGGTGGCCAACAACCGGCCGTACCGCGACTGTGCCGGGTTCAGCGCGGGGGGTGCCAAGAACACGTCTGCCTACGAGGCGTGGATCGATGGCTTCGCGCGCGGCATTGGCAACGAACGCGCGCTGGTGATCCTAGAGCCGGATAGCACCGGCATGATTCCGTACACCACCAGTCTGGATGGTTCGGCAGATACCTGCCGGCCCACGGTCACCGACGACAGCGGCCGATCCGTTCCCGCGCCGGGCGCCAGCGCCGATGAAAGCTATGCCCAGGTCCGCTACGCCGCGGCCAGCGTGGCCAAGCGTGCTCCCAATGCGCTGGTTTACCTGGACGGCACCCATGCCGCCTGGCTGCCAGTGAGCGAGAGCGCCTATCGGCTTTTTCGCAGCGGCGTGCAGGGAACCCAGGGTTTCGCCGTCAATGTCTCCAATTTTCAGTCGACCGCGCATTCTATCCAGTACGGCACCTGGATCTCGAAATGCCTGCACTACGCCACCCATGTCGCGAAGGATGCGGGCACGCCCGCCGCGTTCCGCCGCTGTGCCAACCAGCCCACGGGCGAAAGCGTAAGTGACGAAGGTGCATGGGCGCATACCGAAGAGTGGTACGCGAAAAACGCGACGGGAAGTTCGGATCCGGCCACGCTTGCCCACTTCGTGATCGACACCGGCCGCAATGGCACGGGTCCCCTCGATGCCGCCCGCTACGCGGACGCGCCTTTCGTCCAGCCAGAATCCGTCCTCCGTGGCCTGGCCGCGGGCTCGTGGTGTAACCCGCCGGGCGTGGGGCTGGGGACGCGGCCGACCACCGACACGGGAGTGCCGTTGCTGGATGCGTACCTGTGGATCAAGACCGTGGGCGAGTCGGATGGATCGTGCGACATCGCCGGTGGCGCACGGGCCTGGGACTACAGCAGGTACAATCCGTGGGGTATCGCTGGCGACAGCCAGAAGCACTTCGATCCGCTGTGGGGCATGGTCGATCCCGCCGCGGGCACGTGGTTTCCCGGCTATGCGCTCGAACTTAGCAAGAACGCCAAGCCGCCGCTTCTGCCCTGATCGTGTTTCCATCAGGGTTCAGCCCATTCCGCCTCAACGGTGGGGTAGACTGCGGTCACCATGAACATTCAGCGTTTTCTTGTTCCAAGTAGCGGCAAGAAAGTCTCGGTGGAAAAGCTCCCCACCGATAGCACGGCTGGCGTGCGCGACGAGAAGACCGGTGTCTCCATGCTAGAGAAATGCCGGAGCGACCTCGCCGACATGCAGGACAAGCTCTACGCCCAGGACAAGTGGGCCGTGCTGGTCGTGCTTCAGGCCATGGATGCGGCCGGCAAGGACAGCACCATCAAGTTCGTGATGTCCGGGGTGAATCCCCAGGGCTGTCAAGTCGTGAGCTTCAAGGAGCCTTCGCACGAGGAGCTCGATCACGACTTCATGTGGCGCTACATGAGAAACCTGCCCGAGCGTGGCCGCATCGGGATTTTCAACAGGTCCTACTATGAGGAGGTGCTGGTGGTGCGCGTGCATCCCCAGTTGCTCGACAAGCAGAGCCTGCCAGATCCGTGCAAGAAGGACGTGTGGCAGCGCCGCTTCGAGGACATCAACGCGGTGGAGCGCTATCTGGTCAACAACGGCGTGGTGCCAATCAAGATCTTCCTCAACGTCTCGAAGGAAGAGCAACTCAAGCGCTTGCTCAAGCGGCTGGACAAGCCGAGCAAGAATTGGAAATTCGCCGAATCCGACGTGGTCGAGCGGGCGTTGTGGGACGACTACATGCGCGCCTACGACAGCATGTTGCGACACACGAGCACCAAGCACGCACCTTGGTACGTCGTACCCGCGGACAACAAGTGGTACACGCGCGTCGCCGTGGCGGAGATCATCACCCAGCGCATGGCCGAGCTCGATGTGAAGTATCCCGAGGTGTCCAAGGATCGCCAGGTGGCGTTGCGCAAGCTGCGCACTGAGCTTGCCGGCGGATGAAACCCAAGGCGACCGAAACGCTCATCGCGGCCATCGACGTCGGCTCCAATGCCGTTCGTCTGGAAATCGTGCGCGGCTTTTCCGATGGCAGCATCGAATCGGTACACCAAGAGCGCGATCCGGTCCGTCCTGGTGAGGGGCTATTTCAGACCGGCATCATTCCCACCGCCGTCGTGGATCGCCTGGTCGGTGTCTTGCGCCGCTATGCCATCCTGTGCAAGCGGCATCACGCACACGTGCGCGCTGTGGGCACCAGCGCCTTGCGCGAGGCCAAGAACCGCGAGGACATCATCCGGCGCGTCAAGCGCGAGACGGGGCTTGAGCTCGAAGCCATCTCGGGCAAGGAGGAAGCTCGCCTTATGTGCCTGGGCGTGCTGTCCGGTCGGCCACCCAAGGCCCGCTCGCTGTGCCTGGATATCGGCGGTGGTTCGACCGAGGTGGCGGGCGCCGTCGGCGATGAGCCCGCGAAATTGTGGAGCGTGGCCATTGGCTCGGTTCGCCTGACGGAGATCTTCAAGAGCCACCGCGAGGTGTCGCCCAAGCAACTGCGACTGTTGCGCGAGTTCGCGCGCGAGGCGGTGGAAGACTCGTTGCCGCCGGGGATCCGGGGCTTTCCCCGCGTGGCTCTGGGCAGCTCGGGATCGATTCGGGCCATCATCGCCATGGCGGCGGCCGAGGGAACTGGACACGCCACGGCCGAACAGATCTCGGACGCCGTGGAGAAACTAGCGCGCATGGATCCGGATGAGCGGCACAAACGCTTTGATACCAGGCGCGCCGACGTCATCGTCGCCGGCGCCGTGATCCTGGAGGCCCTGGCCCATCGGCTATCACTTCATGCGGTAACCGCCGTGGATCGTGGCCTTCGCCACGGCGTCCTGGTGGATCTGGTGCGCCGGCGCTTTCGCGATGCGGATGATTCGTCGCTGATCGATGCGGCGCGGGCCATGGGCCGGCGCTTTTTCTTCGACGAAGCCCATGCCATGCAAGTGGAGAGGCTGGCCATGGCGATGTTCGATCAACTCGCGGGACTGCATCGTTTGCCCATGGCCGTCCGTCCCTACCTGGAAGTCGCGGCGGTTTTGCACGACATTGGCCACTCGGTGAGCTACCAGAAACACCACCGTCACACCGAGTACCTTGTGCGCAACGGCGATATTCCGGGGCTTTCGGATCGGGAACGCGACCTCGTGGCGCGCATCGCCCGTTTCCATCGCCGCAGTCCACCGGATCTGCAGCATCCCGCCATGGAGGGCCTTTCGCTGGGCGAGGCGCGCACCGTGCGCAAGCTGGCGACCTTGCTGCGCGTGGCGGACGCCTTGGATCGCAGCCACGCACAGCCGATCGGCAACATCCGTGCCGACGTGGCCGGCGGAAAGGTCGTGCTGCGCTTGTTCACGCAAGGGCCCGCAGACCTTGAAGTTTGGGATGTGGAGCGGGAAGCCCAGCTATTTCACAAGGTCTTTGCGGCAAGACTGGCTGTGACGACCGCGGCTACGAGGTCCCGACGTGGAAAGCAAAATCGTCGCAAAATTGTCACATGAAATCTCCTGAATTTGGGTCAAAATTTCCACCCTTGACTCCCCGCACGTCCAGCAAAGAGAAGTCAACAGCGGTTGCGGATCCTACCGACAACCAGCCGGGTACTTTCTTCAACCGCGAACTGTCTTGGCTCGAATTCAATGCGCGCGTTTTGGAAGAGGCGTGCGATACCACGGTTCAGCTGGCCGAACGGCTGAAGTTCCAGGCCATCGTGGCGAGCAATCTCGACGAATTCTTCATGGTCCGCGTGGCCGGGCTCAAGCAGTTGGTGGCAGGCGGCGTGGTGGACGTCAATGCCGATGGCATGCCGCCGGCCGAGCAGCTGGCTCGCATTGGTGCGCGCACGCACGACATGGTGCGGGCGCTGTACCAGAACTGGCGCGGTGATATCGCGCCGAAATTGGCCAGCAAGGCCGGTATCGTTTTTGTCCGGCCAGGCGAGCTGACACCAGAGCAGCGAGCCGCCTTGCAAGTCCGTTTCGCGCGCGACGTGTGGCCCGTGCTCACGCCGCTGGCCGTGGATCAGGGGCATCCCTTCCCGGCGCTGCGCAATCGCAGCTTGAACCTGGCCATCCTTCTGCACAAAGAGCGGCAGCGCGTGGCCCGCCGGCAGACCATTTTTGCCGTGGTGCAGGTTCCTGGCGTGCTGGCCCGCTTGGTTGAAGTCGAACCCTCGGCGGACGGAAAAGCCGCGTTCATTCTGCTGGAGGATTTGATCTCCATGCACGTGGGCGGCCTATTTCCCGGATTCCGCGTGGTGGGTTGCAGCCCCTTCCGGGTTACGCGCAATTTCGATCTGTCCATCGACGAGGACGAGGCCGACGATCTGCTCAAGACCATCCAGCGCGAGCTGCGCAAGCGTGAGCGTGGGCAGGCGGTGCGCCTGGAAGTCGCCAGCGACGCGCCCGCCGACGTGGAAACCTTTCTGCGCGGGGCCTTGCGCCTTGAACCCTCGGATGTGTACCGCGTGGATGGGCCGTTGCGCGTGGGCGATCTGACACCGCTTGGCAACCACCCGAATCTGCGCGAGTTCCACGACGAACCCTTCGCCCCCGTGCTAGTTCCGCAATTGCATGAAGGCGAGATTTTCAAGACCCTCGCCGAGCGCGACATTCTTCTGCATCACCCTTACGAATCCTTCGACCACGTTGTGGATTTCGTGACCGAGGCGGCCGACGATCCCGACGTGCTGGCCATCAAGCAGACGCTCTATCGGACCAGCGCCGATTCACCGGTCATCAGCGCGCTCATTCACGCGGCCGAGAACGGCAAGCAAGTCACCGCGGTCGTGGAGATCAAGGCGCGTTTCGACGAGGGCCGCAACATCGCTTGGGCGCGCGTGCTGGAAGAGTCGGGGGTGCACGTGGTCTACGGTCCGGTGGGCTTCAAGACCCATTGCAAGGTCGCCCTGGTGGTCCGCCGCGAGAAGGGCGTCATCCGCCGCTACGTCCATCTTTCCACCGGCAACTACAATCCGGCGACAGCCCGCCTGTACGGCGACATTTCGTATCTAACCGCGCGCGAGGATTTTGCCGACGACGCCGGAGCCTTGTTCAATTTGATCACCGGCTATTCCGCACCGCCTTCATGGAAACGCTTCGCGGTGGCCCCGCTTGGGCTCAAAGAGCGCGTCCTGGATCTGATCGAACGCGAAATCGGCTTCGGCGGCAAGGGCCGCATCATCGCCAAGATGAATTCCCTGGTCGACCCGGACGTCATTCGCGCGCTCTACCGCGCCTCGCAGGCCAACGTGCGCATCGACTTGCTCGTGCGCGGTATCTGCTGCCTGCAGCCGGGCATTCCCGGACAAAGCGAAAACATCCGCGTGATCAGCACCGTGGATCGCTTCCTCGAACACGCGCGAATCTTCTACTTCGAGGCCGACGGCAAACACGAAGTCTACCTGTCGTCGGCGGACTGGATGCCGCGCAATTTCGTGCGCCGGATCGAAGTCATGTTCCCCATCGACGACGAAACCCTGCGCGCGCGCATCCTGAAGGAAATCCTTGGCACGCAACTCGCCGACAACGTGCGCGCGCGCCTGCTGTTACCCGACGGCACCTACCAGCGCGTGGTCCCCGACAAGGACGCGCCCCGCGTGCGCAGCCAAGAGAGCTTCATCGCCCTGGCCCGCAAGCGCGCGCAAGCCATCGCGATCCCACGCGCCCAGCAAGACCCGCCGTCCAGTGGAACCATCTTCTTGCTGGCCAAGCCAGTGCCCACCAGTTCCCCCTCGGCGGCGCCATCCAGCCGCACCCCGCCGCCGGTACTGGTGTCGTAAGGCACCCTGCATACGAGGCCATCCATCCTGGCAGAGGAGCTGTCGTGCGGGAACAGGGGCCGAATGGGCCCGACTGGCGCCTACCAGTTCTTGAAAGAGAATCTCATTCGAAGCAGGTGGCCCTTTTTCACGTCCTTGCAGAATGCCATGTAGATTGAGGGGCCGCACCGCTGATAGCCCAGCTTCTCGGTTTCGACTGGGCGTCCATGCAGGAGCAGGCTGACGCCTTCCATGTCCACGAGGTCATGGGCATTGGGGACCGAAGAGAAGTCGACCACGATTCGAAGGGATTCCATGTCCTCGTCCGCGTAGGTGCTGAAGTCTTGATTGCGATCTTGCATCCCATTCAGGAAGTGCGAAACGGAAAGCATGGTGTCCGACTCCCCATCTGTTTCCAGGTTGACCAGTGAATTCGCTTGTTGGGCGAGGTCACTACGAAAACCAACCTGGTCGCGCCATGGAATCACCAGCCTAGGATCCACGACGCCGCTGGAAGCTTCCTGTTCAATTCCCAGCATTCGTTTCTCGGGAAAGAGCTTAAGCGTGTAATAGACGGCCTCGTCGAACACCGGCACCACCGAGTCCAGGCCTTGCAGTCGTTCGACGGTTCGATCATAGAACGAGGTCGCGCCACGGTTGCGGTTGGCAAGATGGCACACCTGAATGTATAGAACCTTCCGGAAACCCCGCTTTTGCAGCCTCGGGTCGTCGGCCCCGCCACGCAGGTGTATCCAGATTGGGCCAAGCTTCTTCGAGACATCGAGGCGTTCCTTTCTGAAGTACGCAACGACCACCAGGATTGCTGCCAAGGCGGCAACCACCAGTACCAGGGTGAATACCACCAGAAAGGCCCGGTTTCCGGGTTGAATCAGGTCGTCCAGGAATTTCAATAAAGGGTTCATCATGTCTCCTGTGGAACCATCACTTCGATTGTCTGTCGGACAGAAGGATTCAGGAAATCGCGGATTGCCCGTCCAACCCTGTGCCTCGGTCGATGACGCGCGCGTGGCGGAGCAGCCAAGCTAGTCGCCGACTGGTTGGTGCCCATCGCGGTTCCGCGTGCTCTTGGGCATGGGCACCTGTGCGCGGGTCATGCGAATACTCGGATCCCTATCCTGAACGAGCAGGGACGGCTCGCCAGCGCGGCTGTTGACGGCACAGGCTGAGTTCCCTGGATTGAATGGAACAATCCGCACTGCGCCTCGTCGTGTGGCTGGAATCGCGGGATAGGAGATCCTCCATGAACCGAGTACGCGCGCGAAGCCCCATGGTTGGCGGGTTGGTAGTGGTCGTGGGGGCTGCGACGGTGTTTGCGTGGAAAATGGGCGAGGGCACGCAAGAGCCGAGCCCTTCTGAGGCTCCCATCACGCGGTAGGGCTCCCACCAACGCGCGCACGACAAGGGCCCTTGGGTTGAGTAGACTAGGGCCGGTGACGGTTCCCTGGGGGCGTAGGTCGGGCGACGCGGGTGCTGACGGCAGCTCTCAGTGCGACCTTGCGTGCGCAAGTCGACCGGTGGGGGCTGGGCTTTTGTTGGCAAGCTTGGCGATCTTCTTTCCCGCCACCGCCCGGGGAGAGTCGGATGCTGACTCCCAGGTCAGCGGAGCGCTTCCCGACGGTGGCACTGTTGGCGATGCTGCGAAAGCCGTGTCGAACGTTCAGGTCCGGGTCAGTGGATCTGTCGTGCCCAGCGAGATCGTGCGCGAGGCCATGGGGCCGGCGCCACCTGATGACGCCCACGTCGCCGAATGGGCCGCAGCAGCCTGCGGACGCATCGTGCAGGCCTACCATGCCGCCGACTACGACTTTGCGCGCGCGTGGTTCAGCCTGGAAGAAGACAAGCTGGTGTGGATCTACGTCGATCCAGGGCGCATGCACGTGTCCTTCGTCGGGGTCGGCGGCGTGGGCGCGGCGCTCTTTCGCCTCAGCCTCAACTTGCCCAGCAACGTGTTCCACAAGCCGACCGTGGAGCATGCCCTTCAGGAATTGAAGGAAAAGTACGGCCTGGTCAACATCACGTACCGGGTTCGTGATCTCGGAGAGTCCCAGATCACGCCATTCGGTCCCATGGTCCCCGATCAGCTGTTGCAGATTTACGTGGTATCGCGCGAATTCCTGGGCTGGTCGCTGGATGTTTCGGTCAGCGCCGCTTGGGGAGTCGTACCTGCGGTGTCCTACCACCGGGCCAACTTGTTGCTCGACGACGACCGGCTGTTCGCTAGGGTAGAGTTCGCCTTTCCCTACCGGCGATACCTGACGGAGGAGGAGCCACGCCTGCGCTGGGTGCACGGCGGGTTCGACATTGCCTACCGGTTGCCACGCCGACTGCAAGGGCAGTTGGCCGTGCGGCTCGAGACCTCGCTTTACCTGTCCCAATACGACCGTCCTGATCTGGCCATCAAGACCTACGATTTCCTGCGCAGTACCGCCGTCCCCGCGCTGGTCTTCATTCGACCGTTCATGGAAGTGTCGCTGGGCGCCGGCGCCGATGTGGTGAGAATCTTTCAAGTGCAGCGCGCGTCGGCGGACGCGACGGACAACCTGGCGCTGGGCGATCTGAAGTCAGCGCGTGCGCTCTTTAGGCTGGTGGCCAATCTGGACCCGCACGCTCGGGTCGAGCAACGCGACCAGCGGCCCTGGGTGCGCCTGCAGCTCGACACAGCCACGTCGAACATTCAGAAATGGCTGGTCGTGACCACGCTAACCGGCCAGGCTGTGTTGAGCACGGGACGCCATCGCTTCATCGTTCGCGGTCGAAGCTACTTGCTGGCGGGTGATGTGCGCTTTTGGGACGAGATGCAACTGGCCGGCGACTACCAACGCGTGTTCTTCGGCAATCGGTATTGGGTTCACCAGGCGGCCCAGGTGGAAACGGCGTACCGCGCGCGTCTGTGGCGCGATTGGTTCGCGCTGGGTGTCTTCCACGACACCTCGCTGTTCGAGGATCGCAGCCAGCCGATTCATCGTCCAACCGTTGTCGATGCCTTCGGACCAAGCATTCATTTTCTACTGCTTGACACGTTTGCGCTGGATATCTATGCCGGCTACGGTTTTTCGCCCGTGGGCTTCGACCAGACCGTCACGTTTGCGTTGCAGACCATTTTTTAGCGACTATTTCCGCCGTCAAATCGATGGGGCCGGGCGGTCATTTTGGTGGAATTTGACGGTCCGATGTCGTTTCTCTCCGCTGCAATAGCCCGGACTTGCTCATGTTTGGCTGCTGGCGCGATTGCTGCTGTAGCTGGGTGCGGAGACCAAGGACGCCATGATGATGAATTCAAGATCGTATCTGTCCGCCTGTGTGATGCTCACGTTTGCTAGTGCTTGCGGTGGGGCCACGACTGCCGGGGGAGCGCGCGACGGCGGTCAGGCTGGAAGCGGTGGCGGGGGAACTACCGGCGGTTCAGGCGGTTCAGGCGGTTCAGGCACCCTGCCCGCGGGGGTTCCCGTGGATCTTGGTACCGCGAAAAACTACGCGATTCTCGCCCAGAGCGGGATTTCCACGGTGCCAACCACTGCTGTTACGGGAAACCTTGGCGTCAGTCCCGCTGCCGCCACCTTCATCACCGGATTCTCGCTCATCGCGGATGCCACGACCGTGTTCGCGACCTCGCCGCAGGTGACCGGCAAGGTCTATGCGGCAGACTACACGGCGCCGACGCCTTCCGCCCTGACCACGGCCGTCGCCGATATGCAGCTTGCATTCACGGACGCCGCGGGACGTGTCCCTGGTGTCACCGAGCTCGGTGCTGGAAATATCGGCGGCATGAATCTGGCCCCGGGCGTCTACAAATGGGGCACCGGGCTGCTCATTCCCGCCGACCTCACCCTCACTGGTACCGCGACCGACGTCTGGATCTTCCAGATCGCACAGAATCTAACCATGAGCAGCGGTACGAAGATCCGCTTGGCGGGTGGGGCGCAGCCCAAGAATATCTTCTGGCAGGTCGCAGGTCTGGTGGATCTCGGCACGACTGCGCACTGTGAGGGTGTGGTTTTGACCCAAACTTCTGTCACGCTGCGAACGGGGGCGTCGATCAACGGACGGCTGCTGGCGCAGACCGCGGTCAGTCTCGATGGTAGTACAGTCGTCGAACCCGCTCTGTAGATGCCCTACCAAAGAGCCGAAAAGGTGTGGTTTTGTCGCCTGCGGTGCTGGGTATTGGTGCGTGTTTCCCTTTGCTAGCACAGTCGGATCCTTGCGCTAACCTTCGCGCATGCACGCGTCCAAACCCTCGCCAACCGAGTACGCATCCTATTTCAGCCGCTACATCGATCTGGTGGCGGAATCCGATTTCGTCGCAGTTCTAGCCGGTCAGCCCGCGGAGTACCGCGCGCTCTTGGGCGGGCTTTCGCAAGCGCAAGCGGGCTTTCGCTATGCGCCCGAAAAGTGGAGCATTCGCGAAGTTCTTGGTCACGTCATCGACGCCGAGCGCGTGTTTGGCTATCGCGCTCTTTGCATCGCGCGCGGGGAGGCCGTTTCGCTACCGAGCTTCGACGAAAATGCCTACGCGTCCAAGGGTGGCCACGATAGCTGTTCACTGCTCGAACTTCTCGAAGAGTTCGTGCATGTCCGACGTGGTCACATCGCCCTATTTGGGCACCTCGATCAGGCCGCATGGGAGCGTACTGGCACGGTCAACCAGAACGCCATTTCGGTGCGCGGCCTAGCCTACATAATGACCGGACACGCGCGACATCACGCAGGGATCCTCAAAGAGCGCTACGTCGCCGCATGGGGTGGTAGACCGGTCGTGCCCTAGTTGTGTTCGCGGCGAGGGTCGTTGGTTCCCGGCTCTTCCCGGCTGGTCAGGTGGCGGACGTCTTGTCCGTCCACCATGAAGATGACCATTTCGGCCAGGTTGGTGGTGTGGTCGGCCATGCGTTCGAGGTACTTGGCGATCGACTGCAGGCGCGTGGCCCGGTACACGTTGTGCGCGCTTTCCATCATGAAGGTAAGTAGCTCGCGGAAGACCTGCGCGTAGAGGGCGTCGACGACCTCGTCGCGGTCGATAACCTTGCGCGCGCGTTCGGCGTCCTTGGCTACAAAGGCGTCAAGCACTTCGCGCAGCATGGACTGGGCTTCGCGGCCCATGTGGGGAATGTCGACGTAGGGCTTGAGCTGCGGCTCGGCGTTCAGTTCCAGGACGCGCTCGCAGATGTTGACGCCCAGGTCGGCGATGCGTTCCAGGTCGGTCACGACCTTGAGTACCAGCGTAATGAAGCGCAAGTCGGACGCCACGGGCTGACGCCGGGCCAGGATCTGCAGACACAGTCCGTCCAGCTCGACCTCCATGCGATTGACGACTTTGTCCGCCGCGATGGTGCGCTCGGCTAGCTTGCTGTCACGCTCAAGCAAGGCCTGGATACTGTCGCCAATGATGCTTTCTACGTGGCTGCCCATGACCAGCAATTGCTCGCGCAGCTGGCGCAGTTCGTGCTCGTATTCTCGGTCGGTGTGTTCGCGTCCTGCCATATCGATGGTCCTTGCCGCTATCCGAAGCGGCCGGTGATGTAGTCTTCGGTACGGGATTGGGTGGGTTTCGTGAAGATGGTTTGCGTGGTGTCGAATTCCACAAGGTCGCCCATGTAGAAGAACGCCGTGTTGTGCGAAACGCGTGCCGCTTGCTGCATGTTGTGGGTCACGATGACCACGGTGTAGTCGCGCGCCAGCTCGTGGATTAGCTCCTCGATATGCGCGGTGGCGATGGGATCAAGGGCCGACGCGGGTTCGTCCATCAAGAGGACGTCGGGTTCAACGGCCAGCGCACGCGCGATGCAAAGACGCTGCTGCTGCCCGCCCGACAGGCCGAGCGCACTTTCATTCAGGCGATCTTTGACCTCTTCCCACAAGGCCGCGTGCTTGAGCGCGCGCTCGACCCGGCCGCCGAGCTCGCTGCGATCCTTCATCCCACCCAGGCGCAGGCCGTAGG
>Ga0302323_100002099_pt1 | contig 16202 bp, 13 predicted proteins | sample Fen_T0_3_FD_201950 | JGI IMG/M metagenome (GOLD analysis project Ga0302323, IMG submission 201950) | Peat permafrost microbial communities from Stordalen Mire near Abisko, Sweden - Fen_T0_3 | ecosystem: Environmental > Terrestrial > Soil > Wetlands > Permafrost | place: Sweden: Abisko... | reverse complement strand
CACCTGGGCCAGCTCGCAGTTCTGGTTGCGCGCGCACGTCAGGCAGTCGCCCGGGTGGTTGGCGATGAGCAGCTCGACGATGTTGCGGCGGACGGCCTGCACGCGCGGCGAGCGGGTGCGCACCTTCTGGCCGTCTTTCGCCTCCAGCGTGCAGCTGGTCTGCAACCTGGGCATGCCTTCCAGTTCGACCAGGCACATGCGGCAAGCCGCCTCGGGCTTGCACGCCCAATCCATCGCGCACAGGTGCGGGATCTCGATACCCGCGCGCGAGGCTGCCGAGAGCACGGTTTCGCCGGGGGTGAACTGAACTTCTTTCCCGTCTATGGACAGGGAGTTGACGAGGCTCATACGCAGGCCCTTTCTTCGCTAACCAGATGAATGGAGTGTTTCGGACAGGCGGTCACGCAAGAACCGCAGCCGACGCATTTGTCGACCAGGATGTAGTGCGCTTGCTTGCGTTCGCCGACGATGGCGCCCGAGGGACAGGCCTTCTTGCACAGCAGGCAGCCGAGGCAGGTGGCATTGTCCACCTCGTACACGGCCAGGCCTTGGCACTCGCCCGAGGGGCAGCGCTGGTCGATGACGTGACGTTCGTATTCGTCGCGGAAGAAGCGCAGGGTGGACAGCACCGGGTTGCCCGCCGATTGGCCAAGCCCGCACAGCGACGCTTCCTTGACCGTGCTGGCCAGCTCTTGCAGGTGAAGCACGCCGCGGAAACGTTCTAGGCGCCGTTCTTCGTCGCCCACCGGACGCTCGGTGATCGAGGTGAGGATCTCCAGCATGCGTGTGGTGCCTTCACGGCACGGCGTGCACTTGCCGCAGGATTCGTTGCGGATGAACTCCATGAAGTAGCGAGCCACGTCCACCATGCAGGTGCGTTCGTCCATCACCACCATGCCGCCCGACCCCATCATAGCGCCGAGCTGGATCAAGTCCGCGTAGTCGGTCACCGTGTCGAGGTGCTGCTCTGGAATGCAGCCGCCCGACGGACCGCCGATCTGCACGGCCTTGAACTTGTGGCCGGGCAGCGCGCCGCCGCCGATATCATAGATGATGGTGCGCAGCTTGATGCCGACCGGCACTTCCACGAGACCGGTGTTGCGAATGGCGCCGGAGAGCGCGAACACTTTGGTGCCGGCCGCTTTGCCCAATCCGAGATTCTGAAAGTACTCGGCGCCGCGGTTGATGATGACCGGTACGTTGGCCAGGGTCTCGACGTTGTTGAGCACCGTGGGCTTGCCGAAGAGGCCGCTGACCGCAGGATACGGTGGGCGCGGCCTGGGCATGCCGCGGCCACCTTCGATGCTGGCCAGGATGGCGGTTTCTTCGCCGCACACGAAGGCGCCCGCGCCTTGCTTGATGGTGATGTCGAACGAGAACAGGCTGCCCAGGATGTTGGTGCCCAGCAGTCCGACGCGCCGGCATTGCTCGATGGCGGAGGTCAGGCGCTCGACGGCCAAGGGATACTCGGCCCGGCAGTAGATGTAGCCCTTGCTGGCGCCGATGGCGTAGGCCGCGATGAGCATGCCTTCGATGACGAAGAAGGGATCGCTTTCCAGCACGGCGCGGTCCATGAACGCGCCGGGGTCGCCTTCGTCGGCATTGCAAATGAGGTACTTCTGCGCGCGCGGCGTTTGCCGGGCGATGTTCCATTTCTGCCCGGTGGGGAAACCCGCGCCACCGCGACCGCGAAGCCCGGCTGCCAGCACCTCATTGCAGACCTCTTCCGGGGTCATGGTGCAAACGGCCTTGGCTGCGGCGGCAAACGCCCCGGCCGCCAGCGCCGCATCCAGGATGCGCGGATCGACGATGCCAGCGTTGCGCAGCACCACCTTTACCTGCTTCTTGAAGAAGTCGGTGGTGTTGATTTCAGGGATGTCGGCCCACGCGGCGCCGCCGTCCCCGTGCCGGCCGTAGAGGAAGCCGTTGCGCATTTCTTCCCGCACGAACACGGCTTCGAGCAACTGGTCGATGTTGCCGAGGTTGATGTCGGCGTAGGCCAGCCTGGGCTCACCCGGCTTCTGGACGTCGACGAACAGCTCGCGCTGGCAATAGCCGACGCAACCGACCTCGACGATCTCGGCCGAGATCTTGTGCTCTTGCAAGAACGCGCCAATCCTGGCGATGACCTTGGTAGAGCCGTTGGCGCGGCCGCAGGTGCCGGCCCCCACGAAAATCAGGGTGCCCTGGCCACCCCGCCTGGCGTTCGCCATGCGCTCTTGCCGCGTCTTCGCGCAGGCATCGTCGCTGTGGCAGATCGGTCCTTCGGCCAAGCAGCGGACGAGGTCGCGGCACGGGTTGCCCGGCCGGTGCGTGCAGCGATTGCAACAAGCCGCAATCAGATTACTTGCTTGCATGGCTCTCTCCTTGCACGGCCTCGTCGAGCAGGCGGTCGAGCTTTTCCACGTCGAGATGGCCGTAGAATTCGCCATCCAGCTTGATGACCGGCGCGATGGAGCAGGCCCCGAGGCAAGCCACCGTGATGATGGTGAACTTGTTGTCAGGCGAGTTGCCGTTGGGTTTGAGATTCAGCTTTCTCGTCAGGTGCTGCGCCAGCTTCAAGCTCTGCTTCACGTGGCAGGCCGTGCCCCGGCACACCTCGATGACGTGCGTCCCCTTGGGGGCGAAGCGGAACTGGTTGTAGAAGGTCGCGACGCCGTAAACGCGGCTTTGCGGGACGCCGGTGGCGTCCGCTACCTTGTTCATGGCGGCCTGGGACAGATAACCTTCCTTGGCCTGAATCTCCTGCAAGATGGGGATAAGGTGCTCTTTGCCAAGCTCCTCATGGCCCGCGATGATCTGATCGACCTGACACATACTGCTTACCTCGGGTGCTGCTGCTCGGTTGTTGATAGGGGAATGGGCTAGGCGACTGCGGTGGCGAGTGCTTCCGCTTCGGCGAGAAGCTGGCGAACGGTAGCCACCAGCTCTGAGGCCACCACGGGCTTCTTCATCAGCTTGGCGGCTGGCCAATCGCGCCCGGTGATGAAGTCAAAGGACTCGCGCTTCTCGGCCATGTGGTCCATGAAACCCGTCAGAAGCACGATGGGAATGCGGCGGGTGGAGGCATCGCCTTCCAGCTTGTAGGCCACGGTGAAGCCTTCGGTGTCGTTGTCCATCATGACGTCGAGGACAATCGCGTCGGGGCGCTGCGAGGCCACCTGCGCCAGCCCATCGGTTCCGTTGTGCGCGGTCACCACATCGAAGCCGTTGGCTTCGAGAACGACCTTGAGCGACCCCACGAGATCCTTGTCATCGTCAACGAGCAGAACGCGCTTCTTCATGGCTTTTCTCCTTGGACTGCAGTGCATTATCGGACCGAAACACTCTGGTTATCAAATTCACAGTGAAAACTTTCACAGTTTTGAGAAGGGGCAACGCGTCTTGGCAGCACATCTTGAGTACTTCCGGCTTACTTGTTCTGGCTAAGAAACGAGAGTTTTTCGAGCTTGGCAGCGATATCGATGCTCTCGACGTAGCCTCCTGGTGCCGGGGTGACGCGCTTGGGGACGAAGTTGAGGATAGAGGTGAGGCCTGCCTTGGCCAGACGGTCCACCAGATGCTGCAGACCGGGCGCACGACAGGTCAGAACCGCGACGCGGATGTTGAACTCTTTGAGGACCGTCTCCATGTCGTCGAGCGCGTAGCAGCGACGGCCAGCAAAGACCTTCCCCACCTTCTCCGCGTCGATGTCGAAGACCACGCCGATGTGAAAACCGCGCTCTTCGAATCCGCGGTAGGCAAGCATCGATCGGCCCAGATCGCCGACGCCAAACAACGCCACGGTCTGCTGGGTATCGGTGCCCAGGATGCGGCTGATGGTGCGGATAAGCTGGTAGACGTTGTAGCCGCGGCTGATGTTGCCGAACGAACCGAAGCTGGCCAGGTCGCGACGAAGCTGGGCCGGGGTCACGCCGACCATCTCGGCCAATTGCTGCGAATAGACATATTCCACGCCGTCGTAGTGCAGCTCTTCCAAAACCTTGCGGTACACGGAGAGGCGCTCGACCGTGGAAACCGAGACGTGGCGCTCGGATTTCTTGCCCGTTTCCCCGACTTGCGGTGCGGTTTCTGGGGTTGTTGCGGGCACGCTCACGATGTTGTGATTATGTTCACAGGTACTCTAATAGTCAAGCGGCTTGTGCGTTCCGGCCTGCAAGCTTGGCGGACACGTCACACTACGGTGTCACGCGTTCGGAGGCAGCAGCGCCGGTCCGCCGAAGGTCGTAGCCAACCCTCAGGAAGACCTCGCGCGACAGACCTGGGATTGGCGCGTGCCCATTGTTGTAGGGCTGAATCAAGACGGTCTTGGCGTTGCCTAGGTTGTAGATTCCGAGGCCGGCGAAGCTACCGGGAACCAGCAGATTCCTGTAGCAGACGTAGGCATTGAGCAGCACCTCGGCCCCGAAATCCTTGGTCTGGGGAGCTCCCGCCGCATCGTAGGCGTAGTACCCGAATCGTTGCGGCCCTAGGACCGAGGCGGAAACGCTGGCATCCAGGTGTCGGAACAGTTCGAAGCCGGCCAGCAGGGCGATCTTGTGCGGAGAGAACCCCAGCAACACCGAGTTGCTACCAGGCACCGCAAGGCTGTCGATCTTGTCCTTGCCGGCGGCCGTGTAGTACGAGTAGCTCAGGTTCGCGAAAAGGCGTTCGGCTCGGAAGCGCAGCTCGAATTCGGCACCCCGCGTTCCCATGCGGTCGTAGTTGCGGTAGCCATCTTTCCCGGTGGTGTCGTCGTAGAAGTACACGAACGGGTGTTGAATCGTGATGTCGTAGCCGTTGACCACCGCGAAGAGTGTTGGGTGGATCATGTACCCCAGCTCGACTTCGTAGACGGTCGTTAGCTCGGACTTCACGTCTGGTGTCTGGGCGAGATTCTCGATCGAAGGCGCGCGGAAGGCGCGGCTTGCCAGCAGCTTGTAGTGGAAAGCGCCGAAGGTTTTGGTTAGGCCCAAGCGCGGAACGAACGAGCCGCCCACCTGTCTGCGGTGCTCGTAGCGTGCGCCTGCGGAGATATTGGTCCACGCGGTTTCAAGCAGGGCCTGACCGTAGACCGTGGCATCCCAATAGCTCACGTGCGAACGCATCTGCGTGGGATCGTTGGGATCAAGAAAGCCAATCACGGTATCGGTGGCGGAATCGACATAGTATTCGGTCCCTGCCAAGAGGTTGAGTGCTCGGGCCACATCCCAAGTCGCGGTCAATCCGCCGAGCACGCGCTGGGCCCGCGGCTTCCAGTAGATAGTCGGGTAGACCGTTTGGGCTGTTTCGGTCGCCGTTCGCCACGGCTCTTGCAATAGCCAGTGCAAGCGTGGGACGACCTTCAAGCCGCGTGGCAATTTCCATGCGTAGCTGATGTTCAGTGAGCTGCTGAGGTAGTTCACGGGCAGCGTATCGGCCAGGGCCACGTCGTAGCCATCGCGCATGGTGGTTCGGTAGGACTCGAAAAGGTAACGAACGCTCAGACCTTGGTAGTCCGCCGCCGCGAGTACCAGCATCGGATTCGAGCGCGCATGGCCGGTAAAATTGTAGCTGGTGCCCGCCATGTCCGTGTAGTTCTGGTCGCTGCGATTGCCTTGGCCAGCGAAGATTCCGGCCTTCAAGCGCAGCCCGGTCGGGCCGCCGAAGGACTTGCCGAATTCAGCGCTGATGGTGCGGCGGGCGAAGGACTTGGCAAGCGATTGCCCCTCGTGGATGGCCCCGTCGAACATCTGGCCGTAGACGCCAGTCACTGAGGCGCCTTCGATCTCCTCCGCGCTTCGCGTGATGATATTGACCACCGCCAGCTCTGCCGAGCCGCCATAGACCACGGATCCAGGGCCGCGAACGATTTCGACGCGCTCGATCTGGTCCACTGGGATGCGATTGCCCAGCTCGGTGGCGTAGTAGAGCAGCTCGAACATCTCGTGCCCGTCGAGAAGCACCATGAATTTTCCTTCGGAGCCCCAGATGCCACGAAACCCGGCATACACGCTGCTGTAGAGATCGCCGCCCAGCTGAAATCCTGGCACCAGGCGAAGCACATCGGCCAGGTCGCGCGCGCCCGAGCGCTGGATTTCCTCACGCGTGACCAGGGTCATGACGTTGGGGGAATCGCGCATACTCATGGGCTTGCTCTTGGTGCTGGTGGTCACCTCTGTGTTCAGCAGATCCTCCAAAGACAGCTCGGTGATGTCTTTGATGCCCGCAAGCATCGGCAGCGGCATAGTCTCCGTTTGCGCTTCCACAGGCACGGTCACCTCGACCACGGGGGGCCGTTCCTGCGGAGACAGCGGCGGCTCCGTTTCAGGGCGAACCTCCGGGGGCGCATCGGACGCTGCGCCCCCATCCTGCGCAAACGCTGGCCCAGCCCACAGCAAGGCGCCGACGAGGAGGAATGGCCCACGCCTCGGGCAGCCCCGAGTGCAGCGGGTGCCCAGCCCCGATGGTGCGCCTCGACCGGTCACGAAATATATCTTCGGCTGAACTGCCCCGAACCAGAAGCCTTTTCGGCACCGCGGCATCTCGTGCTGCCGATACTTCCGCCTCGCACGAGGGGCAACCGCGTTCCATCCCGAGTGCTTGCCAGCGCAAACCCTCTTGTCTCCCGCACTCGGTTGGTCCAAGGTCCGGCATTCGAGGTAAGCAGTTCCATGTCACAGCAACAAGAATTGGGCCGGCGACTGACAAGTGGCAACCAGGCCGTAGCGCAGGCAGCTCTCCACGCTGGCGTCAAGCTTGGCACCGGGTATCCAGGCACGCCATCGACGGAGATTCTGGAGTTCTTCGACAGCATGGGCGGCCCAGCCCAGTGGGCGCCCAACGAGAAGGTGGCTCTGGAAGTCGGCATCGGCGCGGCCTTCGCGGGGGCGCGCGCGCTCGTCACCATGAAGCACGTGGGCCTGAACGTGGCCGCGGATCCGCTGTTCACCGTGGCCTATACCGGCGTGTCCGGTGGACTTGTCATCGTATCGGCCGACGATCCGGGCATGGCCTCCAGCCAGAACGAACAGGACAATCGGCGCTTCGCCGTGGCCGCGGGACTGCCCATGCTGGAGCCGGCGGATTCACAAGAAGCCTACGATTTCACCCTGCGCGCCTTCGCGCTGTCCGAGCGCTGGCACGTGCCGGTGCTGCTGCGCATGACCACGCGCGTGTGCCACTCGGCCACCGTGCTGCAAACCCCTGGCTATTGTCTGTCCCCGGCCAAGCCAGCCAATTTCGTGCGCGACGTTCCCGGCCGCGTGATGATCCCGGCCTATGCGCGGCCGGCGCACAAGCGGCTGCGCGCCAAGCTGGCCGAGCTGGCGGTGTGGAACGACAGCGAGGGGCCCAATGCCACAGTCGAGGGCGACAAGGCACTTGGCATCATCACCTCGGGCATTTCCTTCCAGCACGTGCGCGAGGCCGCGCCCTCGGCACGCGTGCTGAAGATCGGCCTCACCTACCCACTGCCCGTCGAAACCATGCGCCGCTTCGCCGCCTCGGTCGAGCGCTGCCTGGTGGTCGAAGAAGGCGATCCTTTCCTCTACGAAGCCGCGCGCACCGCCGGCATCGCGGTGGAGAACAAGCCCGAAATGTACCGCTTTGGCGAACTGAACGTCGAACGCGTCGGCCGCATCGTCGCCGGCGATACCTCGCCCGAGCCCGCGCCCACGCCCGGCAAGCCGCCCGAGCTGTGCCCCGGCTGCCCGCACCGCAACGTCTTCGAGGTACTGCACGATCTGGACTGTATCGTGTCCGGCGACATCGGTTGCTACACCCTCGGGGTGCTGCCGCCGTTTTCCGCCATGGACACCTGCGTGTGCATGGGCGCGTCCATCGGCGTGGGCCTGGGCCTGCGCCACACCCTGCCGCCCGAACAGGCGCGCCGGGTGGTGAGCGTGATCGGCGATTCGACCTTCGTCCACAGCGGCATCACCGGCCTCATCGAGATGGTTTACAACCCTCCCCCCACCGGCCACGTGCTGGTCATCCTGGACAACGGCACCACGGCCATGACCGGCCTACAAGAGCACCCGGGTACTGGCCGCCGCCTGAATCACGAGACGACAAGTAAACTGAGCTTTGAAGAGCTCGCCCGTTCGCTCGGCATCAAGAACATTCACGTCATCGATCCCATCCTGGATTCTGCCGGGATCCCGCGCGTTCTGCGCGAGGCCCTGGCCAAGGACGAACTGTCGCTCATCATCGCTCGTCGCCCCTGCCTGCTCGCAGCCGGAGCAATCAAGATTCGGGAGAAGACCAATGTCCCCAAGTGATATGAGCAACAACATCACCAACGTCGTCATTGCTGGTCTGGGCGGCCAAGGCGTGCTCAAGGCCTCCGACATCTTGGCCAGCGCCGTGTTCCTCGCCGGCTTCGACGTGAAGAAGAGCGAGATCCACGGTATGAGCCAGCGGGGCGGGTCGGTATCCAGCGACGTGCGCTTCGGCAAGAAGGTGTTTTCACCCATGGTGCCGCCGGGCAAGGCCGACTGTCTGGTGGTGCTGTCGCAAAGCCAGATCGAAGTCGCGCGTCCCATGCTGAAGGCGGGCGGCGCGCTCATCGAGCCCGGCATGATCGACGAGGCCCGCCTGTCCAACAAGAAAAGCCTGAACGTGGCCCTGCTCGGGGCGCTTGCGCGCCACCTCGATCTTGCCGACAATCTGTGGCACGCGGCCATCCAGGCCGCGCTGCCCGAGAAGCTCCACGCGGCCAACCTTCAGGCCTTTGCTATCGGCAAAGGAACATAGGAAGAGGTCATGAACGCGACAGACCCCAAGCCCACCTTCCATCCCGCCAGCGCGCCCGACTTCGTGCCCGCGCCTCTGTTGCGCAAGCTGCAGCTCGACCGGCTGCAAGCCATCGTGGGCCACGCCTACGACAAGGTCGCCCTGTTCCGCGAGCGCCTGCAAGGCCGCAAGGTCACGCCCGCCGACATCCAAGCGCTGGACGACCTGGCCGAGTTACCGTTCACCACCAAGGCCGATCTGCGCGACACCTATCCCTTTGGCCTGTTCGCCAGCTCGCTCAAAGAGGTGGTGCGCGTGCACGCCTCCAGCGGCACCACCGGCAAGCCCATCGTGGTGGCCTACACCAAGGACGACGTTGCGGTGTGGACCTCGGTCATGGTGCGCAGCTTCGCCGCCTGCGGTTTGCACGAGGGCGACATCATCCAGAACGCCTACGGCTACGGCCTCTTCACCGGCGGCCTGGGCGCGCACTACGGCGCCGAGGGCATCGGCGCCACGGTCATCCCGATCTCGGGCGGCAACACCGACCGCCAGATCATGGTCATGAAGGACTTCGGCGTCACCGCCATCTGCTGCACGCCAACCTATTTCCTGCACCTCATCGATCGTGCCAGCCAGCTGGGCGTGGATCTCAGGGCCCTACCCTTGCGCGCCGGCGTGTTCGGCGCCGAGCCCTGGACCCAGTCCATGCGCAAGCACATCGAAAGCGTCACCAACATCGCAGCCTTCGACATCTACGGGCTGTCCGAGATCATCGGCCCGGGCGTGGCCATCGAGTGCCCGAATCACGATGGCCTGCACATCTTCGAAGATCACTTCTATCCCGAGATCATCGATCCCGAGACCGGCAAGGTGCTGCCCGACGGCGAAGAAGGCGAGCTGGTGCTGACCACGCTGTCCAAGTGGGCCATGCCCATGATCCGCTACCGCACGCGCGACATCACGGCGCTCTTGCCCGGCACCTGCCCGTGCGGGCGCAGCCTGCGGCGCATGCGGCGCATCGGCCGGCGCAGCGACGACATGCTCATCATCCGCGGCGTGAACGTGTACCCGTCGCAAATCGAGGCCGTGCTTCTGGAAGTGGAAGGCACCCTGCCCCACTACCAGATCATCCTCACGCGCGAGCACGGCCTGGATCAGATCGAGGTCCAGGTCGAGGTCACGCCCCAGGTCTTCAGCGATCGGGTCGGCGCCCTCGAAGCCCTGGCCGACAAGATCATGGACACCATCGAGCGCGTGGTCGGCATTCGCATCAAGGTCACCCTGGTCGAGCCGCAAACCATTCAGCGCAGCGAAGGCAAAGCCAAGCGGGTCATCGACAAGCGAGGACAATCATGAAGATCCAGCAACTCTCCATCTTCGCGGAAAACAAGCCCGGCCACTTGGCTGGCCCTTGCCGCCTGCTGGCCGAGCAAGGCGTGGACATCCGTGCGCTGTCGGTGGCCGACACCCAGCACTTCGGTATCCTGCGACTCATCGTGAACGACGCCGCCAAGGCCACCAAGCTTCTCGAAGGCGCGGGGCACGTGGTCAAGGCCACCGAGGTGCTGGCCGTCGAAGTTTCGGACCAGCCGGGCGGCCTGGCCAAGGTGCTCTCGGCGCTGGAAGGCTCGCCGGTCAACATCGAATACATGTACGCCTTTCCCTTCGGGCATCAGGGCAAGGCCGTGCTCATCTTCCGCTTTGCCGATCCCGACGCAGCCATTGCCGTGCTGCAAGCCAAGGGTGTGCCCATGCTAACCGGCGACGTGCTGCTCAAGGCCTGATGCCAGTCGCACACACCATCGCCCAGCAGCTCGAACGCGCCTCGTGGATCCGGCGCATGTTCGAGGAAGGCGCGCGCCTCAAGCAAGAGCGCGGTGCGGAGAACATCTTCGACTTCACCTTGGGCAACCCCGAGGTCGAGCCGCCCGTGCAGACCCTGGAGACCCTGCTCCGAATCGTCCAGCGTGGACTGCCCGGCCACCACGGCTACATGCCGAACCCCGGATTCCCCGAGGTGCGCGCGGCCATGGCCGAGCGGCTTCACCGCGACAGCGGTCTTGATTTCAAGCCCGAGCACATCTGCATGACCACGGGCGCGGCGGCAGCCTGCAACGTCATCTTGAAGGCCATCCTCGATCCTGGCGACGAGGTCATCCTGCTGGCACCCTACTTCGCCGAGTACCCGTTCTATGTAGGCAACCACGGCGGCCGGACCATCGTGGTCGACACCGATGCCGACTTCCTGCCCGACGTGGACAAGATCGCCGCGGTCATCACCAAGCACACGCGTGCCATCCTTCTCAACACGCCCAACAATCCCTCGGGCCGCGTGTATCCGGCCACGGTGCTGCGCGAGCTGGAGGCCATGCTGTCGCGCCTGCCCCAGCCGCCGCTGGTCATCAGCGACGAGCCCTACAAGCAACTGGTCTACGACGGCGGCAAGCAGCCCGACGTGGCCGCCCATATCACGAACACCGCCATTTGCTACTCGTGGTCCAAGGCCCAGGCCCTGGCCGGCGAGCGCATCGGCTTTCTCGCACTTTCCCCGCGCCTGCCCGACGCGGCCCCAATGGCCGCGGCCTGCGCCTTCGCCAACCGCACGCTCGGCTTCGTGAACGCGCCCGCCCTGTGGCAGAGGGTGATGGCCGAAGCGGCGGACGCCTGCGTGGACGTGGGCGCGTACGAGCACAAGCGCGACGTGCTGTGCGACGGGCTCTCGGCCGCGGGCTACGACGTGCGCAAGCCCGAGGGCGGCTACTACGTGTTCCTGAAGACGCCCATTCCCGACGACGTGGCCTTCGTGGGCCACTTGCTTGGGCAAGGTGTGCTGGCCGTACCCGGCACCGGCTTCGGCCGCGCCGGCTACATCCGGCTGTCCATGACCGTGCCCATGGACACCATCCTCCGCTCGCTGCCCGCCTTCGCCCGCGCACGTAACGCGATAGCTGGCTAGCGAATGGTTCGCCGGTACGCCTTGGGGCTCACGTGCTGGATGCGACGGAAGACCTTGCAGAAGTGATTGGCATTGGCGAAACCGCAAGCGGCGGCGATCTGCTTTAAGGGCGTGTGGGTTTCGAGCAGCAGCCGCGCGGCCTCATGAATGCGCACCTCGGTTGCGAAATGCGCGGGCGTAAAGCTGGTGCGGGCGCGGAAGAGATGACTGAAGTGGGTTCGGCTCATGCCGTACTCGGCGGCCAGGGCATGGACATCGAGGGCCTTGGGCAAGCCCGCGACAATGCGTGAGCGGACCGCCTCCAGAAGTTGCTGGCCTTGGTCGGGGCTGCCACGTGAGCTGTCGCGCGCCTGCTGCGCAGCTTGCTCGCACACAAGAAGAAACTCGAACAGCGCCAGTTCGACCTCGAAGCGATTGGAGAAATCCTTCTTGATCGCACCTCGCACCAGCCGCGCGGTGCTGGCGGCCAACGGACCATCGGGCGCCACCTCGATCAGCGGGCCCGTGGCCGCGACCTGCTTCGCCATGCGGGCCAGGAGGTAGGGGTGGTAGATGGAGATCCAGGCAAACGTCCAGCCTGGCGAATCCTGGGGCAGGTAGTAGCGATGCCGCGAGGGCATGAGCGAGATGAAGGCCTGGCCCGGCGTGACCCGCAAAGGTGGCTGCCCATAGAGCTGGAAGTGCCCCCAACCGGCCAAGGTGAGCTGGAAGGCGAAGAGAGGCGGATCCCCGCGCGCCAGACGCTTCATGCCATCCCAGTGGTAACTGGTCGGATCGGTTCGGGTTTCGATGCTGCCGAAGAACGCCGTTCGCGGCGTCCACCACGAAGGCGATGGTACGGGTTTGCGTGACAGAAGGGTGAGCTGATGCAGGACCGCTGCCCATTCCGGTGGCGGCTGGGGTCCAGGATTTCGGCTGGCCACCACGTCGGAGGTAAGCACCTCGTACGACCGGCGCTGCCACAACGCCACCTTCGACTGGGAGGCGATCCGGTCTGTCACGAATAGACCCTACATCGGACATCTTGACCGTCGCAAGCTGAATTTCCCGGACGTAGCTTGGATTTTGCCTTGCACAAATAGACGAGAAACCCATGCCTTGTCTCCCATGGCGCCCCTGTCCAGACGTGCGCGCAAGCTACCGATGTGAATACTCTTAGGGACCCCAGCCACAGGTGAATCATGACAACCAAAGGTGATCGTCCGAACACGAAACTACTCATCCTCGCCGTAGCGACCGGCGTGCTCTGGGGCTGCAATGGCTCCGGCCAAGGTGGTGGACCAACGGGGGGAAACACCGGCCGCGGCGGAGCCACGGGCTTGGGAGGTAGCTCTGCCGCTGGCAGCGGCGGCTCGGGCGGCACACCTGGAACCGGCGGGAGCGCCGCGACCGGTGGCGCGACCGGCGTCGGCGGCAGCGCTGGAAGCGGCGGCAGGACTGGAACTGGCGGAAACGGCGCGACCGGCGGCAGCAGCGGGTCTGGCGGCTCGACAGGAAGCGGTGGCGGCGCGGCGAGCGGCGGGGCGACTGGAAGCGGTGGCAGGACGGGCGTTGGCGGCACCACCGGAAGTGGTGGCGTGACAGTCACGGGAGGGACGGGAGCTGCGGGTGCGTCGACCGGCGGCGCAGTGGGAAGTGGCGGTACCCAAAACGCGAGCGGGGGGAGCACCGGCACGGCCGGCGCTCGCACAGGTGGGGCGCCAGGCTCAGGCGGTCTATCGTCGTCGGATGCCGGCGCGACCGGAGGTACCGGTGGCGCGACCATCCTTGGGGCCACGCCGCCCATGGGCTGGAACTCTTGGAACGCGTTCAATTGCAGCGGCCTCAACGAAACCGTGGTCAAGAGCATGGCGGATGCCTTCATCTCCACCGGCATGAAGGATGTTGGGTATCAGTACGTCAATCTCGACGACTGCTGGATGGATGGGCGCGATTCGAGCGGCAAGTTGAAACCAAGCGCGAGCAAGTTCCCCTCGGGGATTGCCGCGCTCGCCGACTACGTTCACGGCAAGGGCCTCAAGCTTGGCATCTACTCGACGCCCAACACCAAGACCTGCGCCGGCCTCTACGGCGGCTACACCGGCGGCGTGGGCAGCGTCGGTCACGAAACCACCGATGCGCAATCCTTCGCCTCGTGGGGTGTCGATTATCTGAAGTACGACAAGTGCCAAGGTCAGCTAAGTGCGTTTGCGACCATGCGCGACGCGCTCAAGGCAACCGGCCGTCCCATCTTTTACAGCATCAATCCGGCGGACCAAGGTCCCTATTGCGTCCCAAGCAACTGCTCGATCAACCTGGTTTCGATCGCGAACATGTGGCGTATCGAGTTCGACATCTCGGCAACCTGGGCCGATGTCACGCGCCTCATCGACAAGGACAAGCCCGAGTATGCCGGCGCAGGGCCAGGGCACTGGAACGACCCCGACATGCTGGAGGTCGGTAATGGCCTCAGCGATACGGAAGGGCGCGCCCATTTCAGCATGTGGGCCATCATGGCGGCCCCGCTCATCACGGGCAACGACCTGACCAAGATGAGCGCGACGACCAAGGCCACACTCACCAACAAAGAGGTCATCGACGTCAATCAAGACCCGCTCGGCAAGCAAGGCCGCGTGGTGGCCACGCCGGGGACGAACCTGGAGGTGTGGTCGAAGGAGATGTCGGGGACCAACACGCGCGCGGTTGCCCTGTTCAATCGCAGCACGGCCAGCGCATCGATCACCGTCAAGTGGACCGACATCGGCATTCCCGCTGGCGCTGCCACGGTCCGCGATCTGTGGGCCGCGAAGGATGTGGGCCCGGCCACGGACTCGTACACGGCGAGCAATGTTGCCAGCCACACCGTCGTCATGCTCAAAGTGGTGAGCACCCCGTAGCTGCACGCGCGAGCTACTTGCTTCCCTTATTTTCCTGCAGTACGGACTGCACGGCATCGCACAGTTGTTTGGCGTTGTAGGGCTTGGGCAGCACGGCGCAGAAACCGTGACGGCGAAACTCGGCCATCAGCGCGTCTTCTGAATAGCCGCTCGACACCACCAGACGCGCCGTGGGATCGACGGCCAAAATCTTCTCCGCCGCTTCCCGTCCGCCCATCCCGCCTGGCACCGTCAGATCGAGAATGACCACATCAAAGCGCTGCCCGCCCGTGAAGGCGTGGCGATAGGCCTCGACCGCGGCCCCGCCGTTGGCCGCGCCCTGGGTTTGATAGCCGGCATTCTGCAGGACCCGCTCAGCGATGCGCACAACCATGGCTTCATCGTCCATGACCAAGACACGACCGGTCCCGCACTGCCCCTCGGGCGACGGCGACGGTACAGATTCCTTGCCCTTGAACGCCGGCAAACTCACGCGAAACTTGGTTCCCGAGCCGAGTTTCGACGACACCCGAATGCGGCCACCGTGGTTCTGAACGATAGAGAAAGCCACCGCCAAACCGAGCCCGCTGCCCTTGTCCTTGGTGGTGAAGAACGGCGTGAAGATCTTTTCGATCGCCTCGGGGGCAATTCCAGGACCGTGGTCGCTGACTTCGATACAAACCTCGTCCACGCGCTGGCTCTTCTGCCGCGACACCTGCACCTCGACCACACCACCACCGGGCATGGCTTCCACGGCATTGCGCACCAGATTCTGAAACACCTGGGCCAACTGACCTTCGTCGCCGATCACCGCGCAGCGCTCGCTTGGCAGATCAAGCTGGCACTGGACGTTGCTGCCGCTGGCCGCGAGACTGGCCGAGTCGCGCACCACCTGCACGATGTTGACGTTCGTCCGTAGCGGCGCCCCGCCTTTGGCAAAGGTGAGAAGCTGGCGCGTCAGTGCAGTACCACGGGTTGCCGCGCGCTGAGCCTCGTCCAGCAGTTCCCACGCCTGCTGCCCCTTGTCGAGTTGCAACTGCGCCAGGCTGATATTGCCGATGAGCCCCGTGAGCAGGTTGTTGAAATCGTGGGCAATGCCAGCCGCCAGCGTGCGGATCGATTCCAGCTTCTGCACTTGCAGTTGCTCGTCTGCCCCGCGCAGGCGCTCGGTGGCTTCGCGAAACACGCCAACCACGCAGCGCTTGTTGGAGATCACGGTCCGTCTCGCGCTCACGTCAGCCAGAACGACGCTGCCATTCTTGTGCAGCATGGGGATTTCCATGGCGTGGTCCTGTTCGCCACGCACCATGGACTCGAAGATCTGGACCACCGCTTCGACCTTGTCCTTTGGGTGAATCGCGTTCACCGTAAGAGCGACGAGCTCGGTCGGGGAATAGCCGAGCATGTTGCAAATGGCCGAATTGGCCATGACCAGCTTGCGATTCGAAACATCGGCCACGACGATGCCGTCGCCCACGGTATCGAAGACATCGCGAAAGCGCGCTTCGCTCTCGGCCAGTGCATCCAGCGCCATGCCCATGGCCAGGGCGTGGGCCAGCCTGGGAGAAACCAGATCGATCACCGTGCGCATCGCTGGAGCGATGCCGTCGACGCTCTTGACGGCTGCGTTCAGGGTTCCCGAACAACGCCCGCCGGAAAGCAGCGGCACGCTGTAGGTACAGAGAAAGCCGTGG
>Ga0302323_100002097_pt1 | contig 16209 bp, 12 predicted proteins | sample Fen_T0_3_FD_201950 | JGI IMG/M metagenome (GOLD analysis project Ga0302323, IMG submission 201950) | Peat permafrost microbial communities from Stordalen Mire near Abisko, Sweden - Fen_T0_3 | ecosystem: Environmental > Terrestrial > Soil > Wetlands > Permafrost | place: Sweden: Abisko... | reverse complement strand
CTGTCCGTTCAAGCCGATCTGTTGCAGCATGCCCTTAGCCGAAGCGATGACAGCGAACTCCCAGGTCGGAGAGCCGGACACGGCGTTAGCCAAGTGCACCTGGTCCAAGGCTGCTGGTTGGAAGCCCGCGCCGAAGTTGACGCACGTCAGTACGTGCTCGTAGCTGCCTGGAAAGGGGGGCGCACCGAAGCCCACCGGGTTTACGATGTCTATCGGACAGGCGAAAAGTTGCTTCTGCGGATCATAGCCACAGCAGCGCATCTTTTCGTAACCCGTATTGCCGAGGTAGCTCAGCTTGCCGCAGTATTCTGCGGCTTTCTCGGGCGGGAGCTTAACCGGATCCACGGCATCCGCAGCGCACGCCGAGTACTTGGCGTAAATCTGGGCTTCGATCGCCAGTGCTTTCTCGGAGCCGGGAGACTTCTCGATCACTGGGTTGGTGAGCAATTTGGCAATCTCTTCTTTGATCTTGTCGCCACACACGGCCTGTTGTGCGCTGGCATTCGGCGTAGACGCGGAAATGACGGCCAGCGCTCCGACGCCAACAACGCTGAGCTTGCGAATCATCGTCGACATGTTCGATTCCCCTTGGTTGTGAGTGAAAGCGGATTTGCCTTCACTCACGAGTGCTTCAAGCAAGCGGTATGCCTCTGAGCTTTTTGGCGACGGCAGCTCGCCATGACGTGCGAAGCGCCCCAGGACTCGGCTGAGAATCCGCGCCCTAGTGCCGTGCTTCGCGACAAAAGTCCGTCGACCCGACGAAGTCCGCCATCGGCTGCCGCGCTCGCAATGTTCCCGCACGGTGGCGACTGGTCGTCGCCGCGGCGACGACCAGTCGCCCCGTGCGCCAGATCGGAGGACTGCGAAGCCGGCGTCCGTTTCCGCCAAGCTGCTGCCGAACAGCTGCACATCCAGCTCCGCATTTGAGGATAACGAGCGTGCCCGGGTCGAGGGCTCGCAGCGAGGCGGACGCAATACGCTCTCGGCTGTGGCTCGAAGACTCACGCGCCTGTCATCAAGCGGACTCCCGGGGTTCGTAAAGAACCTTGGAGCAATACCTATTTCAAGCGCACACGTGGCGAGTGAAAAGTTCGAGCAATGCACGCTTTATCGAGCAGTGAGGATCTGGATCACGGGACGATGTGGGAAGCGATGCGTTTGTTGCTGGAACGGCTGAACGGCACTCTCGACAGCGCGACGGCAATGGATGATTGCCTCGACATCGTGGTCGAGCTGCTCGGCGCGGACCGCGGGCTGATCGTCCTGACATTCGAGAGCGGCGCGTCGCACACGACCACCGCGCGCAAGGCGTGCAGGCCGCTCAGCCCCGAACAACGCGAAGAAATCAGCCGTACGATCGTGCGCGAAGCGCTCGATTCTTCGAGTTTCGTCCAATGCTTGCCGCGCGAAATGGGAGACCTCTCGGCGAGCATGTCCGACTTCGGCATCGTCGCGGCTCTCGCGGCGCCCTTACCTGGGCGAGCGCCGGGCAACGCAGCGCGCGCTGTTTTGTACGTGGATTTTCGGGACCCGCGCAAACACATCGGAGATCGTCACATCGAGTTCTTCCTCGCGGCTACGACGCTGGTCGGTGCAACGCTGGATCAGATGTCACGCTCGGAAATCACTCGCGCGCACTTGAAAGAAGCCGAGACTCATTGCCTGGAGTCGCGCCGCGCGCCTGTGCTCGAGGAGCTATTGGCGCCGCCGTCGATGGTGCTGATTCGAAATGACGTGCTCGCCGCGATCCATGGCAACTCGACGCTGCTGATCCTCGGAGAATCGGGCACAGGCAAGACCCTCCTAGCGCATGCCATCGCCGAAGCGAGTGGAAGGCGCCCGATCGTGCGCGCCATTTTGGGGTCGAGCGACGATTTGAACACGATCAGCTCGGAACTTTTTGGTCACGAGCGCGGCGCGTTCTCGGGCGCCGTCGCGCGTCGCGCGGGCTTGGTGTCGTTCGCCGAAGGCGGAACGCTCTTGCTCGACGAGGTCATGAATTTTCCGCCGCACGCGCAGAGGCTGCTACTCGATCTGACACAATTCGGCACGTATCGACCGCTCGGCTACGATCGGCCCGAACCCAAGCGCGCGAACATTCGTTTGATTGCGTCGACCAACGGTGACGTGGAGCTCGCCATGCGCGACGGCCGATTTCGAGGCGACCTCTATCAACGTCTCGCGGGAACCGTGATCGAGCTCCCGCCGCTTCGCGAGCGGCGAGAGGACATCGCTTTCCTCGCCGAGCGCGCGTTGTCTGCTGATCGAAGCCGCAACTGGTCGTTGTCGTCGTCTCTCAGGCGCTTGCTGGTGTCTCCCTCGATCCAGTGGTCGGGCAACATGCGTCAACTCGAGCGCCTAGTGCTGAGGGCTCGCGAGCGGGCCCTCGCCAGCGATCGGGCGATTTCGGTGCTGTCTGCCGAACACGTGGATCCACGGGATATCGAAGGGTCGTCGCTTCGGCGCGCCACCGCGCACGGCGCTTCGCTGCAGTCGTCGGATACGTGGCAGAAACTCCAAGACGAGCGGGAGCGGTTAGACACGCGGGAGCAGCAGTTGATCCGTGAGGCCCTCATGCGCTCATCAGGAATCGTCGCGCACGCAGCACGCGAGCTCGGCATCGCTCGGACCACGCTGTCCAGCCGAGTCGAGACACTCGGCTTGCGAGGTCCACGAAATAATTGAGAAATTTCGAGGCGCCGGGACTGGGCGCGACAGCTTCGTCTTGGCCTTGACAGAGCGGCCGGAAAGGGACAATACATCCGCACATCTCGATAGTAGGATTGATGGCCCTCTCGCACTATGTCGAAACGCTCAACCTGTTGGGCGATGAAAGCCGGATTCGGCTGTGCGCACTGCTGCGCGAGCGCGAGCTGTGCGTGTCGGATCTGGTCCGGGTGACGGGCATGGCCCAATCGCGGGTGTCGACGCACCTCGGCCGGCTGCGCGAGGCGGGCTTCGTCTGGGACCGGCGGCAGGGCACGCAGTGCTTTTATGGCTTGGCGCTCGATACGCTGCCCGGCACCGCCAGGGCCGTGCTCGATGAAGCCGAGGCATCCGAAGATCCAACGCTGCTCGGCGATCAAAAGCGTCTGCAAGAGCTAGAGGCCGAGCGGCGCGGGGGGTTGCCGGAGTCCGTGGCTGATGAGCTCGAGCGGTATTATTCGCCGGGTCGTACTTGGCAATCGCTCGCGCTCGGCATCGCTGCGCTGCTCAAGCTGGGCGATGTGCTGGACGTGGGGTCGGGGGACGGTGCGGCTGCGGCTGCGCTTGCGCCGCACTCTCGATCGCTCACCTGCATCGATACCAACGCGCGTCTGATCGACGTCGCCAAAGAGCGTCTGGCGCGCTTCCCGCAGGTGACCGCGCAAGTCGCGGACGTCCACGCGCTACCCTTCGCGGACGCTTCGTTCGACGAAGTGATGATGTTTCACACCCTGACCTATGCCGAAGAGCCGGCGCGCGCGCTGGCTGAGTGTTCACGCGTCCTGCGGCCAGGGGGGCGCTTGGTTTTGCTTTGTCTCAATCAACATCAACAGCACGAAGTGACTGCGCGCTACGGCGAGCGCCACCACGGGTTCTCGCCCCGCGCCGTTCGCAATCTACTCTCGGCGGCCGGTTTAGACGTGAAAGCCTCTGAAATAGCCTCTCGCGAAGCAAAAAAGCCGCACCTTGAAGTGGTGCTCGCGATCGGCGAAAAATCGCCGCTCTCGCCCGCCAAACGCACTAGCCCTAAGCTCAGCTGAGCCGAGTCTTGAACATGTCGAATCTGCATCCCATCCAAAAACTGCTTCAGAACCGCATCGCCATCATCGACGGCGCGATGGGCACGACCATTCGTACCTACGGCATGACGGAGGCAGACATCCGGGGCGAGCGCTTCAAAGACTCGCGCAAAGATTTGCTGAACAACGGCGACTTGTTCTCGCTCACGCAGCCGAAGATGATTTGCGACATCCACCGTCGCTTCCTGGAAGCCGGGGCGGACATCATCGAGACCAATACCTTCGGTGCCACCAGCATCACCCAGAGCGAATTCTTCGTCGACGATCCGCGTGAGCACGGTGGCCGGAAGGATCCGGAATTTTACCAAAAGATCATCGACGACAAGTTCCTCGCCGATTTGGCTTGGGAGATCAACGAGCAGTCGGCCCGGCAGTGCCGCGAGTGGGCGGATCGTGTAGCCAACGCCGACGGCAAGCCGCGCTTCGTGGCCGGCGCAATCGGTCCGCTGACGGTTTCGCTCTCGAACTCGCCGGACGCGGATGACGCAGGCTTCCGCGTTTGTACCTTCGACCAGGTCAAAACCGCGTACGTTCAGCAGATCCGTGCGCTGATCGCGGGCGGCTCGGACGTGCTTTTGGTCGAGACCATCTTCGACTCGTTGAACGCCAAAGCCGCACTCGTGGCCATCCGTGAAGTCTACGATCAAGATGGCAAAGAGCTGCCGATCATGATCTCTGCCGCGGTCGGTCGCGGCGGGGAGACGATGATTTCTGCGCAGACCATCGAGGCCTATTGGAATGCAGTCAAGCATGTGAACCCGATCTCGATCGGCTTGAACTGCTCCCTCGGCCCGGATTTGATGTACCCGTTTTTAGCCGAGCTATCCGAGAAGTCGAGCGCGGCCATCTCTTGCTACCCGAACGCGGGCCTGCCCAACCCGCTCTCGGTCACCGGCTTCGATCTCGAACCGCCGGACATGGCGCGCTACCTGGGGGACTTCGCCCAGAGCGGCCTAATCAATATCGCCGGCGGTTGCTGCGGCAACACCCCCGAGCACATCGCGGCCATCTCGCAAGCCTTGGAAGGCAAGCCCCCGCGCGGTTACGAAGACGCGAGGCGCGACGCCGCGGCCGTGAGTGTCAGTGTTCCAGGGGCTGTCGCCGCTGCGGGCGCGCTCGAACGCCCGCTCGAACGCCCGCTGCGCCTGTCCGGCTCGCAGCCGTTTACCCAGCAAATTGGCGTGTACATGATGCTCGGTGAACGCACCAACGTGGCCGGCTCGCCCAAGTTTGCCAAGTTGATCAAAGAGGGCAAGTACGAAGAAGCGGTCAGTGTGGCGCGTCAGCAGGTCGAAAACGGCGCCAACGTGATCGATATCTGCATGGATGAGGGCATGATCGACGGCGTTGTCGCCATGACCCGGTACCTGCAGCTGCTCGGCAGCGAGCCGGAGGTGGCCAAGGTGCCGTTCATGGTCGATTCCTCCAAGTGGGAAGTGATCGAGGCGGGGCTCAAGTGCCTGCAGGGCAAAGGGATCGTGAATTCGATCTCGCTCAAGGAAGGCGAGGACAAGTTCAGGCAGAACGCGCGCGCGGTGCTCAAGTACGGTGCGGCCGTGGTCGTGATGGCCTTCGACGAGCAAGGCCAAGCCGCTACGTATGAAGATAAAACCCGTATCTGCAGCCGGGCGTATCACATTTTGGTCGATGAGCTCGGCTTCCCGCCGGAAGACATCATCTTCGATCCGAACATCCTGACCGTTGCCACGGGCATGGAGGAGCACAACAATTACGCGCTCGATTTCATCAACGCCACCCGCTGGATCAAGCAAAATTTGCCGCATGCCAAGGTCAGCGGCGGCGTGTCGAACATCTCCTTCAGCTTTCGCGGGAACAACAAAGTTCGCGAGGCCATGCACTCGGCGTTCCTGTACCACGCCATTCAAGCCGGCATGGACATGGGCATCGTCAACGCTGGCATGCTCGAAGTATATGAAGAGATCGAGCCAGAGCTGAAAGTTCTGGTCGAAGACGTGCTGCTAAATCGCCGCCCGGATGCCACCGAGCGCCTGGTCGATTTCGGTGAGAAGCTGAAGGCGGAGAGCGCTGGCACCGTTACCACCAAAAAAGAAGCCGAGGAGTGGCGCAACGGCACGGTGGAAGCGCGCTTGTCCCATGCGCTCGTCAAAGGCATCGACGCATACATCGACGCCGATACCGAAGAGGCGCGTGCCAAGCTCGGCCGCCCGCTGCTCGTGATCGAAGGCCCGCTGATGGACGGCATGAGCGTGGTCGGAGACTTGTTCGGTGCGGGCAAGATGTTCTTGCCGCAAGTTGTGAAATCCGCGCGCGTGATGAAGAAGGCCGTGGCCTACTTGTTCCCGTTCATGGAGGCCGAGAAAGCCGAAATGGCGGCTTCTGGCCAAGTCGTGAAAACGCAGGGAAAAATCGTGCTGGCCACGGTGAAGGGCGATGTTCACGACATCGGCAAGAACATCGTCGGCGTGGTGCTCGCCTGCAACAACTACGAAGTGATCGACATGGGCGTGATGGTCCCGTGTGAAAAGATTTTGGAGCGGGCCAAGTTGGAGAAGGCGGACATGATTGGCCTGAGCGGTTTGATCACGCCCTCGCTCGATGAGATGACCCACGTGGCACGCGAAATGGAGCGCCAGGGCTTCAAGTTGCCGCTGCTGATTGGCGGCGCCACGACCAGCAAAGCACACACCGCGATCAAGATCGCGCCGCACTACAGTGAACCGGTCGTGCACGTGCTGGATGCCAGCCGCGCCGTACCGGTCACCACCAGCTTGCTCAGTGACGATGGCAAAGCAGCCTTCGTCGCCGCGCATCGCAGCGAGTACGAAAAACTGCGCCGCACGCACGCTTCCCCGAAGCAGAAGCTCGTACCGATCGAAGAAGCGCGCAAGCATCGCCCGCCCATTGACTGGAAGCCGGAAGACGTGCCTTGCCCGGAGTTCACCGGCGTCCGCGTGCTGAACGATTTTCCCCTCGCGACCCTGCGCGACTACATCGATTGGACACCCTTCTTCCACACCTGGGAGCTCAAAGGGGTCTATCCGCGCATCTTCGACCACGAGAAATACGGCGAACAGGCGCGCCAGGTCTTCGCCGAAGCCAATGCGCTTTTGGACGTGATCATCGAGAACAAGCAGATCACTGCACGCGGCGTGTACGGCCTATTCCCGGCCAACGCGGTCGGCGATGACGTCGAGCTGTACGCCGACGCGGCCCGCACGCGGGTGCTCGATCGTTTCCACTTCCTCCGCCAACAGGCGCAAAAGAACCCGACCGATGCTTGTCGCTCGCTGGCGGATTTCATCGCTCCTTTGGGCAGCAACTTGCCCGACCACATCGGCGCCTTTGCCGTTACCACCGGCATCGGGCTGAAAGAACTGTGCGACGGCTTCCGCGCCAAGCAGGACGACTACAACGCGATCATGGCCGAAGCGTTAGCCGATCGCTTGGCCGAGGCTTTTGCCGAGTGCTTGCATCAGCGCGTGCGCGAAGAGTGGGGCTACGGCAAGGCCGAAGATCTGACCAAGGACCAGCTGATCCAAGAAGAGTACCGCGGCATCCGCCCTGCCGCGGGTTACCCCGCATGCCCCGATCACACGGAAAAAGGCACGCTTTGGCGCCTGCTCGAGGTCGAAAAGAACACCGGCATGCTGATCACCGAATCGTACGCCATGTGGCCCGGCTCGAGCGTGAGCGGCCTGTATTTCGCCCACCCTGATGCGCGCTACTTCACGCTCGGCAAGATCGACCGCGATCAGGTCGCCGATTACCACACGCGCAAGGGCATGACGGTCGCCGAAGTCGAGCGTTGGCTGGGCCCGAATCTCAACTACGATCCTGCCGGCTGAGTCCCTGGTTTTGTTTGATCGGGATGCTGATCAGTCGAGCTGCTTCAGCATCACCACCGAATAGCCGATCGCGATTTTACGACCGAGGTTCGTGTAGGAATGCCGCTGGTCGCCGCGGAACACGACCACGTCGCCTTCGCCTACGCGAAACGCTTCGCCGGAGGCGACGAGCTCGATCTCACCGCTCTCGCAGGTCAGATACTCGCGCGTACCGGGAGTGTGCGGCACACCGATCATACGGCTTCCCACCGGCAACTCGAGTCGCTCGATTTGCATGCCAGGGATCTTGTCCGGTAGCAGTGAGCTGACCTTGACCTCTCCCCGGGTGCGGAAGGGCAGCGTGCCCTTCGGGAAGAGCCGAGCGTTGGCGCGTGGCCCGGCCACGATTTCCTCGAGTGAGACCTGGAACGCAATGCACACCGCGTGCAGCACTGTGAGGGTGGGATTGCCGCTACCAGACTCGAGGTTGGACCAGGTGGCGCGCGGAAGCCCCGCCAGCTTGGCCATCTGCTCTTGGGTGAAGCCGCGCGCTAGACGCAATTCACGCACGTTGCGCGCCAGCCGGCTTCCTAGGTCATCGCTCATGTAATGGTAGTTTGCCAATATACCGGCACGAATACCAACATAGCGGCACGGGGACCCAGGTTGACTGATGAAAGGCAGGAAGACATGGAGATTTCTGGAACTGCGACTCTGATCACGGGCGCCAGCCGAGGTTTGGGCGCGGCCTTGGCCCTCGAGCTGGGCCGGCTGGGGGCCCGACTGGTGCTGGCCTCGCGCAATCGCGCGGCGCTCGAGCCGGTGCTACGCCGGGTTTGTGCGACCGGCGCAGAGGCACACGCCCTGGAGGCCGACCTCGGCTCCAAAGACGACATCTACTCGTTGGCGGGTGCAGCTACTGCTTTGATTGGGCCGATCGATCTGTTGATCCACAACGCCAGTGAGTTGGGGCCGACACCGTTGCGGCTCTTGCTCGATACCGAATGTGAGGATCTCGAGCGCGTGCTGGCCGTCAACTTGCTCGGGCCATTTCGGCTGACCCGGGTGATTGCAGGCTCGATGGCGCTTCGTGAGCGCGGCACGATTATCCATTTGAGCTCGGACGCGAGCGTCAACGCTTACTCGCATTGGGGCGCCTACTCCGTGTCCAAGGCCGCGCTCGATCACCTGTCTCGGCTCTGGGCCGCCGAGCTTGCCGAACGCGGTGTGCGCTCGTTCAGCGTGGATCCGGGCGAGATGGACACCCAGATGCACGCGGCTGCGCTGCCAGATGCCGATCCTAAGACGTTGTCACGGCCGGAAGACGTGGCGGCGCGGATTGCGGACCTGATCCGCTCCAGCGCGACCCTGAATGGTGAGCGTATCGCGCTGCATTCGTCCGGAGCAAAGTCATGAGGCCCGCTTCTGCTCCGCGTTCCCGAGCGGACGAAGAACGGTTGCTGGTGATCGACCCCTTGGCGGACCGTTTCGGCGACTATCGGATCTCCGAGCTGCCAGAGTTTCTGCTACGGGGTGACGCACTCGTGCTCAACGACGCGGCCACGTTGCCAGCCTCGCTGCGCGCGGGACCGGAGCATGAACTGAGATTGATGTCCGAACTCGACGACGGGACATGGCTCGCGCTCAGCTTGGGCTCTGGGGACCATCGCATGCCGACGGAAGCGCGCGGCGCGCCGCCCGTGCTGGCGGTGGGAGCCGAACTGTCGTTTGGTCACGGCCTGACCGCGCGCGTGCGTGCTGTGGATCCGGGGTCGCCACGCCTCTTGTACATCGAGTTTCGTCAGCGAGGAGGTGAGCTGTGGCAGGCGCTGTATCGCGCTGCTTCGCCCATCCAGTACGCCTACCTGCGCGCGCCGCTCGAACTCTGGGACGTGCAAAATGCCTACGCAGCGCGCCCTTGGGCCGTGGAATTGCCCTCCGCCGGAAAGCCGCTCCGCTTCGAGACTCTATTTCGAATCGTCGCGCGCGGCGTGCGGCTCGTGGCAGTGACCCACGCTGCGGGGCTCTCCTCGACTGGCGACGCCGGGCTCGACGCACGCCTGCCAGTGGCAGAACGGTATGAGTTGGGCGAAGAGTCGGCTGCTAGACTACGCGCGGCCCAAGCGCAGGGCGGGCGCATCGTGGCTGTCGGCACGAGTGTGACTCGGGCGCTCGAAGCCGCCTCGGTGTCGGGAACCTTGCGGGCAGGGGTGCGGCGCACCGACCTGCTGCTCGGGGCCGGTTCGGTGCTGCGCACCTGCGCTGGGCTGCTGACAGGGCTACATGAGCCAGGCACGAGTCATTTCGCGTTGCTTGAGGCCTATGCCTCACGAGCGCTGCTCGAACGATCGCTTCGTCACGCAAGGCGTCGAGGCTACTTGCAGCATGAGTTTGGCGACTCCTGCCTGATTTTGGGCGGCTCGCTAGATGTGACCAATGCGAGCGATGCGACCGATGCGACCGATGCGACCAATGCGACCAATGCGACCAATGCGCGGCTGCTTTCGTCGGAATGGCGGCAGGCGGGCTAGCACGGTGATAGAGTGGCAAGTAAGAGTCTGCTTCCCCCTGACTGAGCCTAGCCCATGAAACGACCACCACTTGCTTTGACCGCGCTGCGTGTCCTTGGCCTAGGGGCTTCGCTGCTCGCCGCTTGCGGGGGCCGCTATCAAACCATTCGCGAGGACGGCACGGTGAGCGGTAGCGGCGGCGCGTCGAGTGCCGGGCGCGGCGGTTCCGCGCCATCGCAAGCTGGGGCGCCGAGCAGCGCTGGGGCGCCGAGCAGCGCTGGGGCGCCGAGCAGCGCTGGGGCGCCGAGCAGCGCTGGGGCGCCGAGCAGCGCTGGGGCGCCGAGCAGCGCTGGGGCGCCCGGGGGCGGCACTTGCGATAACGTCAAATGTGCGCCCACTGCGTGTCCGGCGGGGTCGGTGCCAGTGGTTCCGCCGGGTGCCTGCTGTGCGACCAGCTGTTCTTCCAACTGCCCGCCCTGTCCATCGATCAAGTGTGCCGCGGGCAGTCACGCCGAGACGCTCCCCGGTAGCTGTTGCCCAGCCTGTGTCGGTGACGGGGGCGCAGCCTGCCAGATGGGGCTTCAGGCGTACGCTGCTGAGCGCGCGGCGATCTCGAACAAGTACCAATACGGCTGCTCCAGCGCCAGCGAGTGCGTGGTCATCGCACCCCTCAATCGATGCGAGCAAGGCTGTTCGTACGCTGCGGTTTGGTATGGCCTGGCTGATTCCTTCGGCCCCCTTCTTTCGAATTCGGCGGACAAGTACTGTTCGGGCTGCCAGCTCGGCCCGGTCCCGCCTTGTGCCCCGCCGCCCGCGCTTCAGTGTCTCAGCGGGCAGTGCACGTTCCTTCCGAAATAACGGGCGGAGGGCGCACACTCACGCTCACCGCAGCCTACAGTGCGCGCGGCCCGCGAATGATTGCCCTTCATTTCGCGGGGTACTCAGACGTTATTGGAACCAGACAAGCGTGGCGAGAATGCTACCTTGCGAGGTTCCACGTTGTTCACGTTTGCACTGCTCTCGCGTTCTGTCTTGGGAGTCGCACTTCTTTCGGGTTGTGCCGTCGCGCCACGCGAGGCTGCCTGGCCGAAGCCTGCAACGACCGAGCAACGCTCGGAGGACGAGGCGCGCGTCGTCGAACAACCGCTGTGCGTGGGTGCTCGCGGGTGGTCTGCAGGCTCGCTCGGGGATACGGTCCTCTACCGCACGCGTCGCGTAGGCAATCGAATCGCTGTCGGCTACTTCGTGTATTGGTCTGAGGAGCGGCCTTGGGGCGACAATCCACTCTCGTACACGGTTTTGCCTGCGCTCGCGGTCGATGCGGTATATAGCCACTTTTTGTACGTCTTTCCGGGGCTCAAGGACGCGCTGTACGGTTCGGGAGACATCGAGGGCGTGCAGATCTTGTATGAGCAACGTCCAGACGGCTCGCTCGACGTCGTGAGTGGTCGCGCCGATGACGGCAATCACGGTCCAGTTGCCTTATCACGCTCCGATCTACTCGACTCCAAGGGGCGCGTGGTGCTGCTGACCGATGTTTGGAGTCACCAGCTCGGCGCCCATGGAGCCGGAAGCTTTGCCAATCGGACGCCAACGGAGCTGAAGTGCTACGCCAACGCTTCGTTGCAGCCGATGACTGAGCTCGTTGCGCGGGCATTTCGCTTGGGCAATGCCGGTCATCCCTTGCGCGGCAATCCTGCCTGGATAGAGCCCGGGCTGCCCGAGACTGGACCGGGCGCGGAACAATTGGCTGGCGCCCGGCCAACTACTCAGCGGCATTGAAGCGCGACACTCCCGGACGCTTGCTGGAGCGGCGCGTGCGGTCTACGCACAGGTCATGCTACGCCCCCAGATCTTCGTCACCGTTTTCGGGGTAATCTTCATCGCCGAACTCCCAGACAAGACGGCCGTCGCGGCGTTGGTTTTGGCGACGCGCCATCGGGCCCTGCCAGTGTTTTCGGGCACCGCGCTGGCTTTGATCATACAGAGCCTGATTGCCGTGGCGGCCGGCGGGGTTTTGGCGTTGCTCCCGCCACGCCCGGTGCACATCGGGGCGGGGCTGCTGTTCCTGGTCTCGGCAGTGTCGATGTGGCGGAACCAGGGTGACAAGGGGGAGGTGCCGACCGAGCAGGGAGCTGAGGGCGTTGCGGCCGACTCGGTCGAGCCAAGCTTCAAAGCAACGTTCCTCAAAGCCTTCGCGGTCGTGTTCGTGGCAGAGTTGGGCGATCTGACGCAACTGGGCACTGCCGCAATGGCTGCCCGCTTTCGCGCGCCGGCGACGGTTTTCGCCGCTTCCGCGCTGGCGCTCTGCGCTGTAGCCGCACTGGCTGTTTTTCTCGGCAATCGACTGAGCCGACTGATCAACCCGCGCCGTGTGCAGAAAGTCGCCGCGCTGGTCTTCGGAGTGCTCGGCTTGGGCTTCGTGACGGGCTTGATCTGAGACTCAAGCCGTTTGCGCGCGTGAGCGCTCACTCCAGCAGCCAGGACAGCGCCATTCCAAGATCATTCGCCCGTCGCGCGTCGGTCGACGATTGAGCCGCCAAGCAGCTGACTCGCCGACCGAACTGCGCGCTTTGCTCGTGCGGGGCGAAAGCGCACCGCACTCGACGCAATGGTGAACGACTCCGGGCGGGGATGCGGTTGATTGGGACACGGGACTAGCGCCGACCCAACGGCGCCGGAAGCGTAGACTTAAGCCGCGCGGGGGCGCCCCAAATTAATCGGCGCCCGGGGCAAAGATTCTCGGAAACCAGCCGTTCATCGGCCCAGGAAGAACCATGCAGCACCAGGCACAGCCGTGAATCGTCGCGATTCGGCCCGACCGCCGCAGCGAGTTACGGCATTGGCGGATCTCGAACGGTTGGTTCGCCAGCTGGGGCAGCCGGACCTGGGCTTGCTCGACGCAGCCAGTGAGACGATGCACGGGCTGTCGGCAACCGTCGACCTCGCCCTGATCCCGAAGTTCTTGGATGAGTCGGCAGAGCTGTGCGTGGCTGCGCACACACGCTGGCGCGATTGTACGCCTGAGCAGCGTGCACTGCTCCGCGGCTGTTCACTCGACTTGATTGGTTTGACAGCGGACCAATGTCTGCGTTTGGATCGCATCTTTGCTGAGTATCGGCAGTGTGAAGCTGACGTCAAAGGTGCCGGCGAACAGCTGGCCTGCGCGCTCGATCGCGCCGAGGCTCTGGCCGAGCAAGCGCGGTCGGTGGTCCAGACCGTGTCTGGCGTGCCGCAACAAGGCGTTTTAGCAGAGGTCGAGGATCCAGTGGCCGCGTTCACCAGTGCGCTTTCGAGCCTGAGAGATACCGCGCGTGAACTGCTGGAACGCGGCTCTCCCGGCGTACGCAAGCGCTGCAGCTTGTACGCGCTGGATCAAGCCTACGTCCAGTTGTTGGAGCTAACCTTGAGCGAGCTCGGGGATCTCTCCCGCCGCGCAGCGGATGCAGCCGCGGTCGCGCGCAAGAAGGTCCAGGTCGAGCGAACGCTCGCTTGTGCGCGACCACTCGTCGATCAAGTCGCGCAGGCATTCGATCACGCGAGCCGACTCGATCGAAAAATCATGCCCCTTCGCGCGAGCGCGGATCAGGCGCAAGCCAAGCGTGCTGCGGAGCAAAAGGGGCGTGGCACGGTGGTGATGCAGCAGAAGACGGCTGTCCTCAAGCCTGCGGCGCCAGTGGCACCGAAGCACGTCGAAAAGCTCGTCATCGGTGGCGCCGGCGGGGGCGATCGCTACAAGCGTTAGGCTGCCCCGCTCGGCGCCTCACATATTGAATGCCACCGGCTGGCCCGTGGATTCGATCACGCTCGTCCACAGATCACCGGCAGTATCGACTTGCTTGCGGAAGCGTGTGGCGAGCGGCATGGGTACGTGCACGAAGCGTCCATGCCAACGCCCAATCAACATCTCGGTATTGCCGGCTAGAGCGGCGTGCACGGCGTTGCGGGCCATGTTCCAGCAATACACGCTGTCGGCCGGCGACGCGGGCACGCTGCGGATGTGGTAGCTCGGATCCAGGTATTTCAGGGTGATCTCGAGCCCGCGAGATTTGCAATGCGCGATGATCTTGTCACGCAGTACGACCCCGATGTCATTCAGCTTGGCGTTGCCGCTCGCGTCCGTGGAAGCCGGGCCATCGCTGACGCACAGGTCTTGCCCCGCGCCTTCGGCGACGACGATCACCGCGTGCGAGTCACGGGTCAGGCGTCGTTCGAGTAGCCGGAGTAGGCCGGTCTCGCCTTCCAACGAAACAGGCAATTCCGGGATCAGCACGAAATCCACGTCGGTCGAGGCCAGCGCAGCGTGGCAGGCGATGAAGCCCGAGTGCCTGCCCATGCACTTGACCAAGCCAACGCCGTTCTTGGCGCCTTTTGCTTCGACATGCGCGCTCTTGATCACGTCGACCGCAGCGGAGAACGAGGTCTCGAAGCCGAAGCTGCGATCGATGAAGTGGATGTCGTTGTCGATCGTTTTCGGTATGCCGATCACGCCGATCGACAAGCCGCGATTTTTGATCTCGGAGACGAGGGTCATCGCTCCGCGACAGGTGCCGTCACCGCCGACCACGAACAGCACACCGATGCCGAGCTCGACCAGGCGGTCGACCATCTCTTTCGGATCCTGATTGCCTCGCGAGGTGCCGAGCACCGTGCCACCCTCGTGATGAATCTCCGCGACTGACTCGGGCGTCAGGTTCAGCGGCTGATGCCCGTAGCGGGGGATCATGCCCTCGTAGCCGTAGCGGAAGCCGACGATTTGGCGCACGCCGTAGCCGTGATTGAGCTCCAGCACCAAACCGCGCAGCACGTTGTTCAAACCCGGGCACAAACCGCCGCAGGTGACGATTCCGCATTTGAGCTTGCTGGGGTCGAAAAACAGCCGGTGACGTGGGCCGGCCAGCTCGAACGCTGGAGCGCGCGAGAGATCGTCCTTGAACTCGGTCAGGCGCGACAAGCGGTCGTCGAGCAGCACACGTTCGGCTTGGCCTACGTAGTGAACGGCAGCTTGACTCAAGCGGTCGGCGAGCGGTGAGGGGAACTCACAGGGCCCGAGGATATTGATTTCCAGGTCGGAAGCGACCACCCGCTGAGCTCGCTCCGGAACGGTGAGCGCAATCGACATCCCGAAGGAGTGTGGCGGACTCAGGTTTCCGGGTGCTTTCGGTGGGGTTGCCGCCCAAGGATTGCGGGGACCGTGTGTCGGAGTTCGGCATGGCAACCATTGATTCTGACTCTGGTACCGGCCGCGCTGCACGAAGGACGGTCAATCACCAATTGCCGCTCGTGCCGTTTATCGACTTTTTGATCTGTTTGGTCGTCTTCTTGCTTGCCAATTTGGGCTTTGCCAATTTCGCGCGCTTGCACAGCAGCGCGCTCGTGCCCGGGAAGTTATCGGACGTGCCCGAGGCGGAGCGCAAGCGTTTGCACGTCGAGCTCTTGGACAATCGCTTTCACGTCAGCTGGCGAATTGGAAGCGCGATCGTGGCCAGCAATGATCTGCCGCTGCAGGCTGTGATCGAAGGACGCGGTGACCGACACTATCCGGAGCTCGCCCGCTTTCTGGACCGCGATTGGCGGGCGAACGGGCTGCACCAGGATCCGAGCGACCCGACCTTGGACGAGGCCGTGCTGCACGTCCGAAATTCGGCCGCGTACGAGGACGTGATCGCCGTGTTGGACGCGCTGCGCGCGCCGCAACGCGGCCTGCCTTGGGCCACGCAAGGCTCGGTTTTTACGGTCAGTTTCGCCGCAGATTGACCGAGTTTCTGAGGCGGTTCACATCTTTCCCAGGCGGTGCTAGCTACGGCCCATGAGTGGCCATTCCAAGTGGGCAACGATCAAGCGTGCGAAGGGCAAGACCGACGCGGCGCGCGGCAGAATCTTCACCAAGCTGATCCGTGAAGTCGTGACGGCGGCGCGCATCGGGGGCGGCGACATCGACGCCAACCCGCGTCTGCGAAAGGCCGTCGCCGATTGCCGTGCCCAGCAGATGCCCGCCGACAACATCAAGCGCGCGGTCCAACGCGGTACGGGCGAGATCGCCGGCGCGGCCTACGAGGACGTACTCTACGAAGGCACGGGGCCGGGCGGCACGTTGTTTTTGGTGGA
>Ga0302323_100002096_pt1 | contig 16209 bp, 10 predicted proteins | sample Fen_T0_3_FD_201950 | JGI IMG/M metagenome (GOLD analysis project Ga0302323, IMG submission 201950) | Peat permafrost microbial communities from Stordalen Mire near Abisko, Sweden - Fen_T0_3 | ecosystem: Environmental > Terrestrial > Soil > Wetlands > Permafrost | place: Sweden: Abisko... | reverse complement strand
GCCGCCACCAGCCCGCGCGCAACGACAACTCATGCCGCTATACGCGCAGGTCGATTGCATCCCCGTGAGCGTACAGGCCGTGGCATCCGTTGGTTCGGTCGCTGGACAGTCTGGATTGTTCATGGCTCCACCAAAACCAGGATTGCCCGTCCCACCAGAGGAGCTCCCGCCGCGGCCCGGGCCGGGGCCGGTTCCAGCAGAGGAGCTGCCGCCCTCGCTCGATCCAGCACCGCTCGTTCCAGGTGCCCCGGCAGTCGCTGGTCTACCGGCGCCGCCGGGTGAACCCGCGCTATGACTCCCGCCACCCACGCCAGCGCCAGCGGCGGCCTCGCCGCCATCGGTCGAACCGCCACAGGCCGCCATCGACGCGAAGCCTGCAACGAGCGTAAAACTAATTCCGTATCTTAGGGCTTTCATGAGTTCCTCCTCGGGGTCCGACGAGAGGCGGGACCCAAGCATGAGCTGTTTGACTTAGGAGTAACCAACGCCCACACAGGCAGGCAGCAATTTCAGCGTCGCTGTGCAGGGAGCGAGCTCAACGCCAAATCGCGAGCTTCGTCGTGGGCGAAGCCTTGCGGGTGCTGCGCTAAATAACGCCTGGCCTCGGCGGCCGCCAAAGTCATCCGGCCTAGGCGTTTTTGAGCCCGAAACAGCTGCACTTCGGCCTCTTCATAGCTCGGGTAGCGAGCCAATAGGCGCGCAAAAAGCTCCGCCGCGCGCGCGTCTTCGCCGCGGTTGCGTGCGTCGATTGCCTCTTGGAACATGCGACTCTGCTCGGCCAAGGTGCTGGCCTTGGCTTCGGCTACGGTCGGGCGAGGCATAGCATGCGCCGGCGTCCCACGGCGGGACGCCGCGTCGTCGAGCATGCTCAGTGGCGCGACTGGCGCGACTGGCGCCGAGACCGTCGGCACCGGCGCAATCGCGGCATCGACGTCCGAAGACCAACGCTGACCTGCACCGAGCAACGCAACTTGCACGCCATGTTGCAGCACCCAAACGGACCCACGTGTGACGCTGACTTCAGTCACCGTGTGCTTGCTGCGCGAGGCGACGCCGACCGAGAACACGGTACCGTGTACCACGACCTCCGCGTTCGGCGTCTCGACCACGACGCTGCGGGCAATGCGCGAGTCTTTGTCGACCGAGATGTCGACTCGGCCGACCGCGAGCTTGTAGCGCTCTTCGAGCGCCGTTGTCCGAGGCACGGTGAGCTTCGTGGCTGGGCCGAGATGCACGCTGCTCTTCTGTGAGCGAATTTCGGCTTGAGCCTCGGGGGCCGTTTCGATTTCGCCCAGCGAACGCAGGGCGAAATTGGATCCATGCGGCAGCACGCGGCTCTCGCCGTTCTCAGTCACCACGACTGCGCCCGTCACCTCCGCGACCGTCGAAAACGCTCTGGCGGCATCAGCTGAGCCCTGCTGCACACGGGATGCGATGCCAACCCCGAGGGCGAGCGAGGCCGCAATGCCCAAACCCCAAACAAAACGCGTACGCAGTGATCGTCGCTTGCGATCGGCGGTGGCGCGGATGGAACGCGAGAGCGCGGCGACCACTTGCACGCGGCGGTGCTCAGCGCGCTCGGGATCCTCTACCGGAACGACTTGGCTGCCCAAGCGCCGCAACATTTCGTCCGGCTGCGACGGAGAACGGGGGACGCTCATGACGGCTCCGACTTTCGGCGTGGGGCCACGTGATCGAGACGGCGGAAGAGCTCGCGCCGGCCGCGCACTAGGCGCGATTGGGCAGCGGAAACGCTGACTTGTGTCATCAGCGCGATCTCGGCGAGTTCATGCCCCAGCACATCGTGCAGGAAGACGGCCTCGGCGTGCGTCGACTTCATCTCCGAGAGTTGAATTCTGAGTCGCTCGAGTTCGGCGCGGGCGGAAGCCTCGCCCTCCACGTCTACGCTGGCGCGGATCGGCTCGGCTTCGATGCCAGCTTCGCGATCGAGCACGCGACGCTCTCGGCGCCGCGAACGCAGTGCGTTAAAGCCGACGTGACTGGCGATACTGGACGCCCAGGTGCGCAGGCTGCAGGCGCGCGCGTACGAGCGCCGTGAAAGCGTGACCACGATTTGCTCGAAAGCCGCCTGGACGAGATCATCGTGGTCGACCTCACGCCGGCCGAATACGCGGTACAAAGTGTGGTCGACCACACCGACCAAGCGCTGATAGATCACCGAGGCAACTTGATGATCGCCGCGCTGGACGGCATCGATCAGCTCCTCATCGCTCGGCGTGCGCAGGCCGGACTCGCTGGCGGCGGGCGACGCCGTCGCCGGCGCGGTCACGTTCGGTAACGGAACGACGCGGAGCCTCGGATCGGGACGAAGTCGCGGGCTGCTAGACACCTTAGTGAGGATAGTACCTGACTCTCGAAACAGCAGGCGAACCACCTGAAATCCCTAAAATAGGTGGTATGTTCTGGTGTGATGAGGCGCCTGCCGTCCAGTTCAGCCCGCGGAGTTGCGCTCGCGGCGGCCTTTTGTGCGCTCGGCGTAGCCGGGGGCTGCGGCCGGCAAACCTTCGACTTGCTGAAAGACGACGCGCTGGCGAGCGCCGGCAGTAGTGGTCCAAACGCGGGCGCTGGCAATGATTCCGGCCACGCTGGCGCGGGGGGCGGCTCCGCCGCTGCAGGAAAGGCTGGCGGTGGCGCGGCGGGGGTTGCGGGCACGGGCGGCTTCGGCGGCCGTTTCGGGAACCCTCCGGGGGGCGGCACTGGTAACTCTCCCTGCCTCGGTGAAGGTGGCTGCGGAGGCGATGAGCCGTTTTGCTCCCAGGGTTCTCCCTTCTGCACCCCTTGCCGCGTTAAACAAGACTGCGTTTCGCCTGACGCCACGATCTGCGACCAGGACCTCAAGCGCTGCGTTCAGTGCCGTGTCAACAATCATTGCAATGCCGGTGACGCATGCAACCGGCTCACTGAGCGCTGCGCGAAGGCTTGCGAGCGCAACACCGATTGTGCCGGCGACAGCCAGCATTCGGTGTGCAATCTAGACCTTGGCGGCGTGTGTGTGGCTTGCAACGGGGAAGCGGATTGCAGCGGATCGCTCAATCACTGCTATTGGAATGAATGCGTGCAGTGCTTGGACAGTCGCGATTGCATGGGGAGCCAATCGTGCATGGCCGGGCGCTGCGTCAAATAGTGCGCGGGCCTCTCGCGAGGCCTCAGCGCAGCCGAACGCGCAAGCAGAAGCTCCCGAGGTAGCGAAAGCTGGCCGAGCTGCCAACGGATTCACCCCCGACCTGGACCTCGGTTTCGCCCGAGAGGCCCGCTGCTTGCACCTCTGCGGTGAGCAATAAGTCCGGCACGATTTGCACGCGCGCGCCGAACGAACCCTGCAAGCCAACGGTCCAGCGGAAGCTCGTCTGCGAGCGGCCAAGGGCGCTCGCGTGAGCGTCGAAATATTCTGCCAAGACCTGCGCTCGGAACTCGAGACCCGAGGCGTCCAAGCGCCCCAGCAGCGGCAAACCAGCGCCTAGCGAAACGTCGAACCAGCGCGTCGTCACGCTGCCCGCGCCGGCCTGGATACGAGTCGCTGCGGTGCCACCGATGGTAAAAAACAGCGGCACTTCAGCTAGTGCCAAATCCGCGTACAGAGCGCTACCGAGACGCCAGGGCGGATCCATATCGAGACCCGGGCCGAAGATGGCGGCCGCACCGACAAACATTTGCATCCGTGGCGAGTTGGCGGGCTTTCGCGAGACCGTCGGCGTCGACGCCTCGGGACCGGCCTCGACCGACGGGGAGGACGACGATGACCGGGAAGTCGGCGACGACCGGGAGGGCGGCGACGACCGGGAGGGCGGCGACGCTGACGACGGAGACGCTGAGGGCGATGGCGACGGAGACGCTGACGACGCTGAGGGCGACGGAGACGCTGACGACGCTGAGGGCGACGGAGACGCTGACGACGGCGGCGATGCCGATGGCGATGATGACGGCGACGCTGACGACGGCGCGATGCGGGTGCTCGACTGATCTTCCGGCGCGGGGTTGCTCTCCGCAAGTGTGCCAATCGCGAAACCGACCGCGCGCCAGCGGTCCATGCCCTGGTCAGCCGCCAGGAACGCGAAATCCTTGGTGCGCCACGAATCGTGATCGCCCTGACGCACACCGACTTCGACGCGCATCTTGTCCGCCGATTGTAGCGTAACGATGGCGACAGCGGCTGGCTGCGCGTCGCTGGCATTCCGAGCCAATACGCACTCTGCATCGCGAGCCGCGCGGCTGCAGGCGGAGACCAACACCGTCAGGGCGTCGTTGGACACCTTCGGTGCCGCAATTTCGATGACGATCAGGGCACCGGCCACGCGTCTCTCACCTACTCGAAATCGGCGGCGGGTTCGAGCAGGGAAAGAGCACCGCGCGGCGCCGCGGTCTCGAACACCTGACCGCGCCGATCGGAAAGGCCGAGCCGCACCAGACCATCGGCACGCAGCAGTGCGAACGGCTGGGCCGGACTGGGCGTATCTTGTCCAACGGGGATGATCACCACCAGAGTGGGATCGTGACCTTCGGTTGGCTTCGACACACTCTGTTCACATTCTGCGGCAACCGCGCCGCTCGGATCGCGATCGCGCGTGCGCGCCAAAAGCAGCTCGTCGGCCTTGCCGCGAGACACGTCGCGCAGCAGCGCGGCTGCCGACTTTCGCACGAACTCGGAGCGATCTCGGATCAAGGCCGCCGATTCTGGACCACCCTCGCAACGCTCGGCCGTCAGCCGCAGCGCGCGCAATGCCACCGCCCGGAGCATCGCTCGGCCGTCGCCGATCATCGGACAAGCCAGGGGCGCGATCTGTCCGTGCTCGCGCTGAGCGATGCGCGCCAACGCCGAAAGCGCGTTGCCCGCAACGCTCGGCGCTGCGTCGCGCAGGGCCTTCTCGAGCCCGGGACGATCGGCAGCCGAGCCGACTTCGGCCAATGACCAAGCCGCGTTGGCCCTGACCGCGCTGCTTGGATCGTTCAAGAGCGGCAAAAGACGTGCTCGCTCGCCTGGATGCGCCGCCAAAGACTCTGCGAACTTCGCGCGGTCAGCGGCAACGGACGACGTTGCGGCAAGCGCCGCCAAGTGCCTGATGGCTTCCGGCGCAGGCATGCGTCCGAGCAGTTCGATCAGCGCGTCACGTTCTCCGTCCTGGGCTCGCTGAAGCAACGACTCGAGCCGCAGTACGACCTCCAAGTTCCGCTCGACAGACAGCGTGCCGCCAAGGGCGAGCCAGAGCAGTGGGCGCTCTTGCTCACTCCCATGCTCGAGCCGGTCCAACAGGGGCAGTGCGCGGCCAGCCAGGGCCAGTCGCCCCAGGGCAGACGCTGCGGCCAAGCGGATACTGCCTGAATCATCGTCGAGTCCGCTCTGCAAGGCGGGCCATTGTCCCGCCTCCCCCAAGAAGCCCAGCGCCGACAATGCCCTGCTCCGCAGCGTGATTTCATTGCCGGGTGCCGCGAACGGCAGCAGGCTGCGCGCGGCCCGCGGCGCACCGGTTTGCCCGAGCAGGTCGAGCAACTCGGAAAGCTCCCGGCGCTCGCGCCGGGCCTTGTTCATGGCATGTTCGATCGGCTCGACCGCTCGGCCATCAGGCTGGTTTGGATCGAGCAATGCCTTGGTCGCCAGGCGCGCGCTTCGCCGAACCGACACGTCTGGATCAGCAAGATACTCCAGAACCGTCGCCAGCGATTCGGGCGCGCGCAGCTGCGAGAGCGCTAGCAACGCTGGCAATGGGCGAAGCCCGCCGCGACGCAATGCATCTTGGATCGCAGCGGCGCTGGACAGATCGTGCGATTGGCCCAGCGCCAGAGCGCAACCGCCCAAACGGTCGGGATCCGACTCGGCGCTCAGGCACGCGCGGAGCGGGGCGAGGGCGCTGCTTCGCGAGCGTGCCAACGCTTGCATCGCTCCGCTCTGTACGTTGTTCGGCCGGTCACTACCGAGCTGCTCGATCAAGACTTTGCTGGCTTCAAGCGTGTGGATCTGGCCCAGCGCGTCGAGCGCAGCGCTGACGACGCTGTCGGTGCCATTCGGCAGCACGGCGCTGATGCTCGCTACCGCACTGGGCTCGGCGATCCGCCCTAGCGCAACGAGCGCAGCCACGCGCACGGCGTCATCCGTGTCGTGCAGCGCAAGCATGAGCGCGGGGCCTGCGCGCGTGTCAGCCAATTGCCCGAGCGCTCGGGCCACGCCCTCGCGCACCGCGGGGCGCGAATCTTGAATTTTGCCGATCAAGGGCACGACGGCGCGTGTGTCCCCCAAATCGCCGAGTGCCAGCGCGACCACTCGGCGCACCTCGGGAGTTCCGTCGTCCAGATGCCCGAGCAGTGCGAGTGCCGCCTCCGGGGCGGCCGATTTACCGAGCGCAGCGGCCGCGGCGCTGCGCACCCCCGCGTCGCCGTCGCTGAGGGCGCGGCCGAGCGAAGGCACAGCTCGCGCACTCGGGCTTTCGCTGAGTGCTTCTGCGGCCGCCAAGCGCAAGCGCCGTTCACCATCACTCAACCAGGGCACGAGCCGATCTCCCAGCGCGGGCAGGTCGAGACTCTGGCAGGCGTCGAGCGCGCTCAGCCTCACGCTGACGTCACTGTCGTCGAGCGCGGCGCTGGCCAGACGCGCAGCGCTCCCTTTGGGCAGATCGCGCAGTGCTTGCGCAGCGCGCCTGCGCACGTCCACTTCCGGGCTGTGCAGATCCCGTTCGACGCGCTGTACGGCGCTCGGCCAAAGCGCCGCCTTCGCCGGCACACCGGACGTGAGCAAAAGGACGAGCAACGCAAGGGTCGACAGGCGCACGTGCCGGGAACATAGCACCCCTCACTCTGCGATCACGAAGCCGGCTCAGCTGGGGCTGCTTATCTCTGCCAAAGCGCGGCCCGAGGCCTGGCGCTGCTGGGGCCGCAAATAGCCGTAAAAGACGGCGTTGAGCAGCAGCAGACGGAGCAACAGATAGTACTCGGTCACGTCGAAGCCAATCGACACGGCTAAGCCGAATACCAGCGATCCGAAGCCGAAAAAGTTACGCCACAGGCGCATGGCGGGGCCGGCATATTTGCGATAGATGGCCGCGTTGCGCGGGTTGAACTCGGGGTTCGCGCTGAGCAGGCGCAGCGAGGCCGGGTCGAACTTCTCGGCGTAGTTGCTCTGACTCCGCATGTAAAAGAAGTAGATCCCCCAGGCCAGCCGGATTCCGAACGACATCTCCGCGCGCTGCGCCTGAAAGCGCGCCTCGGCGACCGCCTGATCTTCGCCCTCGCGGTAGCTCGGGTGCGTCATGCGCAAGAACACGTTCTTGAAGTGGTCGTACATCGTGGTGTGAAAGGAGCCGGTGAGGATGGTCGTCACCGTGAGCACGATGGTCAGCAAGAAGAACCAGGGCGGATCGTGATATTTGCGTAGCACTAGCCACGCGCCGCCCCCGACGACCACCGTCGACACCACCAAATCGGCAACACCATCCAACATGCGTCCCAGCGCGGAGGAGCTCTTGCGCAGGCGCGCCAGTTGCCCGTCGCAGCAATCGAGCACGGCCGAGCTGAAAATCAGCGCCCCAGCCAGCGGCAGGTGCCAGGGAAAGTGCGCAAAGATCGCAGCACCTGCCGCGCAGCCCACGATGATCGAGCCGATCGTCACCAGATTTGGCGAAATCGGCGTGGGCAACAAGACCCTGGCCAACACGTAGGCGGGCGGACGATGCACCCAGACGTCAATCGGTTCCTCCACCTCGAGCGGTTTGAGGCTTCGAAAATAGGCGTCCCAGAAGCCCATTCCCCGCTCCTAGCGAGCCCCGTGCTCCTGTGCGCGCGGGTCGAGCGGGGCGAACTCACTCGGCATCGCTGGCGCCCGCGACGGTGAGGTACGGGCGGTGCGCCTCGCGCCGCACGCGGCCACCGAGCACGCGCTCGAAGGCCGCGACGCAACGCGCGTTCTGCTCACTCGTGCCAACCGTGACGCGCACGTAGCTGCGCTTGGCGTGATGCACGGAGAGCGAGCGAATCAGCACGCCATCCTTGAGCATGGCCTCGACCAAACGCTCGGCGCTTTGACCGGTAGCTGAAACGTCAATCAGCACGAAGTTGCCCTCGCTCGGCACCGGCAGCAGGCCGTCGATGCGCGTGAGGTTGTGGGTCAGTTCGTCACGCGCGATCCGCAGTTCGGAGATGCGTGCGTCGAACTCGGCCACGTCATCCAAGGCGGCGCTCGCCGCGGCCAAGGTGATCGCCGGGATGTTCCACGGCACCTTCACTCGCGACAACAGCCGCACGACCGCAGGGTGCGCGAGTGCGTAGCCCAGGCGAATGCCAGCCAAGCCGAACGCCTTGGAGAACGTGCGTAGCACGATCGCGTTCGGAAACTCCTCCAGAAGCCGCGAGAACGACTCACCTTCACTGAATTCGTGATAGGCCTCGTCGATCACGGTCGGCAAGCCGAGTCGCAGCAGGCGCTTGAGGTCTGACTCGGAGATTCGGCCGCCCGTGGGATTGTTGGGCGTGCACAGGAAAACCACCTTCGTACGCTCGGTGACGCCGCGGATCAGACCGGACAGGTCGTGGTCGTGGTCCTCGGTCATGGGCACCAGCACCGGGATACCGCCCACGAGGCGCGTGCGCGCCTCGTACATGCTGAAGGTCGGCACACTGAGCAGCACCTCTTCGCCCGGGCCAACGAAGGTCCGGATCACGAGATCAATCAACTCCGTGGAGCCGGCGCCCAAGATCACGCTGCCTTCGGCCTGGTTATCCCGCAACGCCAGCTTGTTCTTCAACGCGGGTGCTCCGCCAGGATACAAGTTGCCGCGAGTCGCCGCCTCGATGATGGCGTTGATCACGCGCGGGCTGGGCGAATAGGGGCTCTCGTTCGACATCATGCGCAAGACGTCGTTTTGCTCGGCCACCGCGAAGTGATCTTCGTTGTACGGCTTGGCCGCTCGCACCCAGCTCGGCGCGTAAAACTCGATGCTCTCCGGATCGATGATTGGCGGCTGACCGGTACCCGGCTCGTCGCCGAGAGTCTCCCCGAAGACGCGCAACATGGCTTCCGCGCAGGCCATGGCTTGCGGCGTGTCGACGTCCACCCAGCGCACGTCGCCCACGTCCGTGGCCAGGAAGCGGCCGCGGCGGCTGAGCGCCTGCACGCCGTCACTCAGCGAGCAATCACCGGTGCTGGCCTCGACGGCAGCGAGCTCGGCGATCAACGCCGGACCGATGCGGAACACGCCGGTGTCGAGCGCGTCGTAGCTCTCTAGCTCTTTGCCGATGCGCTTGATCTTGCCCAGCTCGACGCCCACCTTGGTGGCGTCATCCAAATCGAAGCAGCGCTCGATGTCGTAATCGACCGCCAGTGCACAGGACCCCTCGGGCACATCCGCCGAGAGCAGCCGGCGCACCAGCTCTGGGGAATACAAATGATCGGACATCGTGAGCACGCACTCACGATCGACGAAGCGGGCGGCAGCGAGCAGGCTTACGCCGTTCTTCTTGTCGAAGTGTGGGTTGTCGACGAACGACAACTTGAGGCCGAGGTCGGTCTCCGCTTTCAGCGCACGACGAACCGCCTCCCCTTGGAAACCGGTGATGACTACGGCCTCCTGGATGCCTGCGCTCTTTAGCGTGCGAAGGACACGCACGACCAGCGGCACACCTCCGACTACACGGAGGGGCTTCGGCAGCACATCGGCTCCCTCACTCAGTCGTGACCCGGTGCCGGCAGCAAGTACGATGGCCCGCGTGACGCGTCGCTCAGTCATCTCTAAGGCTCTCTTTCGTCACCCGAGGGGACCCCGGGTTGAAGCATCTATGGGACTTAGCATGCGCCGTGACAAGGGGCCAAAGCCTATTCGATTCGATGACTTACGCCACTTAGAGTGTGTCTTCGGCCGAACACAGTGTTGCAAATAAACGACACCACTGTTCGCCCTGGGCCTCACTGGTAAGACCAGAAAAAATCTAAGTCATTTCCGCAATTTACTTCGAAATCCCGCAGAATTGTTGGCTTTTCTGGGGATTTTCCCGGATCGGCGCGCCGCGTCAGAGAGTTCGCACTGCCGCCTCGCGGACGACACCGGGGTCAGATACCGCCACGGACGAGTTCGCGCGCACGCTCCAGGTCCGAAAAGTCATCGACCTCGGTCCAGGCCAGGTCCGCGACCGCCACGGCCTCCGCTTGGAGCGCCCGCGCCGCGATCAAGCGTGAGTAAACGTCCTCGTAGTACAGGCCGGTCTCGCCGCCAGCGACCGCGGCGTCCAAAGCCGCGAACAGAATCGGTGACAAGCTGCCGGAGATGCGCTCGATTCCAATGCTCTCGCCGGCGCTTTGCTCCAGCTCGATGCCTTTGCCGAAGGCGCTGATCTGCACTTCTCCGGGCCGCGAAAGCGTCACTTTCATGGCCTCGGCGTCCAGCGTCCGCCCGCCGTCGACGGCGACCGCGAGTTGGGCGGACGAAGCGTCCAGCCGTTCCAGCACTTGACGCTGGAACACCACGTCCCCATCCAGCTTGAAGAAAGCGCCAGGGCCGAGTGCTTCCCGACACAATGACAGCGATACGGAGTTTTGAGTGCGATCGAATTCGGGGTTCCTGCAGTACTCGACGGCAATCACCGGTGGCGCGCCTTGCATCGCGGCCTTCACCGCGTCTTCGCGGTACCCGGTAGCGAGTACGATTTTTCGCACGCCGTAACTCGCAAGCAAGCGTACCGTTCGACCCAAAATCGTTTCCCCACCGAGGTCGACCAGTGCTTTTGGCCGGTCATCGGTCATCGGTCGCAGTCGCGACCCGATCCCCGCTACTAGAATCACTGCTGCCGTCGTTTTCATCTACAATTTCCGTAATTTCTTGGCCCGTGCCCATTGCGCACGGGCACGCCCCTTGCTAGGAGCCGCGCATGCAACGACCTGAGAAAGTCAAAAAAGCCGAGGGCAAACTCGCCGTACTCTTGCCGGGAATGGGCGCCGTGTCCACGACCTTGATGGCCGGCGTCCTCTTGGCAAACAAGGGCCTAGTGAAGCCGATCGGGTCGATCACGCAGAGCGGTACGATCCGTCTCGGCAAGCGCACCGACAATCGCGTGCCGCGCATCAAAGATTTTGCGCCGCTCGCCAAGTTGGAAGACATCGTGTTCGGCGGTTGGGATTTGTTCCCTGACAGCGCGTACGAAGCGGCACTGCACGCCAAGGTCTTGGAATCCAAAGACCTCGATCCGATCAAGGAAGAACTGTCCGCAATCAAGCCGATGAAGGCGGTTTTTTACCCGGAGTTCGTCAAACGCTTGCACGGCACGCACGTGAAGACGGCCGCTACCAAGTTCGAAATGGTCGAGCAGCTGCGCGCTGATATCCGCAACTTCATCAAGGACAATGGCTGCTCACGCGCGGTGTGCGTGTGGTGCGGTTCGACCGAGGTGTATCTGGAGCAGGGTCCGGTCCATCAGTCGATTGCCTCGTTCGAAAAAGGCCTGCACGAAAACGATCCGACCATTGCCAACTCGATGATGTACGCCTGGGCTTGCCTGAAAGAGGGAGTGCCGTTCGCGAACGGTGCGCCGAATTTGACAGTCGACTTCCCCGCCGCGCTCGAGCTGGCACGCGAAACGCAAACGCCCATCTGCGGCAAAGATTTCAAGACCGGGCAGACTTTCATGAAGACGCTACTGGCGCCCGGCTTGAAGGCACGCGGCCTGGGCGTGAAGGGCTGGTTCTCTACGAACATCCTGGGCAACCGGGACGGAGAGGTGCTGGACGAGCCAGGCAGCTTTCGATCGAAGGAAGTCAGCAAGCTGGGCGCGCTCGAGTCGATCTTCCAGCCCGAGCTCAACCCGGAATTGTATGGCGACCTGTATCACAAGGTTCGCATCGAATATTACCCGCCGCGTGGCGATGCCAAGGAGGGTTGGGACAACATCGACATCTTCGGCTGGCTCGGTTACCCGATGCAAATCAAGATCGATTTCTTGTGCCGTGATTCGATCTTGGCGGCTCCTCTGGTTTTGGATTTGGCGCTATTCGGTGATTTGAGCAAGCGCGCCGGCTTTCGCGGCGTGCAAGAGTGGCTGAGTTTCTACTTCAAATCCCCGCAGACGGCGCCAGGCCTGTATCCGGAGCACGACGTCTTCATCCAATCCATGAAGTTGAAAAACACGCTTCGTTGGATGATGGGCGAAGAGCTGATCACCCACTTGGGTAACGAGTATTACGACTGATCATCCAACCCTCGTCGACGGGTGGTGACAGTGAGCTTTGCCTACGGATGTTGGACGAGCAGCGCTTTCAGAACATTCCGGTGATCTTCACGAGCGCCACCTATCGAGGAGACGTGCCCCGGACGTCGTGGCGTTTTTCAGCAAGCCTCTTCGATTCCGAGACGTGCTGACTGCGCTGCATCGGATCTCGAAGAGCGCGCCGTCGCCTTAGCGCGTACACTCGCGCGGTGGCAGAAGATCCCCTGCGCGAGCTCTCCCTACCGGCCCGGGATTGGTTCGAAACCACGCTCGGCGCTCCGACCCGCGCACAAGCGCTCGGTCTGCCGGCGATCATCTCCGGCGCTTCCACGCTGCTGCTTTCGCCGACGGGTTCGGGCAAAACTCTAGCCGCGTTCTTGTCAGCAGTGGACAAGTTGATGCATTCGCCCGAGCCGCCCAAGGCGGCGCGCTGCCGGGTACTATACGTCTCGCCGCTCAAGGCGTTGGCGGTCGATATCGAGCGCAATTTGCGCGCGCCGATCGCGGGCATCTCCGAAGCCGCGCGGCGCCTGGGCGAGGATGTGCGCGTCCCCACGCTCGCGGTGCGCACGGGCGACACACCACAGGTCGAGCGCGCGCGCATGCGTCGCACGCCGCCCGATATCCTGATCACGACTCCAGAATCTCTGTTCCTGCTCCTGACCTCGGAGACGCGCAAAATCCTGGAATCGGTGGAGACGCTGATCGTGGATGAAATCCATTCACTGGTCGCGAGCAAGCGAGGCGCGCATTTGTTTCTGTCGCTCGAACGTCTACAGGCGCTGCGCGCTGGAAAGCCGCTCCAGCGCATTGGTCTGTCGGCCACACAGCGGCCGTTGGAAGAGGTCGCGCGTCTGCTCGTCGGCTTCGACGCGCAGCTCCAACAGCGCCCAGTGACGATCATCGATGCCGCGCAAAAGAAGCCGCTGCGGCTGAGCGTGGAGCTACCGGAACCCGTCACCGAACCCGAAGCGAACGAGTCTGACCGGCTGCGTGACATCGTGAGTGGACCGGCCGCGCGCGGACCAGCGGGGGCGCGCTCGGTCTGGCCCGCCGTGCACGAGCGGCTAGTGACGTTGATTCGCGAACACCGCACGACGATGATCTTCGTCAACAGCCGGCGGCTGGCCGAACGGCTCGCCTCCGCGCTGAATGAAGTAGCAGGGGAAGAGCTCGCGCTCGCTCACCATGGTTCGGTCGCGCGTGAAAAGCGCCAGCTGATCGAGGAGCGGCTCAAGTCCGGTTCGCTACCTGCGATCGTCGCGACCTCGTCGCTCGAGCTCGGCTTGGACATCGGCGCAGTAGATCTGGTCGTGCAGATCGAAGCGCCGCCGTCGATCGCCTCCGGACTGCAACGCATCGGTCGCGCGCACCATCACGTCGGCGGGACTCCACAGGGCGTGCTGATGCCGAAGCACAAGGCCGACCTGTTGGCTACCGCGGCGGCCACGCGCAGCATGTTGGAGGGCCGCGTCGAAGCCACCTTTTACCCACGCAATCCCCTGGATGTCCTGGCTCAGCAGCTAGTCGCCATGTGCGCCGTCGAACCGTATGACGTCGACAGCTTGTTCCGCCTCGTTCGCCAAGCTGCGCCGTTCGCCGAACTACCGCGTTCGGCCTTCGACGGTGTGCTCGATATGCTGTCGGGCCGCTACCCGAGTGATGAATTTCCAGATCTCAGGCCGCGTCTGGTCTGGGACCGCGTGAGCGGCACCGTGCGAGCTCGGTCATTCGCGCTGCGGCTAGCGGTCACCAACGCGGGCACGATTCCCGACCGCGGGCTATACGGTGTGTTTCTGGCCGGGGACGAAGGGCCCAAAGGTGGACGACGAGTCGGGGAGTTGGACGAAGAGATGGTCTTCGAGTTGCGCGAGGGCGAAGTGTTCTTGCTCGGCGCGAGCTCCTGGCGCGCGGAACAAATCACCCACGATCGAGTGCTCGTCTCACCCGCCGCGGGTGAGCCCGGAAAGATGCCCTTCTGGCATGGAGACCGGCCCGGTCGCCCGCTCGAATTCGGCAAGGCGGTCGGCGCGCTGACCCGCACTTTGGCGCTGGCCGAACGCTCCACCGCCGAGGCGCTGCTCGTCGAGCAGTATTTCCTGGACGCGCCTTCCGCACACACCTTGACCGAGTACGTGCACGAGCAGATGACCGCGGTCGGCGAAGTACCGAGCGACCGCGTGATCGTAATCGAGCGCTTCTTGGACGAAGTCGGCGACCATCGCGTGTGCGTGCTCACGCCCTTCGGATCGCGCGTGCACGCGCCATGGGCGACCGCCGTGACGGAAACGCTGCGCGCGCGGCGCGTCGGGGACATCGACAGCGTGTGGTCGGATGACGGCATGATCTTTCGCATTCCGGCTTCTGACGAGCCGCCGCCCAGCGAGTGGTTTCTACCCGCCTCGACCGAAGTCGAAGACCGCGTGAGCCGAGCAATCGACGGAACGTCGCTCTTTGCAGCACGTTTCCGCGAGGCCGCGGGACGCGCGTTGCTGTTGCCGCGCCGTCACCCGACGCGCCGTCAACCATTGTGGGCACAGCGCAAACGCGCCGCTGATCTGCTGGCAGTGGCGGCGCGCCACCCCTCGTTTCCAATCGTGCTCGAGACTTACCGCGAGTGTTTGCGGGATGTGTTCGATTTGCCCGGCCTGATTTCGATCCTCACCGACATCGAAAAGCGGCGCGTGCGCGTGCGCACGGTGGACACGCTGGCTCCGTCGCCGTTTTCCGCGTCGCTCTTGTTTTCGTTCGTCGCCAACTTCGTATACGAGGGCGATGCGCCACTGGCCGAGCGCCGTGCCCAGGCGCTGACCATCGACCACGAACGTTTGCGAGAGCTCCTGGGCGAAGCCGAGCTCAGAAGTCTGCTCGATCCGGAGATTATCGCCGAGCACGAGCGCTTCCTGCAGAAGCTCAGCTATCCCGCCAAAGATGCGGACGGCTTGTGCGACGTCTTGCGAGCGCTCGGCGATCTCACCCTGAGCGAACTGTGCGAGCGGGCCGTGACTGCCGACGACGCCCAACATTGGCTCGCGCAACTCGAGCGTGAACATCGCCTGTTCCAAGTGCGGATCCAGCGTGAAGTACGCTATTTGGCCGCGGAGGACGCGGGGCGCTACCGCGACGCCCTCGGCATCGTGCCGGCCCCCGGAACTCCCAGCGCCTTCTTGGAGCCGGTGCCAGAGGCGGTGAGTCAGATCATCGCCCGCTATGCGCGCAACCATGGTCCCTTTCCGGAGTCCGCCTTGAGCATTCGCTACGGGCTTTCCGCACAGAGTGTAGCCGAGGTAGTCGCGCACTTGCGTCAGAGCGGGCGGCTTGTGTCCGGTGCTTTCCTCGCCGGAGGCCAGGGCGATGAACTGTGTGATGCAGAGGTCCTGCGCAGCTTGCGTCAGCGCTCACTCGCGCAGCTCCGGCGCGAGGTAGAACCGGTCGAACCAGTCGTCTTGTGCCGTTTTCTACTGGAGTATCAGGGCACCACGCATCCACGGCGCGGCGACGCCGCGCTGCTCGACGCGGTGGGCCAACTCGAGGGTTGCCCCCTACCCGCCTCGGCCCTGCTCAGGGACATCTTGCCCGCGCGCGTGCTCGGCATGACCCCACGAGATTTGGACGCCCTGTGCAGCAACGGGGAGGTGGTCTGGGCCGGCGTCGAGCCGATCGGTAGCAACGACGGCCGAATTGCGCTGTATTTGGCCGAGCACGAAGCGCTCCTGGCGCGCACGAGCACGCCCCTCGCGACCGACCAAGCCAACGCGATTCGAGCCACCCTCGCCCGCCGCGGTGCGGTCTTCTTCGCCGAGCTGTTGCGCGAAACCGGAGGCTTCCCGAATGACGTCTTGAGTACGCTGTGGGATATGGTTTGGTCCGGCGAGGTGACCAACGATTCACTCGAGGCCCTACGCAGTTTGCTGCGCCCCACATCGAGCAAGCGCGACGGCCGTAGCGCGCGCCTCCACGCCAGTCGTCGCTCGACTCAGGGTCGGCTTCCTGGCAGCGAAGGTCGCTGGTCGC
>Ga0302323_100002093_pt1 | contig 16215 bp, 17 predicted proteins | sample Fen_T0_3_FD_201950 | JGI IMG/M metagenome (GOLD analysis project Ga0302323, IMG submission 201950) | Peat permafrost microbial communities from Stordalen Mire near Abisko, Sweden - Fen_T0_3 | ecosystem: Environmental > Terrestrial > Soil > Wetlands > Permafrost | place: Sweden: Abisko... | reverse complement strand
GCGGGCTCGGTGACCGTGACTGCGACTTACAGCACCTTCACGGCAAAAGCCGCGCTGACCGTGACGGACGCCAAGCCGACGTCGCTGGTCGTGACCCCGGCTGCACCGACCATCCAAGTCGGACAGACGCAGGCCTTCGTGGCCACGCTGGTGTACGACGACAACACCACGGCGATCGTGACGACGCAATCGACGTGGAGCTCGTCCGAAGCTGCCGTGGCGGTGGTGACCACACCGACCACCGGAGGCGGCGGTCCAGGGGGAGGCGGCCCTGGTGGCGGAGGTGGCGGAACGGCCACGGCACTGACCACCGGCAGCACCACCATCACGGCCAAGTATAGCGACTTGACCGGCACCGCGACTCTGACCGTCGTGGATCCTCCGTTGGCCTCGGTGCAGGTCACCCCGACCAATCCCAACATTCCAGTCGGAGCCACACGCCAGTTCACGGCGACCGCGCTGTTCACCGACAACTCGATTCGTGACATCACGGCCTCGGCCACTTGGAGTTCGTCGGATGCCACCGTGGCTGTGGTCGCAAGCTCGGGACCGACCTCGGGGCGCGCCTCGGCGGTTGGGGAAGGCAAGGCCACCATCACCGCAACGTACAAGGGTGTGTCGGGCACGACCGTGCTTTCGGTGGCGGGAAGCGTGCAATCGGTCAGCGTTACGCCCACCAACCCGACGACAGTAAACGGCCTGCCGGTCACCTTCACCGCGACGGCGCTTCTGTCGAACGGCGCGAACCTGGTTGTAACCAACGAGGCCAGTTGGGTCTCCTCCGATCCGACCTTCGCCACCGTCACGGCCAACGGCGTAGCGACGCCCATCAAGAGCGGCAGTGTCACCGTCGCGGCCGGCTACCTCGGCAAGTCGGGCAGCACCACTCTGACCATCAGCTTGGGCACGCTGTCGTCGATCACGATTGCGCCCAAGCCGGTTTCGTTGGCCAAGGGGACTACCCAGGCGCTGACCGCCACGGGTAACTACAGCGACAACACCACGTACGATCTGACGAACGTCGCCACCTGGCTCTCGTCCGACGGGACCATCGCTTCGGTGTCGAACGCCAACGGCTCGCGTGGACTTTTGAGCGCGGTCGGTACGGGCAACGCCAACGTTACCGCCACCTTCCAGGGCGTCACCTCGGCTGCCGACGCCATCACCGTCACGCCTTAGACAAGTTCCTGTCCTCCGAAGCCCGCTGTCGTTTGCACATCTCTCCTACGCAAACGGCCACGGGCTTCGGATTTTTTTTGCCAATCCCATCACCGTCGGCTTGACGGTGAAAGCGAAGTAGTCGCGCGTTCTAGCGACGCACGACGAAGCCGACCATCTGTCCGGTTGCCCGGCCGCCTTTGCGGAACGAGAAAAATCGGTTGTCCGGATCGCAGTGGGTGCAGTCGGGGCTGACATCGATGTTTCCTGCCGGTACGCCTGCGCTTTCCAATTGCAAGCGCTGCACCCGGCGCAGATCGATGTGCTCTTTTCGTTTGCCGGCGACAATGCAGCCATTGTCCCGGGCTTGGGCATCGGCCGCCAAGAATGCGGCGCTGACCTCGGGACCGACCTCGAAACAACAGGCGCCGATGCAAGGTCCGATCGCCACCCGCAAATCCCGCGGTCGGCAACCGAACCGGGTCGCCAGGATCTGAACGCCCGCCCGTGCGATGCCGGCGACTGTCCCACGCCAGCCCGCATGCAAAGCAGCGCACGCGCCGGTACGAGGGCAAGCCATCAGGATAGGCGTGCAATCGGCCACGTGAACCGAAACGCCCGCCCCTACCTCATCGCTGCAAAGCCCGTCGGCTTGCGTGGCCGCAACGTCGGCCAGGTCGCTGCTGGCGCCTACGTTCTCGACGTGTACGCCGTGCACCTGCGAAGCACGAAACATGAAGCGACCGCCTGAAAGCGCAAGCAGTCGGCGGTGGTTCTCGTCGACGCTCTCGGGGCGATCGCCCCACTTCCAGCCCAGGTTCATGCTGTCGAAGGGCGGCTCGCTCACACCTCCGGCCCGCAGGGTGAAGCCGTGCCCGAACCCGTCGCCGAGGGTGGAAGACACCAGCAGCGGGACCGCCACACCATCGGACGTGGTGAACACCTTGCTTTGCATGGCCTTAGAGCACCCAACGGGTTGAAGATTGCGCAGAGACCCGCAGGACGAAGGGCCTCCGGATCCCAATTCGAACCCTTTCCATCCTCATCCGCTCCGTGCCCTCTGGGTCTCTGTGGTTAGAATCTGGCATCGCTCAGGTTCCAAGGTGCCGCAGGCCTGCCAGCGCGGCCAGAAAATCCTCCGGCGGCTTGGACTCGAACTCTAGCCACTTGCCTGTCTTCGGATGATGGAAGCCCAGCACGCGGGCGTGCAACGCCTGACGCCCGAGCTGCTTCGCGATGGCGCGGACCTGCTCGTCGCGGGGCGGCCGTCCATAGGTGGCGTCGGCTAGCAGCGGGCACCCCATGGCCGCGAAATGCACACGCACCTGATGCGTACGCCCGGTCTCCAGCTCCGCCTCCATCCGGCAAGCCTTGCCGAAATCCTCGAGCAGGCGCCAACTGGTGACCGCGCGTTTGCCCGTCTTCACCTTGATGCTGAACTTCTTGCGGTCGTGTGGATCACGACCGTGCAGGGTTTCGATGCGCCCCGACTCGCGCGCAGGGCGCCCGACCGCCAAGGCCTCGTAGATCCGGCGAATGCGGTGTACTTTGAAATCCTCGCCGAGCCCGGTCATGGTGACGTCGTCCTTGGCCACCACCAGCAGCCCGGACGTGTCCTTGTCGATCCGATGCACAATGCCCGGTCGCAGCTCCCCCCCGATGCCGCGCAGATCCCGACAGTGCGCGAGCAGCGCGTTTACCAGCGTGCCGTCCTCGTGCCCCGCGGCCGGGTGCACCACCAGTCCCGCCGGCTTGTCCACCACCACCAGGCTCTCGTCCTCGAACACCACGCGCAGGGGAATGTCCTCGGCGACGAGCTGCACCTCACGTACGGGAGGTGCCACCCACGCCACCCGATCGCCGCTGCGGATCTTCTGTGACGGCGATGCGCTTTTCCCATTCACGGTGACCGCGGACTCGCCGATGTGCCGCGAGAGCTGCGTGCGCGAAACCCCGTCCACGCGCCCGGCAAGCACCACGTCCAGTCGCAACCCCACCTCCGCGGAGGCCACGGTGAAGCTGAGCGATGGCTGAGGCGTTCCTACTCCCGTCGGGGCGTGACTTGTGGAAACACCCGTCACCCGATCTTGGACTTGGCAACTGTCCGAACTATCAGCATCCTCCTCGGAGATTCCTCGATTCTTTGCCACCTGACCAAGCGATACTGTCACAAACCGTCACAGGGCGCCACGCCTGGTCAGGCAGAAAGTGGGCGCGGATCGAGTACTGGTTGGCCCAGGGCGGTTTCGCCGAGGGCCTGGCCGCGATGGCAGCGGCCCGCGAAGGCGGGAGCTTCGGCGCGTGGAAGGAAGGGCTGGCCGGCTCCGCGCCGGCTTGTGCCGGCGGCGTTCGGGTCTTCGTCATGCTGGGCTTTGGCATGCGTGGCATCGTACAGAGGACATCGCGCCCAAGCGCTAAAAGCCGCCGCTCAACGACAGAGCCGCGCCCCCTGCCGAGGGTCAACCGGCACGGGCGCAGGGAAACTGGAGCGAGCTCATACCCTTCTACAGCCACCTTTTCTTCTACCTGGAAGAGCACGCCAAGGAAGCGCTGGTGTCCTGTTGGCGGATGATTCCGTTGGACCGACGACACCACCGGGCGTTGTTGAACTGCACGGCGACGTTCGCGGCCCGAACAGCGAGGCCGCCCGCCCAGACCTTGACATCATGATGCTTCTTTGACAGCATCTTGATGTGCGAACAACTCTAACCCTCGACGAGGACGTTGCGGCCAAGCTGCGCTCCGAGGCGCGCAAGACAGGGCGGCCGTTCAAAGAGACCGTGAATGCCTGTCTACGCGCCGGGCTCAGTCTGAAAAAGCCTGCGAAACCGACTACGCCGTTCAAAGTGCATCCGTTTGACATGGGGCTGCGTCCCGGCGTCAACATCGACAAGATCAGCAGTCTTCTCGACGAGATTGAGGGGCCGGAGCATAGGTGAATCTCCTCGACGCCAACATCCTGCTCTACGCTTACAACGAGACGTCCGGACAACACGACCGCGCTCGGCGCTGGCTCGAGGAAGCCCTGACTGGCTCCGAGCCTGTCGCGTTCTGCTGGTCCACGCTCCTCGCGTTTCTCCGAATCACGACGAATCCGCGCGCGGTGAGCAGGCCTCTGCAGATCACGAAGGCCCGCACCATCATTGACAGTTGGCTGGCCGTCCCGATAGCAACGCTGGTTCTGCCCACCGAACGTCACTGGGAGATTCTTGCCCGGCTCCTCACAGCTGGACAGGCAATGGGCCCCTTGGTTTCCGACGCACATCTTGCCGCGCTGGCCATCGAGCACGGAGCCACCTTGATCACAAACGATCGGGATTTTAGTCGTTTCCCCGACTTACGAGTCGAGTATCCGCTCCTGGATGCGTAGGACCCGCCAAGGTCCCTTGAGCTGGGATCGTTCAGCGCCACCGCGGAGGACGCGCAGGAGCCGGGAGCCGCGCATTCTCCGCGTCGCGGATTTGGTATTTCTGCCATTCGCTCCGCCAGGTGACGCCCCTCTGGCGCGAGACCTAAGAGCGTGGTTGCAGCTCAACGTGCACGCGACGGCGCCTGTGCAGCCACCAGCCAACCGCGACGATGCCGACCAAGAGTCTGCTCGAGGATCGCCTGTAACGTGGCGGCTTCCTCATCGCACACCCCCCTGAGTCGCCCACGTGAATCTGAACTGGGTCGCTGCGTTCGCTCACATTGCCGCTCTGGTCAATCGCCGCCACGGCTACGAAGACGTCGTGGTTCATCCAGTCATTGTCGACGTTCTCCCACAACGTCGAATCGCCGCTGATGGACGAACCCATGTACAGAGCCTCGGCGCTCGCCTTCATCTGCGCCTCCTTCCCTGAGGTTCCGAAGTAGATTGCGTAGACAATGCGCTCCGGGCTGGTTTGCCCGTCGGTGGCAGAGGTCTTCAGTCGTATCGATGCGGACGTATAGTCGCCGCAGCTGTCCCCGGAACAGGCGCCGGTTCCATCGTGGAAATTCAAGTTGCCACCGACCACCTCGGGTCGACTCGGAGCGACATCATCGGTGTCGGTCGTGGTCTGATAGATATCCGAGTAGTCCGTCCAGCGAAAGGCCTTGAACGTTGTGTTCCCGGGCAACGGGGTGGTGGGTTTTGCGACCATCGTGGTGTCATTCACCCTGGTGCCTGGCACCTCGAAGGCAACCACGGCCTCCCCCGTATCCAACTGGGCCACGATCCATTGATCCGTCGTCCCTGCTTTGAGAGGAGTGCCCCGTGTCGTCACGAACGCCACGGTCCTTGGCAACGCCTCCGAGTGGGCTTGCCCACCCGACAGAACTCCCGGGGAGGGGCTCGTCATGGCGAAGCTACACGCGTTGGCAGGATTCGGCACAGCACCAAGTAACGTGAGCAGCGCGGCGGCGCAGCCCCACCAACGCGCCCTGTCCGGGTCCCACCTGTGCCTCGCAGACGGCTTCCCGCGCGACCTGGGCGTGTTTTCCAGCTTGCGGGCCCTGTCCTTCTTCAGGAGTCCTGGCTTTCGCTCCACGGAACGCACTTTAGCCTGACCATCTCAGAAACGGGGCGAGCATCTCGAACGTAAGGACTACGGACACCAGAGCGCGGTCTCGCCGCCCCAGTACTTGGTCTCGAGCGCGGTCCCGTCATGAGAAAACTTGAGCCCCAGCAGCTCACCGAATTCAGCGGCGGACACCCTGTAGTCATGAAGTGCCAGGGTGCCGAGACTCGTGGCTCCGTCTTCGCTCCAGAACTGCAGCGTGTGTGGCACGCTGGTGCCCGTCGTGGTCGCCAGGATGCCCTTGCTCGACACCGCTATCGGAGCGAAAACGTCGGCCAGGGCGGTGCATGCACGTGTTTGGATGCCGCACACCAGAACGCCAGGCGGCGAGCTGAACGTGCCGACCCCGCTCGCGCCCACGAGGTAGCGACCGTCCGGGAAGAAGCCCCACCCGCCCACGCGAACCGGAGTCGGGATGGTGGTGACCACTTCGCCGGTGGCGGCGTCAAAGAGCGAAATCGTGGTCGCAGCCGGATCGTTCGGGATCCCTAACACAGCTGTCCCATCCGGAGAGAACGCCGCGAGATCGTGGCCGGCAATCTGAACCAGCGTGGCACCCGTCAGTGTCGAAACGACCTTATCGCTGGAGAGGTATCGATCGGCGGTCGGCGAAAAGGACGGAATGCCGCCGATGCTGCTGTCGCTCGGGATGGTGGTCCAATCCGAGGTACGCACGATGGATATCGACGACTTCCCGGTTTCGGCCGAGTACCGCGATTCGAACAAGTAGGCGCCGTCCGCGCTCACGAACGTCGATGGGGCGGGCGCCGAGGATGATGTGCTTCTGGCGATGCGGGTCGCTGGCGCCGCCAGACAAGTCCTCGTGAAGGGACTGTCATCGAAGATCCATCGGTCATCCAGCGTGAAGCCGAGCAGCTGGCCTCGGGAATCGCTGTAGAGGTCATGCCAAGAGGCCCGCAGCAAGCCTGAAGGCAAGGCACGTCGCTCGATGTCGCGACCGAAACAGATCAAGTCTGCCTTTGATGACAGACTGCAGTTATCGCTGGATACGTTGAAGGTTCCGAGGGGCTCGCCGGTGTCGATGTCGAACACGTTGGCGGTCTTCGTGTCCTTGCCTGCGATGGTCACGATCCAGTCGTTGTCCACGACGATGGCATTCCAAGCACCCTCGATGGCAGGGTGGACGATCGTCCAGTCTGTGGTTCGCCACGTGACGATGCTCGCTTCGGAACCCGATCCGGCTGGCACGATCGTGGACAGCTTCTGACCGTCCGGCGTGAAGGTGACGGCCTTCGCCGCAACCCCCGGCAATCGCACGACCTGTCGATCGTCGGCGATGGTCCTGACCTCGCCGTCGAGACTGACCTGAGGGTAGGCGATGGCTACCATCGTGTTGTCGGGGGACACGGCATAGGTGGGGTTATCCTGAATCGATACCCTGCCCTTGGTTTCGCCGCTCGCGAGGTCATGGATCACGATCTGTCCAGATCGGGTGGCAGCCGAGCTCAGGTCGTTCGCCGTGCGCACGCGCATCGCCAAGATACGACCGTCGCGGGAGAACTGCGGCTGACTCGCGTCTTTGAAGGTCGCTTGGGCCGTCAAGTCAGGTAGCGCCCACAGCGTCAGGCCAGTATTCGATGGTGTGACCAGGTAATCGCCGTTCGGAGAAACAACAGCCAACGACGACTGCGTCCCTGTGAGCAGGACAGCGCCGATCGGAGAAGCATCAGCCGACTGCGTGTTCTTGAACCACAGTTCCTTTCCGTCGGACGCTCGGACGGCCCGGGCGTGGCCGGTCACGGTTCCCCTGACCAGGATGTCGGCCGCCTCGGAGAACGACCATGGCGACGAGAACGGCGCCCCGAACGACGGACCGCACGGCTGCGTCGGGACGTTGGCGGATGACAGCGGTGCGGGCCGAATCCATGAAGGACAAACCGGATCGCCGGCTTCGGAGCCTTCGCCGTCGTGGCGGTTCGCCGCGCCATCAGGCTGCGCGTCTATCCCGCCGCTCGTCGGGGCTTGGTCGATCGCCACGTCTACCCTGGGGGCGTCCCAGGCCGGAGAGCCAGCATCGCCTGGCAAACTTGGCGGACGGGACGAGACAGCATCTAGCTGCAGTATCCGACGGGGAGTTGCCCCAAGCGGTGTCCCCCTCACCAGATCTTGGACTTGATGTTCTGCCCGCGCTGCTTGAGGAGAATGTCCACCAGGGCGCGGTCGAAGAGATTGGTCGCTGCTATCTCCGGCGTCACGCGTGAGCGGAAGTGCTGGCGTCCCTCGTCGATCTCGTCCTTCATCGACACAAACAACGTGTCGTTCTGGATGCCCTGGACCAACTTCGCTTCGTTGTACATGGCCAGATCGGAGGCAATGGCGCGGGCGAACTGACGCGCGCGTTCCGGCTTGTCAATCAACGGAGGCATGCCCTTAAAGTAACCGATTCTTCGGCCCGGTGCGAATGAGTTTCGGGCCGGCCGTGGAGAGATTCGACACAGGCTGCTAGACTTGCCCTATGAACCGGATTTGCAAAGCACTCGTCTTCGCAGCCCTGTTGGCGCCGGCGCTTCCCGCGCACGCCGATGACAACTACCAGGTCAGCAAGACCGACGCGGTCGTCACCGTCGGCAGCAAGGGCAAGGCCAGCGTCACCATCGCGGCCAAGCAGGCCTGGCACCTCAACGCCGAGGCTCCGCTCACCTTGAAGCTCAGCACCACGCCCGGACTCGAACTCGAGAAGGCGAAGCTGGTCCGTTCAGACTTGGCGATGTCGAACGAGACCCAGGCCCGCTTCGACGTCGGCATCACCCCGTCCGAGCCCGGCAAGAAGGCCCTCGACGCCGAGGCCAGCTTCGTCCTTTGTCAGGAAAGCGCGTGTCAGCCGGTGAAGTCCAAGCTGACCCTCAACGTCGATGCCAGCGAGGCCAAGAAAGCGGAAGTCCCGGCCTCAGCCGCGAAACCTAAGACCAAGAGGAAGTAGCAAGCGTCGGCCAGCCACCTACTGCGCTCGAGTGCACCACTTTGAGGGCTATTCCCTCGCGAAACGCAGGGACATCGCGACCAGATCACGAAGCAGGCCATCGTCGCCAAGTCGATGAGCCGCCAGGAACAGCTCCGAAGGCACATGTTCCCCGGGCTCGGATACCAGGTCCAGCACCCCGGCCAACGCCGCCACCCTCTCCTTCGTGGCATCTGCCGGTAGCGCCGTGATTGCCCCGAGGCAGGCCTTGCGGGCCTGCGTCCGAATCGACGGCGGCAAGCTCGGCCAGGCGACCACCAAAGCCGGGGCCACCACGGTCCAGCGCGGAGGTCTTTGCTTGACCACCTCGATGAGTCCGCAACGACAAGTCGTCGGCGGAGAGTCCCAGCCATCGCTTCACCTGGCCCCGTAGCTGCTCGTCGGAGGCTCCGATCAGCTCGGGCCACAGATCGAGTGGCAGGTCGGCCTGCACCACCTCCGACAGCGCGTCGTCGAGGGCAGCGGACGCCAGCGGCGAACGCGCAAGTCGGCGCCGGGCTGCTTCTAGCAGCGAGCGTAGGCTCGGGCGCACATCCTCCGACAGCTTGGCGCGGTGCCTGATCAGGGCGCGGGCGAGCAAGGCGACCACGTCGCCGTTGCCCTCGGCAAAGGCTTGGCCCGCAGCGGCTACGAACCGGCTGAACGGCAAGCCTTCCAGTGCGCAGGCCAAGTCGATGCGCGGGCCGGCGACCTTGCATTCGAGGAGCGCTCTTAACAGAAGGATGTCGCCTTCCTCGCCCATGGCCAAGACAAGCTCGATGCTCTGGCCCCGAATGGGCGGATGAGTCGCCTGCAAATTGCCGAGGAGTATGCTCGGCGAAGTGGCGACAGGCTGCTCAGCGCCCGGCACCGGCCCGGCGGGGAGCGTCGCCCCCAGGCTGCGCAGCAAACTCTGGGCCTGCGCCTGCGTGAAGGGGTCGGGGCTCGCGCAGAACGCGACGGCTGCCGCATACAAAGCCTCGTCACCCGGCCGAGCCAGCCGACACAGCGCTCGCAAAGCAAAGACGCGATCGTCCCCCTCGTGCGAACGCGCGTGGGCGAGCAACGGCTCTACCATCGAGGCGTCCCGAGCGCGGGCCAGAATTTCGACCACGCCCAGTCGAACTGCCTTCTTCTCGTGTCGCAAGGCCAGCAGCAGCGCCTGGCGATCGCCGCCGTCGATCTGCGGTGCCACCGTTTCGGCGAGGCTTTCACGTTCGCTGAACGAGGCAACCTCGAGTCGCTCAATCACCGCCGACAGGTTCATACAGGGCGAACTCTACGACTGCGCCTCTCGAAAATCGAGACCTGCGGCCACGGAAAGCCGAGTCGAACCCCGGCGTGGCCCGCTACTCCTTCATCCAGCTCGCCTTCTCGGCAAGCTTGTATCCGTCATCGCGCGTCGACTGCACCAGGCTACCGGCGTCGGCTTGAACGCAATAATAGATAAGCGTCGAATCGTCGGCGGCGCGAATCGCGCGCCTTCCTTCGGCGGAGATACGGAACACATTGCCCTCGCCGACTGGAATTTCCGCCCCGTCGATGTAAAGCCAACCGTGGCCGTGCGTGACAATGTAGAGTTCTTCGTTGCGACGGTGCGCGTGCACGAAGCCCGAGCCTTTGCCTGGCAAGTGGACTGTGCGCGAAACCTCGGCTGCGGTTAGCCCTAGAGTCTGCCGGAGAAAGACTTTCGACTCGACTGTCGCAGGATCGGCCTGCCACATCGCAAGGTTCAAATTCTGTGCGCTCATCGGCCGCTCCTTCGTTACTTGTCTTTTGCAAGTGACATAACAGCGATAGCGCACTAACTTTCAAAATGCAAGCCGCTCAGGTAAGGTCTGGCCGTGTCGCACCCGAAACGAGCTTCCATTGTGTTTCGCTCGCGTTGCCCAGTGGCCAGCACGCTGGATCTGGTCGGCGACCGATGGACCATGCTCATCATCCGCGATCTGCTTCTCGGGGCATCGCGATTCTCTGAATTTGCTGGCTCGCCCGAGGGAATTCCCACAAACATTCTCAGCAGCCGGCTGCGGATGATGGAGGAGCAAGGCCTCGTGGCGAAGAGCGTTTATCAGAGCAAACCACAACGTTTCGACTACCACCTCACCGATAAAGGCAAAGCGCTCCTGCCCGTCATGCGGGCCCTGAAAAACTGGGGCATGGACTGGTTGCCCCACCGAAGCGCCGACCCGCCAGCCACGCCGCGCGATAGGTGACCTTTTTCCGGCTATGCTCTCGCTCATGAGTGCCGAGAACGCATCACCCAAGCACGACGACATCCACTCCTCGCGGATGGGAAGGTTCATCCAGAACTACTCGACCTTCCTGTCGACCTTCGTCATCGGCGTGGCCGGTCTGGTGGCAACCTCGATCTGGCAATACCGGCAGTCGCAAACGGCGCTCAAGCAGGCCGAATCGGAACAGAAGATAGCGGCGACCAAGGCGGAAAACGAATGGCGGATAGCCCGTGCCGAGATCTTGGCCAAGAACCTGAACGTGCTCTCCACGCAAGGCGCGAACACGGTGGATCAACGCTTCGGCGTGCTCTTATCGCTCACGCGGGGTGCGATTCTCGATCCCGAGCTGGCGGTTTCCTATGCACTCGAGCTTGGCAAGGACAACGCCAGCTACATGCACGACGTGCTCGCCGCGACGGAGCACAAGAACTACCAGCAGCTCGGGCAGGCGTTCAAGCTGACGTGCTTGCAGCGCTACGGCGTCAGGCGCGATGCCGAGATCTGCAAGGACGACAAGCTCGGCGAGCGGTCGGACGCGATTGCCGAGCTTGTCAACGAGGAGATGGACGCCTCGGGCGACAAGAAGGCCGTCGGGCAGGGCCCCCTTGCGCTTCTGCGCAACGAGCGCGAGGTGCAGGCGTCGGTGGGCAAGCTGGCGTGGCTCTTCGAGCCCTACTTGCAAGACCTCTACGAAAAGCGGCAGTGGAAGCAAATCGCCGAGTTCGAGGCCAGTTCGTCAGGGGCGAGGCTGGTCGCTGCGATCGTGCTTGCCACGGCGCGCACGGGCGAGATGGTCGCCCAGCGCGAATCTTCCGAACTCGAGTCCTTCCACGCCGAGCATCGCAAGTGGCTGGGTGAATTTTTCCTCGGCGAGTCTTGCGACCCGGAGTGCCGGGGTCGCCTTGTCGATGTCATGCTAAGCGTTTACGGCGAATCGGACGGCGACTATGACGATACCATGCGGCGGCTCCTCGCCCTGCCGCGGACCGCGGCTGGGCCCTCGCTCGGCAAATTGCACGCCCGTCTTCTGTGGTGCCAAGTGGACAAAGACGATCTCGAGCTGTTCCGTGACCGCGTGTTGGTGCCCAGCCTAACCGCCTCGCTTGCTCGCCCCAAGCCAGACGCGACAGCGGTCGAAGAGCTGATCGCGCTCGTGGCCCTGACACCGGATCCCGTCGAGGGCCCGTCGCTCGCCGCCTGGCAAGGCTTGCTGGCGACCATGCAGAAGGCCAGCGAGCGCTACGACCGCACCTTCGCGAAGCACCGACTGGCGGTGAAGCGGGAACGTGCCAATCCGCCCGCCATGATCAAGAAGGCTAGCTTTTGCGGCATCGCAGACTCTGCCCCCGATGCCGAGACCCCATGAGCCCTGTGGTTAGAATCTGGAATTGCTCGGGTTGCAACGCGTTCGGTGCTCTAGTGCGGCCCAGCTCCGCCTTCGATCGCGGCCTGCAGTCCGGCCGTCGCATCGGCGGTGTAGGCATACGGCGGCGTGGTGAAGGGCGTGCCTCCGCCTCCGGTGGCCTGCGTGCCAGAGACACTCGTGTAGACATTGTTCTTGGCCGTGATGTACGAGGTGCCCTGGTCCGCCGTGCTGTTGAAGACGTGCGGGCTGTTCACGCCCGAGAACACGTTGCCCTCGACGAGAAGCTGGGCGTCCATGCCGGATCGCACACAATAGTTGTTGCCCGCCGCTGTGTAGAGGTTGTTTAGGACGTGGTTCTTGCCGTATCGCACGCGCGGTTGGCGCTCCATCACGTTGTCGGCCCACCAGTTGTGATGCCAGGTAATGTTCAGCTTGCCTACGTCCCCGGAGGTGTTGTCGCTGCCGCCCACCAGGTTGCTGTAGCGGTGGCCCGCGGCGCCCGTCGAGTCGCTGCCACTGGAGTCGGTTCTTGGCGTATAGTGGAACTTGGTCCAAGACACGGTCACGTAGTCTGCCCCCTTGGTGATGTCGAGATTACCGTCGGTTCCGTCCGAGATGTCGCAATGGTCGAACCAGAGGTGGTGCGCGCTGTTCTGGACGGTAATCGCATCGTCGCCGGACGAGCAACCCGTGCCCGAGTCGTAGCCAGGATCGAGCGCGCAGTTGCCCACCGCATAGCCTACGATCTTGATGTTGCGGACGATGACGTTGCTCGATCCGCTGATCCCGACGTGTCCGTGGATTTCGGCGCCGCACAGCCCGATGATTGTCTTGTTCGAGCCGATGGACACGGCGCCCGCGGCGAGCACGCCTTTGACGTAGACGACGGCGGCGGTGTCGCCTTTGACAGCTGCCTGGAGGGCCGCGAGCGTGGCAACCGTCGTGGCGGCAGCGCTACCGCCGCCCGTCGTCGTGCTGACGCCACCGCCCGACTGGCTGGCCCAACCGATGAGAGCGCTCGGCTCGGGTGCTGTGGTGCAATTTCCGCCGGTGGTTCCCCCAGTGCTCGTCTTGCCGCCAGCTCCGGCCGCGCCATCGGGGCCGATCGCGCCGCCTGTCCCGATCCGGCCGCCCGTACCGGCGCTGCTATCCGGGCCAACCGCAGCGTCTCTGGTCGTCGCGCCGCCTAGTCCCGGGCTTGCGCCGCCGGTCCCCGTAAGTCCGACGCCTCCCTGTGCCATAAGACCGCCCGTGCCTGGGCCAACCGTCGTGCCCCCGCTGCCCGGGGAATATCCTCCGCTTCCGCTGCCAGCACCGCCGAAGCCGCTGATGCTACCTCCGGACGCGACGGCGCCACCGGACCCAGAGCTACCGCCTGCGACAGGCGTCGTCCCAGTTCCGCCGCTGCCGCCGTCCCTGACGCTGGAGTCAGAGCCGCTGCTGCAGGCAACCAGCAAACAAAGGCCTGAAATACTGGCACAGATCTTCGACATTATTGCTCCTTCAAGCGCAGTGGCCTTAGACGTCGATATTGGCTCATGCCACCGCACTCGCAGCCACCCATGTCCGCGGCGCCGTTGCGACCGCCCCTCATCGTTGGCTGCGTGATTGGTATAGACTTGATCCATGCGGTTTCAAATCAATGCGCGGTGGACGCGGCGGAGTCTCGAGGCGCTTTGCCTGGTGGCAATTCTCGGTGGAGGTTGTGGTAGCTCCGGCCAGGACGCAGTGATCTCCCAACAGCCACTCGCGGGCACCATCAACGGCCAAGCGTGGTCCGCCGGTGCAGTGACGGGTAATTGGGATCCCTATTCCGCTTTCGGCAATGAGTATTCTTTCACCATGTACCCTTGCGGCACGCCTGCCAACGCGGATCCGCTGACCGTGCTTGTTCCCGGAGTCGTGGGCAATTACCCGATCATATCCTCGGGAATATCCTCCGGACAAACCAGCACAACCGGGTCGACAAGCACCTATCCCAGCTGGCAACCCTATCCTTCCGGTACCGGAGGCGCGACTGGCGTTGGCAGCAACGTCATCGTCTTCTTCGCTAGCGGTCTCAAAGCCACCAAGGGTCGAGTGGTCATAAGCAGCGTGTCCACGGCGGAGGTCGTGGGTGGCGCAGACCTTACCTTCGATATCGACGGCCACTTGAACGGTCAATTTCAAAACACCGCCTGTCCGTGAAGCTCCGGTGCCGCCGTGCACGCGACGAAGGCAACCTACTGTGCGATCACACCAAAGCGCACGTTGACGAACCCGGCGTGACCCGCCGTTTTGAGGACTTTGCTGACCACGTCGGAGTCCGTGTCCTTGTCGGCCAGAAGCAGGATTCCGCTGGCCTCGCCGGTCTGCTCACGCCCGGACTCCGCGCGACGCTCCTTGATGCTGCGCAATTTGGCGAAGAGCGAAGGAATCTTGCCTTCCTCGTCCGCGGGCTCTACCAGCTGGCCCTTCTCGATGGGCGTCACCGGCGCGTCGGCAACCTGGATGAAGTGCTGGGTGATTGAGACGGTCAACTGCAGTTGCAGGCGAACCTGGCTGGAGGATGACGGCAGGCGCATTTCTGCTTTGTCCTCCACCTCGGTGGCTTGCGCAGCGTAGGCGGCCAGCAGAAAGAACAGCAGGTTCGACAGGATGTCCATCAGGGCCGTCAGGTTGAGCGCCACCCCCGGCGTCCCGGCGCTCGTCGAACCACCAAAAACACTGCGTGTTCCGAATGCCATCTCACTTCACCAAGGTAGAAATGACCACGGTTGGAAAAAGCGCAACGTTCTTCATGGCGACGCCTTCCTTCTCTTCATATTCTCGGGCGGCATCCATGGTCCGCACCAGCACCTCGTACTTGAGGCCCGGCTCGGGTGTCAGGATGACCGTGTCCGACTTGGGAAACTTTTGCTTGATGCCCTTGAGGTGATTCGTGAGCGCGGGAAAGTCGTGCGACTTGCCGTGCAGGGGGATCGCTCGCCCCATGCCGTCCAGCTCTTCCTGGGTGAAGGCTGTCCCCAGCGCCGACACCTGAAAACCCTGTTTCTGAACTGACACGTTCATGGTCACGGCGCGCTTGGTGTCGGCGACGCCGCTTTCATCGGCAGACTGCACCGGTACCGTACCGTTGATGACCATGACGATGGTTGCCCCGAAGGCCGCGAGTAGAAAGAAGAGCAGATTGGACAAAATGTCCATGAGGGCGGTCAAATTGAGTTGCACGGACGCAACCGGCGCCTCGCCGAACACATTGGTCCGGGTCCCCAGCTCCTCTTCGCCCGTTTCAGCGCCAGCGGACATGGACTACTTCGCCCCAGCCGATCCGCGCTGGGCAGCGCTGTGCGAATCGCTGGTCGTGATCAGGCGATCCACGAGCGCCGAGCTCGCCGCTTCCATTCGGGTCATCTCGCGACCTTGCTTCGCGGAAATTACAAGGTAAGCCACCACCGTCACGGTCGCCACGGTCAGGCCGAAGAAGGTGTTGTAGAACGCCACGGCCACGCCCTTCGACAGCGCCGCCTGCCTGGCCGCGGCGTCGACCGCCTGCATACCCGAGAAGGAAATGATGAGGCCGTGGATGGTGCCGAGAAGGCCGAGCAGCGTCGCCAAGTTTGAAATTTGCGGCAAGGCGGCCGTTCCCCTCCGAAAGCGCGCAAGCTCGGTCACCGCACAGGTCTCGATGCTGCGCCGGATCTCCTTCTCGCCGCGGTTGGCGCGCTCGATGGCTGCCAGCATCATCCGCTGCAGGGGATGCTTACCGTCGCAAAGCTGGGCCGCCTTGCCGTAGTCGCCGTCGTCGACGTGGGCAAGCACCTTGTCGCGGAGAGTTTCGACGTTGATTCGGAAGCCGAGCCACAAGGTATACACGCGCTGGGCGATGATCCCGACCGCGACCAGAGAGGTCGCCAGGATCCCGAACATGAACATGCCTCCAGCCATCAGAAGCTCAAGAATCACGAGCATCGA
>Ga0302323_100002090_pt1 | contig 16231 bp, 11 predicted proteins | sample Fen_T0_3_FD_201950 | JGI IMG/M metagenome (GOLD analysis project Ga0302323, IMG submission 201950) | Peat permafrost microbial communities from Stordalen Mire near Abisko, Sweden - Fen_T0_3 | ecosystem: Environmental > Terrestrial > Soil > Wetlands > Permafrost | place: Sweden: Abisko... | reverse complement strand
GGGCTCGACCAGTGGCTGGTCGATGCGCTTGGCGGTAGGTGGCCCGGCGGTCGCCGCCATGAGGCGGCGGACGTACCCGGGATGGTCGCGCCGCGATATCGCCGCCTTGAGCAGTCCCGTCATGGCCTCGCCCTCGTCGGCGAAGACACGGACATAGCCTTCCGGCTCGGCGAGGGTGATCGCGCGCTCGAGCGCCACCAGGGCTCCCGACGCGTCGCCGCGGGCGCGCCGCGCGAGTGCCTGGACGACCAGGATCTCGATCTCGCTCCCGGTCCGCCCACCTGCCTGCGCCGCGGCCAGCAGCCGATCGAGCAGGCGCAGCGCCGCATCGAGCCGGTCGTCCCCGTGGTCGATGGCCGCCTGGGCCAGGAGCAGTCGGGCGAGGGTGAGATGTTCGAACTCGCGGACATATGACAGGTCATCGGCGTCCGAGATGCCGGAGTCGCGCGCCCAGCTCGTCGCCTCGGCGAGCCGGCCCAGGGCGATCCATACACGTGCCCGCATGGCACCGACCGGGCGCACATCTGGCGAGAAGTCGTTGGCATACAGGCGGTCGGCCTCCGCCAGGAGCTCAAGTGCCGCACCGGGATCGCCCTCGGCCTGCCGGATCCCGGCGGCGGCCACGCGTGAGCGGTAGGGGTTCTGGGGCAGGCCGTTGTCGTCCCCTAGGTCGGCGGCAGCCTGCAGGTGCCTCGCGGCGCCGGCCAGATCGTCCCGCTGGCGAAGGACCTCGCCGATGCCCACGTGCATGTCCGCCGCTCCGCGCAGGACCGGACCTCCCTCAGTGGTCGCGATCTCGAGTCCCTTCCCATAGGTTCGCAGCGCCTCGTCGAGTCGGCCCTGCACGAGCTGCATGTCGGCCAGCCCGAGGGACAGGCCGATCACGTCCGACCGATGCCCGGCCTTCACCAGGCTAGCCATCGCCTCGGCATAGGACCGCTCCGCGGCATCGAGGTCGCCGACGGCCCAGTAGGCGAGACCGAGGAGCGCGGCACCACCGCCGCGCCCGAGGTGGTCGTCGTCGCCGACGAGCTCGAGGGCTCGCCGCGCGTGCGCGACCGTGGCGTCGTCGTCGCCCACCTTGCGGGCCAGCCCGGCACGGTGGATCGCGACCGACGCCGGCAGGCTCCGGAACGCCGCCTCGTCCGCGACGACCATGGCCGCCGGGCGGGGAGCCTGCGCCGCCAAGGCCTCGGCCGTCATCGCGAGCCAGCGCTCAGCGTCCGCCAGGTGCGCGTCGACGCCTTCGACCTCGCCCCGTACGAGCAACGCACCGGCATAGCCATCGCTCAGTACGGGGCGGCTGCGGATCGACTCGTCCGGCAGGGCCTCGAGCCATCCACGCATCGTGGACTCCCGGCGATCGCGGCCCATCGCCGGGATGGCCAGCTCGACCAGGTCCGCCGCTCGCTCCAGATCGCCGCCGGCGAACGCGTGGCGGATGGCCTCGTCACGCTCGCCGTTCGCTTCGAACCACTCGGTCGCCCGCCGGTGCAGTGCCGGCAACCGGTCGGGCTGTTCGTCGAGCAGGTGGGCGCGCAGCACGTCGGCGAAGAGCTGGTGATAGCGATACCAGCGGCGACGGTCGTCCAGCGGGACCAGGAACAGGTTGCCCCGATCGAGCGCGTCGAGCATCGCCCGGCCGTCGTCCTGGCCGGTGACGGCATCGCAGAGCGAGCTGGTGAGCCGGCCCAGGATGGATGTCTCCAGGAGGAAGCGGCGGACCCGTTCGGGCTGCCGCTGCAGGACCTCCTCGACGAGGTAGTCGACGATGTAGCGGTCGTCTCCGGCGAACCCGGCGATGAACCCGGGGATGTCGTCGCGGCCCTGGATCGAGAGGGCCGCCAGCTGGAGGGCGGCGATCCACCCTTCGGTGCGCTCCTCGAGCGCCGCGATGTCCGAGACGGTCAGGTCCAGTCCCATGATCTCGTTCAGGTACGCGGTGGCCTCGTCCGGGGTGAATCGCAGATCGGCGGCACGGATCTCGACGAGTTCACCGCGCCCGCGCAGGCGACCAAGGGGCAGGGCCGGGTCGGCCCGGGTCGCGATGACGATGTGGATCCGTGGCGGAAGGTGCTCCAGCAGGTAGGCCATCCCGGCCTGGACCTCGTGGGCGTCAACCGCGTGATCGTCGTCGAGCACGAGCACGATGTCGTGGGCGACCGCCGCGAGCTCGTTGAGCAATGGCGCAAGGACGCGCTCGATCGGGGGCGGCTCTGGGGCTCGCAGGAGCGACAGGGCGCTCGCACCGACCTCCGGCGCCACCGACTGCAGGGCCGCGATCAGGTACGTCCAGAACGACACCGGATGGTTGTCGGTCGAGTCGAGCGACAACCAGGCCACCGATGGACGGCCCGCCGGTTCGGCGGCAAGCCATTCGGCGAGGAGCGTGGTCTTGCCGAACCCCGCCGGTGCGGAGATCAACGTCAGCTTCGACTCGGCACCGCGACGCAGGCGTTCGCTCAGCCTTGGGCGGGCGACCACTCCGCGCCGGAGTCGGGGGACGTAGAACTTCGTCTCGAGCAGCGGGCCGGCGTCGTCCGGCGAGGGTGGCGTCATCGCCATCCCGTCACGAGTAGTAGCTCCGGCCGGACGCCCGCAGGTCCTTGGCGACGGCCTCGATCGCCGCTCCCACCGACGCCGCGTCGGTCGAGCCCTTCACCAGGGCCTGGACCTGGTTGCTGATCTCGACATCGATCTCCGGTTCCCAGAGCCAGTTCAAGGACGTGATGGCATCGTCGAACATCGGCAGGAACTCGCGAGCCACGGGGTCGTCGATCCCGGCGTTCGCCACCGCGATGGGCGAGTAGGCCTGCTCGCCCCGGACGACGGCCGCCTCGACCTCGGGCCGACTCGCATACTCGAGGAAGGCCCGAACGCTATCGCGGCTGGCGGCCGCGGCCGGCACGGCGATGCCGCCCCAGGACAGGAGGGAGCGAGCGGTGGAGGTAGCGTCGACCAGCGGGAGCGGCGCAACGTGCAGGTCGAAGGCGACGGTCGGCGTCCCGGCCTGGAGGGGAGCGCGCAGCCAGGTGCCGTTGTAGGTCATCGCGGCCTTGCCCTGCAGGAAGAGGAGCTGCATCGTCGCGTAGTCCGTCGCCCCGGACCCGGCGAGCAGGACGCCGGATGTCCCCAGGTCCGCGATGACCTGGAAGGCCTCGGTCCACTCCGGGCTGTCGTAGGCGATCTGGCCCTTGATCGTGCGCTCGACGAACTCGAGGGGGTCGCCGGTCCGCTCCGCGATCATCGGCAGCACCCACATGACGAGCAAGGGGTTGAACGAGACATCGCCCGAACAGTGGACCAGGGGTGCGGCACCGAGCGCCGCCAGCGGGGCCACCATCGCCTTGAAGTCGGCGATCGTCCTCGGCGGCGCGAGGCCGGCCTGATCGAGCAACGCCTGGTTGACGTACAGGCCTGTCGTCTGGACGCCCCCGCTCAGGGCGAGCGGGAACGCCCGGGTCGTCGTCTCACCGAGACCGCCAAGGTGGAAGGCGGCCGGTACGCGGTCGAGGGTGTCGGCCATCCCGGGGTCCGCCCCGAGATCGGCGAGCAAGCCATCGCGAGTCCACGCTCGCACGAAGAGGCCATCGAGCATGACCAGCCCGACCGGTTCGCCCGACGCCAGCTCGGCGCGCGCGAGCCGGTCCCACTCGGGGCCGAAGCCGGGGATCGGCCGGATGTCCCAGTCGATCGCCGGGTGGAGGGTCCTGAAGTCGTCGTAGACCTGCTTGACAGCAGGGATCGTGCTCGGATCCGTGCCTTCGGTGAGGACCGTGACCGGTCCGGAGAGGCCGCCAGGGGTCGCACCGGCCTGGGCGGGCGAGCCGCCCATACCATCGGTGGGGACCGGGACCGTCCGACCGTCGCCGGGTGCGGCGCAGGCGGCCAGGAGGGGAGCGACCACGCCGCCCGCGGCGATGACGGCGCCCAGCTTGAGGACGTCGCGGCGACTACGCATCCGGGTCGGCGGTCTTTCGCGGACCGGGTGCTCCGGCGGCCCTGGTCGGCTCTTCGTCGATCATGCGCGGACCTCCGGCGGCGTCCTCCGACGTCGGGGCCGTCGGAAGGCGAGTATGGTTCGGTCGGTCACATCCCGCTCGTGAGTCGTGATGCTCCAGGCGACGTCCGTCGGCCACTCGCATCGCGAACGCGCGATAGACCTCCTGTTCCTCCTGCCGATGCTGGCGATCCTCCTCGTCTTCCTCGTGTACCCGCTCGCGTACGGGCTGGTCCTGAGCGTGCATGACACCAAGGGGACGGACCTCACGCGATTCGTGGGACTGGACCACTACCTGCACGCGATCCTCGGCGACGCCGTGTTCCAGCGAAGCCTGCTGGACACGTTCCTGTTCACCGGCGTGGCCGTCGTCCTCGTCACGGGTCTGGGCCTGCTGCTGGCGGTGCTGGTCGCCGACATGCGGCGTGGCAGGACGTTCTTCCTCGTGGTCTTCTTCGCTCCCTTCGTGGTCGCCCCGGTCGCGGTCGGCGCGGTCTGGAAGTTCCTGTTCGCACCGTACTTCGGGATCGTGCCGATGGTCGGCTCGGCGCTGGGGATCGACACCCTGACCGTTGCCCCGCTCGCCGACCCGGGCACGGCCCTCTGGGCGATCATGGGGGCCTTCCTGTGGCGGTTCGCCGGATTGACGATGCTTGTCTATCTCGCCGGCATCCGGGCCATCCCGCGCGAGTACGACGAACAGGCCGTCCTCGAGGGCGCGGGCCGACTCCAGCGGTTCCGCTGGGTCACCTGGCCGCTGCTCTGGCCGCAGACGTTCACACTCGTCCTGCTGACGACCCTGGGGACGCTGCGCATCTTCGACCTGGTCTGGGTCACGACCGGGGGTGGCCCGTCACACGCCACCGAGACCATGGCGACCGATATCTATACGACCGCCTTCCGGTTCCTCGACGTCGGGTACGCGCAGGCGATGGCGATGATCCTGCTGGTCCTGATCCTGTCGCTCGCGGTCGTGGAATACCGGATCCTCGATCGTCGTGCCGGGGCGGTGAGCTCATGACCGGTCGGCGCCACGTCCGCTGGTCGAGCGTGCTGCTGAGCGCCCTTGCACTCGTCTGGCTGTACCCGGTCGTCTGGACGCTGGCCAACGCCATCAAGTCGAGCGCCGACATCTACCGTGCGCCGTGGGACGTGCCGTGGCCCCCGGTCCTCGGGAACATCGGCGAAGCCTGGAGCCGAGGCCAGCTCGGGGTCGCCATGACGAACTCGGTCTACGTGACGGCGATGACCGTGACGCTCGTCCTGATCCTATCCGTGAGCGCGGCCTATGCACTCACCCGGCTGCGGCCGCCGTTCCGGGCCGTCCTCTTCCTGGTCGTCCTGGCACCGCTGATCGTGCCGACCGAGGTCCTCATCGTGCCGACCTTCTCGATGTTCCGTGCGCTGGGCCTGATCGACAGCCTGCCGGGGCTGGCCCTGACCGATGTCGTCGCGAGCGTGTCGTTCGCGACGGTCATCCTCACCGGCTACTTCCGGACCATCCCGCAGGAAGTCATCGATGCCGCCCGCGTCGATGGTGCGGGCCGGCTGGTCGTGCTGCTGCGGATCGTCGTCCCGCTCGCGCGTCCGGGGATCGTGGCGGTCGCCATCCTCGTCGCGGTGTTCACGTGGAACGACTTCGGTGGTCCCTTGGTGCTGCTCCAGCGGCCGGAGGTCTTCACGGCACCGCTCGCGATCGGCCGATTCGCGACGCTCTACGCCACCGACCAGGGCCTCACGTTCGCCGGCCTGGCGATCGTGATCGTCCCACCGTTGTTGCTGTTCCTCGTGTTCCGCGGCAGCTTCCTGGAGGGTCTGACCACCGGTGTCGTCCGGCGCTGATGCGATCGGGTCCGGCCCGCTGGCCGAAATCCTTCGGCCCGACCGGCGCGTCACGTTGCCGAGGGTCGGGCCGTCACAACCGGCGTACTCACTCCTCCGCGACGAAGCCCTCGGTCCTCCCCCGGGGGCTTCCTCGTGTCAGCCGCGGTCATGGACGGCCGGTCAGGCGCGACCCAGCCGGTGGCGCAGTCGCCGCCAGCGATCGACCGCTCGGCGATCCTCCAGCGGCGTCAGCCCGACCCCACCGAAGGCCGCGAGCGCGTAATCGGCAGCCAGCAGGTCGAGCCCCAGGTCGCCGACGCCGTCGCCCCGCAGGCGGCGCGCGTGCTCGGCCGGTGTCTCGACCGGCTCGCGACGGATCGCCTCCTGACGCGCGATGTCCGCGACGAGGGCCAGGTAGGCGGTCTGCGCATCCACGGGCGTCGGGTGCCCGCGCCGCCGCCGACGCCGGCCGTGTGCCTCCGGCGCCACGCCGTGGTCGATGGTCCGGATCTCGTTCGGGTCTTCCTCGATCGGTCCCACCTGGCCCATCCACAGCCGGATGAGGATGAGCACCGCGATGAGGGCGAGGATGACGCCGAGGCCGCCGAGGCCGACCATGACGGTCGGGTTGGTCTCAGGTGAGGTCGGCGTGCCACCCCCTGCGCCGGGCGGTGGTGCCGGTGGCTGCGCGGCCATGAAGGCCTGGGCGACGAGGTAGATGAACAACGCGACGGCCACGAACAGCCCGATGAACCGGATCGTCCGCCGGGTCGTCCCGAAGACGAGTCCGACGATCACGATCGGGCCGAGGGCGAGGCCGAGGAGCAGCGGGATCGCCTCGCCGATCACGCCCGCCGATGCGAGGGCGACGACGGTCGCGACGACCACCGCCCCGACCAGCGATGCGATCCACGCCCGGTTCCGGCGCCAGTCGACGTGGAGGTCGGAGCCGACGGTCCGTTGCCGCGCGAAGGCCAGGGCGAACGTCCCGCACGCGATGAAGACGACGGCCGCGACGAGTGTGTCGTCGAGGAAGATGCCGCGCCACGGCTCGATCACCGCGCCGCCGGTCACGGCGATGATCGCGAGCCCCGGGATGCCGAGGCGGAGCATCCGGGCCGGGGTCGACTCGCTGATCGGGAAGGTCGCGTTCGCGTAGCCGCGCAGGACCGCGAGGCCGGCGACCCAGCCGCCGGGGTTCTCGCCGATGGCCGTGCGGAGATCGCCGGCGAACAGCGCGGCCCGGGCGTCCGGGGCGATGAGCCAGCCGAGCGCCCCGGCGGCCAGGCTCAGCCCTAGCCCGACGAACGCCCAGCGCGCGCCGAGACGCGGTCCGAGGGTCCGCGCGGCGACCAGACCGAAGACGACGAAGGCGGTCAGGGCGGGGATGCCCAGGACCGGCGCCTGGAGGCGGACCTCCTGGATGAATCCGCCGACGACCGAGACCCAGGCCGACTCGGCGACGACCACGAGCGCCACGGGCACCAGGTCCAGGATCGGCAGCGAGCCTCGCCGCGCGCCGGACGACCCGACCGGCGCCGGGAGGCTCGTCAAGCCCTCGCCCCCTGTCATGCGACGACCGCCAGGCGCTCCGCCGTCCGCCACGGGCCGTCGAGCTGGACGCAACGGGCGGTCAGACCGGCTCGCCGCGCCCGGACCGCGTCGGCCCGGCCGTCCGGGCCGCAGGTCACGACGAGGACCGTCGCGCCGCGACGCTGGATGCCCCGCAGGTAGGCGAGGAACGCGACGGGGTCACGGGTCGTGAGGACCACGACGGTCGTCCCGGGCCGGACCGTGCGGGCGACCATCCCGAGCAGCCGCTCGAACGGCGCCGATGGATGGGACGACAGCCGGGCCAGCAGGTCGAGCAGCCGTTCGGTCTGGCCCGGCGCCGCCGAGACCGGCAGACGGGCGAACCGCGAGGCCACCCCCGAGTAGCCGGCGGCGGCGAGTCCGACCGACGCGCGCGTCGCCAACAGGGACCGGGCGATCGAGCCGGCCGTGACATAGAGCGCCTCGACGGCCTCCTCGTCGAAGTCGACGCCCCAGGAGGGTCCGGGGGTCGTCTGGATGTCGAGCGCGATGAGGACTTCGCGGTCGCGCGAAGGTTCGAAGCGCTTCGTCACCGGCCGCCCGAGGCGGGCGCTCGCCCGCGGATGGATGCGCCGGATCGGGTCGCCCGGTGCGTAGTCGCGGACGCCCGCGAAGCGCGACGGATCCTCCGACAGCCCGGCCTTCGCGCGATCCTCGCCGCCCCAGCGGTCTTCCTCGAGGATGACGGGTGCGGTGACCGTCCGGGGCCGGACGAGGAAGTGGTCGACGAGCGGGCGATCCTCGCTGGCGGCCTCGCGGGCGAACAGGTCGCCGACGCCCAGGACGACCGGGCCGATCTCGAAGACGCCGCGCCGGTCCGCGCGGACGTGGAACTCGCGGATGACCCGCTCGAAGGGCGCCAGTGTCCAGACGTTGCGAAGCACGCGGCCGCCCTCATCGGACACGACGAGCGCCCGTTCCGTGACCACGACACCCGGACTCGCCGCGTCATCGGCGCGCAGCCAGGCCAGGGGCAGGCGGCGCCGGTTCCAGATCGAGACGGTCAGCGACGTCTCGTCGCCCCACTCGAGGCGGTCGCGGCCGAGTTGCCGGTCGTAGTGGATGTCGGTCAGCCCGGCACGCGCCCACGGCTGCCGGACGAGCTCGAAGATGACGAGGACGATGCCTAGGACGACCGCGACGGGCACCCCCAGGAACGAGCCGATGAGCAGCAGTACGAGTCCGACCGCGCCCTCGATCGACATCGAGGCGTCAGTCCCTGGCGAGCGGCGGCGCCGGCACGGTCCCGAGGATCGCGGCCAGGGTCGATGCCGCCGAGACGCCGCGCAGGCTGCGGTCCAGGTCCACGACCAGGCGATGGGCGAGGACCGGCGCCGCCAGGCCCTTGACGTCGTCGGGGAGGACGAACGAGCGCCCGGCGAGGACGGCGGCGGCCTGGGCTGCGCGGTACAACGCGACGGTGGCCCGTGGGCTCGCACCCAGCTCGAGGTCGGCGTGGGTCCGTGTCGCGCGGACGATCGCGACGAGGTACGCCTCGACCTCGTCCGCCACCCGGATCCTGCGGACCGCGTCGCGCATCGCGAGCAGGCGCGGGCCGTCGATGACCGGTTCGATGGTGTCGAGCGGCTCGCCGGTCGCCTGGTAGCGGCGGGCGATCGCCCGTTCGTCGGCCTCGGAGGGATAACCCAGGCCGGCGCGCAGGAGGAAGCGGTCCAGCTGGGCCTGGGGCAGGGCGAAGGTGCCTTCGAACTCGACCGGGTTCTGCGTCGCCAGGACGATGAACGGGTCCGGCAGCGGGCGGGTCGTGCCCTCGATGGAGACCTGGCGTTCCTGCATCGCCTCCAGCAGGGCCGCCTGGGTGCGCGGGGTGGCGCGATTGATCTCGTCGACGAGCAGGATCTGGGTGAAGACCGGACCTGGCACGAAGCGGAGCGTCCCGCCCTCGAACAGGCTGGAGCCGGTCACGTCGACCGGGAGCAGGTCCGGCGTGCCCTGGACCCGCGCCGTGGCCAGTCCGAGGGCTCGGGCGATCGCGCGGGCGAGCAGGGTCTTGCCGGTGCCGGGGACATCCTCGAGCAGGACGTGGCCGTCGGCCAGCAGGGCGATGGCGATGAGCCGGAGCGTCTCGTCGCCCCCGACCACGGCGCGCCCGACGGCGGCGCGCAGGTCGTCCCAGAGCGTCCGGCCGCCGCCGTCCGACTCGGGATCGCCGGGGAGGGCCGGTGTGGTCAGCGGGGGACCGCCGCGAGCCGGCGCAGGACCGCCGGCAGGATGCCGCCCGCCCGGTAGTACTCGACGTCGATCGGGCCGTCGAGCCGGGCGATCGCCGTGAACCGGGTCTCGCCGCCGTCGCCGCCCGCGACCGCGTCGCGCGTCGCGACGACCGTCACGACCTGGCGGGGAGCGAGGCCGTCCGCGAGGCCCAGGATGTTGAACGTCTCGCGCCCGGTCAGTCCGATCGACGCGGCGGTCTCGCCCGGCTGGAACTGGAGCGGCAGGACGCCCATCCCCACGAGATTCGACCGGTGGATCCGCTCGTACGACTCGGCGATGACGGCCTTCACGCCGAGGAGCGTCGTTCCCTTCGCGGCCCAGTCGCGCGACGAGCCGGAACCATATTCGCGGCCGGCCAACAGGACGAGCGGCGTGCCCTCGGCGGCATAGCGCATCGCGACGTCGTAGATGAACCCGGGCTCGCCATCCGGCAGGTGGACCGTATACGGGCCCTCCCGACCGTCGGCCAGCGCGTTGCGCAGCCGGATGTTCGCGAAGGTGCCCCGGATCATGACCTCGTGCTGGCCGCGCCGGGCCCCGTACGAGTTGAAGTCGAGTGGGCCGACGCCGTGGGCCTGCAGCCACGTGCCGGCGGGTGACGACGGCGAGATGGACCCGGCCGGCGAGATGTGATCCGTGGTGACCGAGTCGCCCAGCACGGCCAATGCGCGTGCCCCCGCGATGTCCGCCACCGCATCCGTCTCGAAGGACAGGCCGTCGAAGAACGGGGGCTTCGCGATGTAGGTCGAATCGGGCGCCCAGGCGTACCGATCGCCGGACGGGATCGGGAGGGCGCGCCAGCGCTCGTCGCCCTCGAAGACGGTCGCATACGTCCGCCGGAACAGCTCGGGATCGATGGCCGAGCCGATGACGGAGCGGATCTCGTCGGGCGACGGCCAGATGTCGGCGAGGAAGACCGGCTCGCCACCTACGTCGAAGCCGAGCGGTTCGGTCGTCAGGTCCGTATCGACCCGGCCCGCCAGCGCGAACGCGACGACGAGGGGCGGGGACGCGAGATAGGACGCCCGTGCGAGCGGGTGGATCCGGCCCTCGAAGTTGCGATTGCCGGACAGGACCGCGGCGACGACGAGGTCGTTGGCCTCCACGGCACCGGCGACCGCCACGTCGAGCGGACCGGAGTTGCCGATGCACGTCGTGCAGCCATAACCGGCCAGGGCGAAGCCGAGTGTCTCGAGGGGCGCCATCAGCCCGGCCGCCTCGAGGTAGCCGGTCACGGCCTTGGAACCGGGCGCCAGCGATGTCTTGACCGCCGGGCTGACCCGCAGGCCGCGAGCGACCGCGTTGCGGGCCAGCAGCCCGGCCCCGATCATGACCGTCGGGTTCGACGTGTTCGTACACGACGTGATGGCCGCGATCGCGACCGAACCTTGCCGGACGGTGGCCGCCACCCCATCCAGGTCGATCGTGACCCCGGCCGTCGCCGCGTCGCTGGCGGCCGGGAACGCGCCGCCGAAGTTGGCGGGCAGGTCCTCGAGGAGGACGCGGTCCTGCGGCCGCCGCGGCCCGGCCAGGGACGGCGCCACGGACCCGAGATCGAGGGTGAGGTCCTCGTCGAAGGTCGGCGCCTGGCCGGGCACCCGCCACAGGCCCTGCGCCTTCGCATAGCGCTCGACGAGCGCGACCCGTTCGGGCGACCGGCCGGTGAGCCGCAGGTAGGCGAGCGTCTCGTCGTCGATGGGGAAGAGCGTCGCCGTGGCCCCGAACTCCGGACTCATGTTGCTGATCGTCGCCCGGTCGGCGAGGGACAGGCCGGCCAACCCGTCGCCCGCGAACTCGACGAAGGAGCCGACGACGCCGTGCGCCCGGAGCATCTCCGTGACGACCAGGACCAGATCCGTCGCGGTCGAACCGCGCGGCAGCTCCCCGGTCAGCCGGACGCCCACGACGTGCGGCATCGGCTGGTAGAGCGGCTGGCCGAGCAGGACCGCCTCGGCCTCGATGCCTCCGACGCCGAAGCCGAGCACGCCCAGCCCGTTGACCATCGTCGTGTGCGAGTCCGTCCCGACCAGGGTGTCGGGGAAGGCGACGCGGGCGCCGGTCTCGTCGTCGCGATCGGCGACGACCGTAGCGAGGAACTCCAGGTTGACCTGGTGGATGATGCCGGTGCCGGGCGGGACGACGCGCAGGTCGCGGAATGCGGTCTGGGCCCAGCGCAGGAGCTGGTAGCGCTCGCCGTTGCGCTCGTATTCGCGCTCGACGTTGAAGGCGAAGGCGCCGGGCGTCCCGAACCGGTCGATCTGGACCGAATGGTCGACGACGAGATCGGCCGGGACGAGCGGATTGACGGCGGCCGGGTCGCCGCCGAGGTCCGCCATCGCATCGCGCATGACGGCGAGATCGACGATCGCGGGCACGCCGGTGAAGTCCTGGAGCACGACGCGCGATGGCATGAATGGGATCTCGGCCTCGGCCGGGACGCCCGCCCGCCAAGAGGCGAGCGCGCGAACGTCCGCCTCGGTCACGACCCCGCCGCCGGCGTGCCGGAGCAGGTTCTCGAGCAGGATCTTGATCGTCACCGGGGTCGACGGCAGGTCGATCAGGCCGGCCAGCGCATCGAGCCGATACAGGTCGGGCAGGCCCTCGCCGAGGGACGCCCTGGCGCTGAATGGATCCGTCCGTGACACCGGTGGCTGACCTCGCTGGCTCGCTACACTCGACGCGTGCAAGCGTACCGCGACGGACCCGGCCCCGGGTCGTGGACCCCATGAAGGGCTGGCAGGAGCCTCCGCCCGTCGATCCGCAGCGCGACCACGAGGAGACTGCGGCCGCCATCGAGGCGGCCGGCATCGACCTGGACCCGGTGCCGCCCGGCCATCACCGCCACGGTGACGAGGTCCACGCGAGCGATCACGAGCATCCCCATCAGCACTCCGGTCCGGGCGAGACGCCGATCATCGGGATCGTCGGGGCGGGCGCCGTCGGGACCGCCCTCGGCGTGGCGCTGGCCCGCGCCGGATGGCCGATCCATGCGGTCGCGAGCCGCGACGCCGACCGCCGTGAGCGTGCCCGGGAGCTGACCGGCGCGAGCCGGGCCTTCGCCGAGGTCCAGGCGCTCGTCGAGGAGGTCGAGCTCATCCTCGTGGCCATCCCGGACGACGCCCTCGCGCCGTTCGCGACCGGTGTCCGTATGTACAGCGGCCAGGCCATGGTCCATACCAGTGGCGCGCTCGGCGCGGAGGTCCTCGCGCCAGCGATGGCCGCCGGCACGCAGGTCGGGGCGTTCCACCCCCTCGTGGCCTTCGCGGACGTCGAACGGGCCGTGACGGACCTGCACGGCGCGACCATCGCCATCGAAGCGGACGACCAGCTCGCCGACCTGCTGGCTCGCATGGCCGAGGCGATCGGGGGCCGGCCCGTCCGTCTGGCGCCCGGTTCGAAGAGCGCCTATCACGCCGCGGCGGTCCTGGCGGCCGGCGGCTTCGTCGCCCTGCTCGACGCCATCGTCGAACTGGGCCGGGTCGCGGGTCTCGATGAGGCGGGCTCGCTGGCGATCTACGGTCCGTTGATCGAGGGCACCCTCGGCAACGCCCGGACGCTCGGCGTGGCCGCGGCCCTCACGGGGCCTATCACCCGGGGCGACAGCGGGACGCTGCGCGACCACCTGGCGACCCTGCGCGACCACGCGCCGGGGGTCGTCGCGCTGTACCGGGCGGCAGCCGAGCGCGAGATCGACATCGCCGCCGCGCGGGGCACGCTGGCACCGGAGCGTCTCGAGGCGCTGCGGTCCGCCCTTGCAAGCGGCGACTGACGGGGTACCATTACGGCCCATGCAGCACAGCATCGCCGCCAAGTACGCGGCCCGACCCGCGGCGCGGTTCGTCCGCCCGTCGTCGCGGACGCGTGAACGCCGCCTCGGACTCCGCCCCAGCGGGTCGATGCAGGCCGCGACGCCGCGCGCCACCGTGCTGCGCCATCCGGACATCGCTCCGTTGATCCTGCTGCGCGCCGGCTGGCGGGCGATCACCCCGGCTCGTGGCACCGCCGCCTCCGGTGGCCGACCTCGACCGGTCGTCGCCATGCGCTGGACGGATGCCGGCCACGCGGGGACGGCCAGGCGTGTCAGCGCCGCACCGGCGCCGTGGCGAGGCTGAGGGGCTCGACCGCCACCTCGGCCGGCGGGATCGTCGTCCGCTATGAGGACGGACAGGCGTGGTTCGTCGTGGGCAGCCGCCGACGGGAGCGCGATAGCCGGACCTGGACCCTGCCGAAGGGCACGCCCGATGCCGGCGAGACGACCGAGGAGACCGCCCTCCGCGAGGTCACCGAGGAGACCGGCCTCGAGGTCCGCATCACCGGCCCCCTCGACTCCATCGAGTACGACTTCGTCCAGTCCGGCCGAAAGATCCACAAGACCGTCCACTACTTCCTGATGGAGCCCACGGGCGGCGCGCTCGATCGCCACGACCACGAATTCGACGAGGTCCGCTGGATCCGGTTCGACGAGGCGCCCTCGACGTTGACCTTCGAGACGGAACGGGCGCTCGTCGCCAAGGCGGCCGCCGCGCTGGCCATCGGACCGAGACCAGCGTCGTGACCGACCCCGAGAGCGTCGTCCTGCACAGCCCCCTCGAGTCGCGCCACGAGGCGCTGGGCGCCAGGCTGATCGAGTTCGCCGGCTGGCGGATGCCGGTCCAGTACAGCGGCATCCTCGACGAGCACAAGGCGGTGCGCGAGCGCGTCGGCCTGTTCGACCTCTCGCACATGGGCGAGTTGTTCGTCGATGGACCGGAGGCCGGGGCGGCGCTGGCCGCGGCCCTCGTCACGGATCCGCCGGCGCTTGCCCTGGGGCGCGCCCACTATTCGATGATCTGCGCACCCGACGGCGGGATCCTCGATGACCTCATCGTCTATCGCCTCGGCGAGGAGGGCTTCCTCGTCGTGGCCAACGCCGGGAACGCGGCGGTCGTCTCGGACGCGCTGGCCGAACGGCTCGACGGCTTCGACGCGGTGCTGGACGACCGGTCGCTCGCGACCGGCCTCGTCGCCATCCAGGGTCCGCGGTCGCGCGAGGCGCTCGCCCCGCTGACTGACGTCGACCTAGGTGCCCTGCGCTACTACGCGATCGCCGAGGGCCACGTGGCGGGCATCGCGGCCCTCGTCGCCCGGACCGGCTACACCGGCGAGGATGGCTTCGAAGTCTTCGTGGATACGGCCCGGACCGGCGAGCTCTGGGACGCGCTCCTCGAGGCGACCCGCGCCTACGACGGCGTCCCGGTCGGACTGGGCGCGCGCGATACGCTGCGCCTCGAGGCCGGCATGCCGCTCTACGGCAACGAGCTGGATCGGACGACGACCCCGTACGACGCCGGCCTCGGCCGGGTGGTGAAGCTGGGCAAGGCCGGTGACTTCGTCGGACGGTCCGCCCTCGAGAGGGTCGCCCGTGACGGTGCGACCCGGCGCCTCGTCGGCCTCGTCGTCGAGGGCCGAGGGATCGCCCGCCACGGCTACCCGGTCCACGCCGGCGAGCGGGCCAGCGGTGTCGTCACGAGCGGGACCCAGTCGCCGACCCTGGGCGTGCCGATCGCGATGGCGTACGTCGCTCCGGGCGATGGCGAGCCGGGTACAGTAGTGGACGTCGAGATCCGCGACGCGCGGGTCCCCGCCAGGGTCGTAGACCTGCCCTTCTATCGCCGTCCCGGCTGATCGCCGGCGTTCGCAGGAGGTTCCGCCCAGCGATGGTCCCCGCCGATCTGCGCTACACCTCGGACCATGAATGGGTCCGCATCGACGGCGATCTGGCGACCGTCGGCATCACCGCCTACGCGGCCGAACAACTCGGCGACATCGTCTTCGTCGAGCTGCCCGATGTCGGACGGATGCTGGACCAGTTCGCGACCTTCGGCGTCGTCGAATCGGTCAAGGCGGTGAGCGACCTGTTCGCGCCGCTCGGTGGCGAGGTCACGGCGACGAACCCCGGCCTCGCCGCGAGCCCCGAGTCGGTCAACGGCGACCCGTACGGCGACGGCTGGATGATCCAGCTCCGGATCGCCGATCCGACGCAGCTGGGCGAACTCCTCGACGCCGCGGCATACGACGATCTGGTCGCGGCCGGCTGACCGCCCGATGCCGTACGGTCCCCATACCGCCAGCGACCGCGAGCGGATGCTCGCGGCCCTCGGACTGACCTCCGTCGACGAGCTCTTCGACGACATCCCGTCCGCCATGCGGGCTTCTCCACTGGACCTGCCGCCACCGCAGCCGGAGCTGGAGCTCGCCGCGCGCCTCGACGCGCTGTCGCGCCGGAACCGGACCGACCTCGCCTCGTTCCTGGGGGCGGGGGTCTATCGGCACTGGAGCCCGCCCGCGGTCGACCAGCTGCTCCTGCGCGGCGAGTGGTACACGGCCTACACGCCCTATCAGCCCGAGGTCAGCCAGGGCACCCTCCAGAGCATCTACGAATACGAGTCGCTTCTCGCCGAGCTGGTCGATCTCGACGTCGTCTCCGCCTCGCACTACGACGGGGCGGCGGCCACGGCCGAGGCGGCCCTCATGACCTGCCGGGCGACCCGGCGCGAGCGGGTGCTCATCTCGCGCGGCGTCCACCCGCACTACCGAGGC
>Ga0302323_100002088_pt1 | contig 16248 bp, 9 predicted proteins | sample Fen_T0_3_FD_201950 | JGI IMG/M metagenome (GOLD analysis project Ga0302323, IMG submission 201950) | Peat permafrost microbial communities from Stordalen Mire near Abisko, Sweden - Fen_T0_3 | ecosystem: Environmental > Terrestrial > Soil > Wetlands > Permafrost | place: Sweden: Abisko... | reverse complement strand
AATCGGTTTTCTTGAGATTCAGGCAGACGCCGTTGGCGAACGTCACGAGTGTGAGGTCCAGATCGTCAACGTGTTTTTTTTCTTTAACCACGCCGGCCGTACCAAAGTCGGTGTAGGCAAATTTCGAATCAGTGACCTTTTCGGGTGCTGCAAGTGAAACTGCAGCAGACTTTTCATAGGCGGCGGTAATGGCGGCAGCGGCGTCGCCCTCGATTTTCGTATTGCCCATCACGCTCACGAAACGGCCCGGCGATGCGAAGGCTTTGCGCAAGCCTTCGGTGCATTGCTCGACCGTGACTTTCTCGAGGGCAGGAGCGAAGAGCTGCAAGTCGTCGGCAGGCGAAGTGAAAACGTGACCTTCGACCAGCGATTGCACGAGTTCGGTAGCGAGTTCATCGGAACGACGGGTAGAGGCGGTTTTCGCCGCTTGATCGAGATCGTTGCGAAAATTGGCGACGGCTTCAGCGAGTTCGGCGGGTTGAAATCCGTATTGGAGCGTGCGGCGTAGTTCTTGTTCTGTTACACCGAGTGCATCACGCCAGAGTTCCGGTTTGCAGGTGAGATCAATTGAGGCGTTGCGTAGGAAATCGAAGTTTTCGCCGATATCGACTTTGCCAGAGGTGAAGGGCGCGCCTTCTTTTTTTGCGAGGATGGAGAGGCGTCGATTAAGCATCGCGCCAGCCAGATCGCGCGGAAGGTGTTCAAGACGTTTAGCGGCAGTGTCCGGTTCGTTAGGGTAAGGGCTGACGGTTTGAATGGAGACGGCCGTGGCAGCGGCTTCCGGCTCCGCGTGGTAGGCACTGCGTACGCCCTTGAAGGAGGCGAGTTGTCCAAGGTCAGGATTGGGCCGGGCAGCGGAGCGGGCTTTGATCGTGCCGAACGCGCTGGTGATCTCTTTCTCAACCAGTGCAGGATCAAAATCGCCTATGGCGACGATCGCCATGCGCTCAGGACGGTACCAGGTGTTATAGAAGTCGATGAAGCGATCGCGCTTGGATTGTTCGATCACCGGTACGAGACCGATCGGCATACGCTCGGGCGGACGGGTGCCAGCGAGCACAAATTGGAACTCGGCAACGAACTGGCGGTACTCGACCGAGTCGCGCGCGCGTTTCTCGCTCAGGATAATGCCGCGCTCTTTATCGACCTCTTTTTCGTTCAGCAGCAGCCCGGTGGCGAAATCTGAGAAAACCCGAAAGCCTTCTTCGAGCGTAGCCGACTTAGTATCCGGGAGTTCGATCATGTACGCGGTGTGATCGAAGGACGTGTAGGCGTTGGTGTCGCCACCGAAGCTCATACCCATACGTTGGAAAAACTCCACGAGTGTGCCGGGCGCGTAGTGCGTGCTGCCGTTAAATGCGAGGTGCTCAAGAAAGTGGGCCAGTCCACGCTGATCATCGTTTTCGTGGAGCGCACCCGCCATGACGACGAGGCGGAGGCTAGCGCGTTCTTTGGGTTCCTTGTTGGCCATGATGACATAGCGCAGGCCGTTGGGCAACGTGCCGAAGTGCGCGGCGGCCTCTGGTTTTAGGTCGCTGGTCTCCTGGCCAAAACGTGGCTTATCGGGCAAAGCTGCGAAAATAAAGCAGGGCAGAACGAAGGTTAGGCCGAGGGCGACGAAGAATTTACGGAGATTCATAAGGGGCGTGAAGGTGGAATGGCGGCAAAAAATCGGCGGGAAGGCAAAAGGTTAAATACGCACGCGCATGCAACATGCGCTTGCGCCTTTGCTCGGACTCGCGGCGAATAGAGTTGTTTCCATGATCTGGCTTTATCGAGTTTTGTTTTTACCCGCGCTCGTACTGGCGTCGCCTTATTATCTGCTGCGCATGAAACGCCGCGGTGGCTACAAACGGCACTTTCTGCAGCGCTTTGGCGCCGTCGATCCGATGCGTGAAAAAACTCCGGGCATACGGCGCATATGGCTTCAAGCTGTGAGCGTGGGCGAGATGCTCGCGATCGCACCGATTTTAGAGGCGCTAAGGAAAGAACCGTCGGTGGAAGTCTATCTGACCACAACGACGAGCACGGGTTATAGGTTGGCGGTGGAGCGTTATCGCGAGGCGACGATCGGCCTTGGTTATTTTCCGATCGATTGGTGGATTTTTTCCTGGCGCGCGTGGCGAAACATTCAGCCCGATCTCGTTATTCTTACGGAAGGCGAGCGCTGGCCCGAACACATTCAACAAGCTAAGCGCCGCGGGATTCCCGTGCTTTGCATCAACGCACGTCTTTCCGACCAGAGTTACGGGCGCATGAAGGCGGCGCGTTGGTCCGTTAATGCCATGCTGGGTGGCATCACGCGCGTGTTGGCGTGCTCGGAGCACGACGCAGCGCGTTTTCGGGAACTCGGTTTTCCGGCGGAAAAGATCACCACGACGGGCAACATCAAGCTCGACCTCACGATTCCGCTACTCAGCGACACCGACAAAGTTAAGCTCCGTTCCGAACTCGGTTTCTCGAACGAACCGATCCTGCTTGGCTCATCTACTTGGCCAGGTGAGGAACGTGCGCTCGCGCAAGCTTACCAGACATTGCGCGCTGCGGGTATTGTTTGTCGATTGCTGGTTGTTCCCCGTCATGCGGAGCGTCGCGCGGAGGTGGAAACCGATCTACGCGAAAGCGGCTTCAGTTTTCATTTACGCTCGCGCGGTGTAGCGCCGGGACTCGTCGATATCTGTGTGGCCGACACAACCGGCGAACTTCGCAAACTCACGCAGTTAGCCGATGTGGTTTTCGTTGGTAAGAGCCTGCCGCCTCACGAACAAGGCCAAACCCCGGTCGAAGCCGCCGCACTCGGCAAACCGCTGTTGTTTGGTCCGGGCATGACCAACTTTTTTGCGATCGCGGGGGAACTGGTAAAAAGCGGCGCCGCGCAGATCGTAACCGGCGAAAAAGACCTAGCTGCCGCAGCACAAAAAATTCTGGGCGATGCGGCGTTGCGAAAGACGATGTCGGTCGCCGCGTTGAGTTGGCATCGGGCGAATCAAGGGGCGGTTGCGCGAACGCTCGACGTGGTTCGTGAGGAATTAGACCGCTGTTGATGGCTGGGCAGGTAGTTCGGTGGTTTTTTTGATCTTATTTAACCGTTCGAATGGTTTTTAAAGATGCTTATTTTCGGCGAGTTGCGCAGTTTGAGAAATGTTTTTTCAAACGGCAGGAAAAAGAGATTGCTCAAGCATGAGCTGGTTCTAGTTTTAGCTCTTTTAGCTTGATGCAATCTCACGGTCCGAAACGCGTCTACACCCCGCAGTCGCTCGAGTTCTGGTTCGGAAAACTAGAGAGCGACTGGGCAGAGCACTTTTCTGCGACCCAGCTTGACGAGGGCCGTCGTATTTACCGCGACGGAGAGGTGAGGGAACTCGAACTCACTCAGAGTGATGCGATTATTCATCGGCGTGTGGAAAAAAAAGACGAGTACGCCGTGATCGAGTGGGACAACGGCGTCCTTTCCGTCCGCTCATCTTCGACCGATCGCGATGTGGCCTGCGCCCTTGCGGTAGCTGGTTTGCATGAGATCGAGGAACTCGTTTGCGACGAGATATCTCCCTTGCCCGAGATCGTTGACACTGGCTCGAATGCAAGTCCCAAACCGAGCACAGGTAACGTCATTCATGGCAACGGCGCGGCTTCAGCCCCGGTGCGCAATGGGAACGGCCAAAGTCATGGCAACGGAAACGGCAATGGCCACGTTTCGGCGTCTGCTCCCGTTTCCGCTGCTGCTCCGCCGTCGAGTTCCCCCGCAGAGCGCACCGCCACGCGGACGCTTGTGCTCGTTTTCCAGACCAAGTCCGAAGGGCTCCTCTTTCAGGCTTATTGGCTAAATGGCAAGAGCCGCATTCCGGCGCTTGGTCAAGCGGCTCACGCCAACGGCAACGGCCACGTGACTTCCAGCGAACGTGCCAAATTGATCGGCCTCGCGGCCTATGCGCGAAAAGCGCATTTCTCCTATAACCAGACCACGGGCGTGTACCTGATGGAGTCTGTGGTCGAGATTCCGAACTTTCTCAAAGTTACACTGCCCGCTTGGAAGAGGCTTTTTGTCGTCGAACTCGACGACCTCGCGGCGAACCTATTGAAAGGTCCACGAACGCTCGAGATCGAAGCCATCGCGCAAAAACGTCGAGATGGCGAAGGGCTCGATCTGCGTTGGATCTTCAAAGCAGGTGAGCGCATGCTGACTGAGGAAGAAGTCGATTTGCTGGTGAAGCGCGGCACGACGCCAGTGATTTTGCCGACGGTCGGCATTGTTGCCCTTCCAACCGACCGCCTCGAATCGCTCAAAGCTTGGCAGCGCAACGTTGCCGAAACGCACGCCAATGGTGCGCTCTCGCCGTATCTGATTTTTTCGCTCTTTAGCGATGCACGTTTCAAACTGACGCTGTCGCCCGAGCTTGAAGCTTGGAGGTCAAGCGTGGTTACCCCGATCGTGGTGGAGAAGCCGTTGCCCGAAATTCTGCGCCCTTATCAACGGCGCGGTGTCGAGTGGTTGCATCATCTGTGCGATGTAGGCTGTCACGGCCTGCTTGCGGACGAAATGGGTCTCGGCAAAACGTTGCAGGTTATTTCGCTGCTGTCGGTGCGCCCGGTTGGCGAACTGCCGACGCTAGTGGTCTGCCCTGCTAGCGTAGTGCCGGTGTGGCGCGAAGAGCTGGCGCGTTTTGCTCCGCAACTTGCGGTCGACGTGCTCAAGACCGGCCACGATTTTACTTCGCGAAAAGATTCCGTCATCTGGCTCGCGAGTTACACGCAACTTCGCAAACACAAGTCGCTACTCGATGCTAATGAGTTCGGCTACGCGGTCCTCGACGAAGGTCAGTTCATCAAGAATCCCGATGCGAAAGTCACGCAAACGTGTTTCTCCGTGCGCGCGAAGCATCGTATTGTTCTAACGGGTACACCGCTCGAAAACCGCCAACTCGATCTCTGGTCGATCTTCCGTTATCTGCTGCCGGGATTGCTTGGTTCACGCTCTGGCTTTGAATCGTCGCTCAACGCCGACCGCATCACCACACTCGGACGACTGCGCGCGCAACTCGCACCGTTTATCCTGCGTCGCACGAAAAACGAAGTCGCGACTGAATTGCCGCCGAAGGTCGAGATGGAGTTGTTCTGCCCATTGACCGATGTGCAACGCGCTGAATACGCGCGCATCTGCACCGAAGGTCTTAACCGCCTCGGCGACGACGTCGGCACTGCGATGCGGGAAAAGAGTTTCGGCTTCCTCGCCTTGCTCACGCGTTTGCGGCAGGTCTGCTGCGACCCCGACATGTTGCCTTGGCTCAAAGCGCCTCTCAGCGACTCGGGTAAGATCAATCTGTTGGTTGAGAAGTTGGCCGAAATTATCAGCAGCGGTCACAAGGCCGTCATTTTCTCGCAGTTCGTGATGTTGCTTGATCGTGTGCGTGAGGCGCTATCGACGCAGTTCCCTGATCTGCCACGTTACGAGCTCACAGGCATGACGCTCGACCGGCAGAAACCCGTCCAAGGTTTTCAAAACGCCACCGGCGCAGCAGTCATGCTCGTGTCGCTCAAGGCGGCTGGCACTGGCATCACGTTGCACGCGGCGGATTACGTTTTCTTGCTCGATCCTTGGTGGAACCCCGCGGTGGAAGCGCAGGCCGTCGATCGTGTTCACCGTATTGGCCAAACCAATACTGTATTCGTTTATCGCATGGTCACGGCCGGAACGATTGAGGAACGTATCCAGGCGCTGAAAGCGTCGAAACGAGATCTATTCGATAAGCTGATCGGCGGTGTCGAGGGCGACTTCGACCTGAGCCAGCATTTCGATTCATTACAGAGTCTTATCCAACTCACGACCGCGCAGGTGGTGGAGCCGGAAGCACCGACGATTTAAGCGGCTAAGTTGGCGCGGCGAAATTGCCGTTTCGATTCGATAACAGCATGCCTAAACCGCTCTGGGCCAAACACAATTGGCGGAATTGTGCGGGTGATCAGGGGTGTTGGTTCGATCAGATGCCCTGAGCTTGCGCCAGGGTGGCTTTACTTGGTTGTGGGGTGAGGAAGAGCTTTTTAGCGACGGCGATTTGATCGATACTGCCGAGCAGGAGAACTTTGTCGCCCGCGAGGATTTCGTCGTCCGGGCCGGGATTGAGCATGCGTGTATTCTGACGCTCGATACACACGATACTCGCTCCAGTCTGGGTGCGGAGCGCAAGTTCGCGGATGAGCTTCCCTTTCACGATGGAATCAGCGGCTACATCGACGGGGGCGAGGTTTGCTTCGGCGAGGAGAGGGGAGAGCGGCTGCGCGGCATTCGGCGGCTGGACTTCGTCCGCCTTGGAAAAGGTTTCTTGCAGTGCCGCTTGCGCGGTGGAGTGAACTTTGATGAACGATCGCCACATGAGCCAGGCGATCAAACCGACGAGCGCCAAGAGCACTAGCAGCACGTTGAGTGGCGGCAGCAGAGTTGAACTCAGCAGGAGCACGAAAATGCCTAACGCCACCGAACCAACGATCGGGATCAATGCAGCGATGACAGAGCGGATGGCCGCCGTATTCGCGCCGGCCAGATCTTCCGAAACCTTGGTCTCGGCAAGCAGCAGACCGAATGATTGAAGCTTGCGGGTGGTAGCGATAAATAGCGGCAGCGAACAGATGACGGCGACGACCCAGACTGCGGTCCGCAGCCATTGAGGTTTTTGCATCAAGGTGGAAAGCCAGCTGGTGGGATGTTCGCCGAGATACGCGGCTCCGATGAATACCGCGGCGATCAAGATAACATTGAGCGTCATCTGTGCGCCCCATCTCCACAGCAACGTTCGAGCAAAGTCGCTCGAACTCCGATCGCCAATCTCGCCGACCCAACGGGTGTAGAGGTCGAGCAGGTTCGTGAGCGCGCGTGGAGCGCGGCGATCAAAGGTGCTGGTGAATGGGTCGGCAGCGCGAATCAGATAAGGAGTCAATAGCGTGGTGATCGCCGACACCGCGACCGCGATGGGGTAGAGGAAGCTGCTGGTGACTTTCAACGTTACACCGAGCGAAGCGATGATGAACGAGAACTCGCCGATTTGGGCCAGCCCCATGCCGACGCGCAGGGAATTACGGGTGCCATTGCCGCCGACGAATGCGCCGAAAGAGCAGGTCATTATCTTGCCGACGACAACCGCGAAGGTGATGACCAGGATCGGCTGCCAGTAAACCACGAGCATCTTCGGATCGATGAGCAGACCGATGGCGACGAAAAAGACGGCGCTGAACATATCTCGGATCGGCTCGATCAGCGTCTCGATGCGGTGAATCTCCCGCGTCTCGGCGATCACCGCGCCGATGACGAATGCTCCCAGCGCGACGCTGTAGCCAAGCTTCACCGCGAGCAGCGACACTCCGAAGCAAAGGCCGAGCACGGTGATGATTAGCATCTCGTTGCTTTTGAAACGCGCCACGTAGCTGATCAATCGCGGCACCGCGATTAAGCCGACGACGAGCACGGCGGCGAGGAAGGCGCTGAGCTTACCGAGAGTGAGGCTCACGTCTCCGAAACTGAGTGAGCCTGTCATAGCGATACCCGACAGGAGCGCGATCATCGCGATACCAAGAATATCCTCGATGATAAGGATGCCAAAGATGAGTTGGGCGAAACGCTCTTTCATTTTCCCGAGTTCGCCGAGCACCTTGATGATCACTGTGGTCGAAGACATCGAGAGCATCGCGCCGAGGAAAATGCTATCCATCGAACTCCAGCCGAAAAACTTTCCGACCTCGTAGCCGACCCAGAAGAGGAGAAGTATTTCTAGCAGCGCGGCGATGAGTGCCGGAGCCCCCACGGTCTTGAGCTTGCGCAGGCTAAACTCGAGCCCGAGCGAGAACATGAGGAGGATGACGCCCAGTTCTGAAAGCGTGTTGATCGTAGCCTCGTCGTGGATGAGTGAATACGGCGGGGTGTGCGGACCGATGATGACCCCAGCGATGATGTAACCGAGCACGACAGGTTGCTTCAGCCGCCGGAAAGCGATCATGACCAACCCGGCCGCAATCATAATAACGGCGAGATCCTGGAGAAGAGTTGCGGTGTGCATGAAGTATTCGTACTCAGCCCGGTGAAAAAAGATCCTGAGATTTTTTACTATACTCTGATCTGATGTTTGAGAAAGCAGGCCCCGCTGTTCGGCGGTTTACGTTGTCTTTGTTACCTTCTGTTCGATGGATCGGAACAACGACTGCGGGTGAGTTCCGTGTTCGGGACAGGCACGCTCTCGTGCAAAGTCCATAAGGTATTCGTTCTGGAAACGTGGTCCTAACAGGGCGAAATCAAATTGATGCAATTGAGGTGGGTTATGACTCCACCGGATTGGAGATATGCGAAGGGTTCATGCCCAGTTTTAAGAGCAAAAGCAGAATGTGTTAGAGTTATGAATCGTTGGCATAGGCTGTGCTCAAGTGGGCTTGCGACAACCTGACTGTCCGCCGCTCTGAAACGAGCAGTCACGAGCCGCATTTCTCTCATCACTAAGCTCTAAACTCGGACCTCGTGTCCTTTTCAAAACTGTCAACAGCAGGTCCGGCTCTTCGCCGGTAGAATCACCCTCCTATGATAATCCGATACCTAGGCTCAAAATGGTTGAGCGCGACACTCCTCGGGGTCGCGCTTCTTTTTGGTTCCGCGTTGGCGCGGGCCGACGACCCCAAACCCGATCCAGCCGGCACCGCCACAGGCACCATCTCCGATGTGCCGGGCTTTGTCGTTAATGCCCCAGCCGACTTAAGCGCTGATGACGCGAAGGATCCGGCCAAGGCCAAAGCGTTCGCCGACGCAAAAAAAGCCGCTGATGACTACGCTGCGCAGGCCAAGCTTGAACCGCTCGCGGTCAAGCTCGCCGACGGCGTGGGTCACAATCGCGTCGCGATCAATTTCATGTGGACGCTGGTCACCGGCTTTCTCGTGATGTTCATGCAGGCGGGTTTCGCCCTGGTGGAAACCGGCCTCTGTCGCGCGAAAAATGCCAGCCACACCATGGCGATGAATTTTATGATTTATCCCATGGGTATGCTGGGTTTCTACCTGTGCGGTTTCGCCTTCATGTTTGGCGGTATCGGTGCGATCGGCACGATGGGTGGATACGCGGGACTCAACCATGAAATCACCTGGACAATCTTCGGCAAACCTTTCGGCATTCTTGGCTGGAAGGGTTTCTTGTTGCAGGGCGCTGGTTATGACACCGCGGCCTTCGCACTCTTTCTTTTCCAGATGGTGTTTATGGACACCACGGCGACGATTCCGACCGGCTCTGCGGCCGAACGTTGGAAATTCTCAGCTTTCATGATCTACGGCTGCTTCATCGGCACGGTCATGTATCCGCTGTTTGGTAACTGGGTTTGGGGTGGCGGCTGGCTCTCTCAGCTCGGGGTCAACTTTGGCCTCGGTCATGGTCATCTCGACTTTGCCGGTTCTTCGGTGGTGCACATGCAGGGCGGTGTGATCGCGTTCATCTTTGCTTGGCTGATCGGTCCGCGCCACGGCAAGTACAACAAGGAAGGTAAGCTGGTCCACCCGATCGCTCCGCACAACATCCCGATGGTCATGCTCGGTACTTTCATTCTGGCATTCGGTTGGTTCGGTTTCAATCCCGGCTCCACGCTGGCTGGTACTGATCTACGTATCGCAACCATCGCGGTTAATACCATGCTCGCTGGATCCACCGCAGCTTTGTCCTGCACCCTTCTTGTTTGGTTCAAGACAAAGAAGCCTGATCCCTCCATGATGTGTAACGGCATGCTGGCTGGTCTCGTAGCGATTACTGCGCCTTGTGCGTTTGTGAATGCAGGCGGTGCGGCCATTATCGGCATTGTGGCCGGTCTCCTCGTAGTCGAAGCGGTCTACTTCTTCGACAAGCATCGCATCGATGACGCGGTCGGCGCGATCTCCGTGCACGGTGTGAACGGTGCCTGGGGTTGCCTCTCGATCGGCCTCTTTGCCGATGGTACTTATGGCGATGGTTTCAATGGTGTCGCGGGTAACGTTGCCGGGCTCTTCTACGGCGGTGGTTTAACCCAGTTTTGGGCCGAATTGATCGGCGTTACGACCTGCTTCATCACGCTCTCGACGCTCTCGATCATCGTCTATTTCGTTATCGAAAAGACCGTCGGCAACCGTGTCTCGGTTGAAGTCGAGATCGAAGGTCTCGATGTGCCTGAGATGGGCATCGCTGGCTACGCCGGCATGGTCATGGACAAGCAGTCCGAAACCCCGCACGCGCGCTAAACCAAAACACACTTCGGGCCGCGCGGAGAGATTCGCGCGGCCTTCCAAAACCAAATCTCTCGCTCCCCATGGAAACCCTACTCATCAATGCTCTTCGTGTTCTACTCGCGCTCTCAGCTGGTGGCATGATCGGATACGCTTTCGGGCTGATCCAGAATGCCGCACGGCTTCGTCACGAGAAAAAGCAGCTTGAAGGCAAATTCAAAAGCGGCTGGTCGATCATTCCTGGTTCGGGTGCGCGCACAGCCTATCTGTTGGTTGCGCTGCTCCTCGTCCAGTTAATCTGTCCGTTGCTTTTTGAAGAAGGCACACAGTGGGTGGTGTCTGGTGGAGTGGCGGCTGGCTACGGCTTCGTGCTGTTTCAGCAGCTCCGCCTCCGCCGCAAAGAAATGGCCCGGTAAACCGAAGTGCTCATCAAAACTCGTTCCAACAATTCATGAAACTCATCATCGCAATCATCAAGCCGTTCAAACTTGAAGAAGTTAAGGACGCGCTTTCAGAAATCGGAGTCGAAGGCATGACAGTCACCGAAGTCAAAGGCTTTGGTCGCCAGAAAGGCCACACCGAGATCTACCGCGGCAGCGAATACACGGTCGACTTTCTCCCTAAGGTGAAACTCGAAATCGTGGTCGGTAGTGAACTCGTCGCTAAAACCGTAGATACCATCGTCAAAGCAGCCAAGACCGGCAAGATCGGCGACGGTAAAGTCTTCATTGTCGCGCTCGAGGAAGCGGTTCGTATCCGAACCGAAGAGCGCGGTGATATCGCTATATAACAACAGCTTGAAAGCATTAGAGCCGGTGATCGCGTGCGCGGTTGCCGGCTTTTTTTTGAAAGGGTAGAAGCGGTCGAAACGGGCTGAAGGACTGGGGTGGAGGAATTTTTGAACAAATTATGATGAAAAGCATGCATGGCATCGATTTTGCTCATGTGAGCGCCGTGCCTATGAACCTCATCTCCTTCAAATACAGTCGTCTCGCCGCCTTGGTGGCTCTGACGTTCTTTACATCCCGCGCTGCTTGGGCCGAACAATCGGCCCCGGCCACCCCGCCTGCACCTACGCTTGAACAGCGTGTGGCCAGTCTTGAAGCCGCGATCACTAATTCGGACCCGACCGCAGCCCTGAAAGACAAGGATGGCAATATTGCTGCTGGTCTGACGACGCCGACCGTCGGTGTTGCGGCTCCTGGCCACAACGGGTGGATGATGACCAGTTCGGCGCTCGTGCTTTTCATGACGCTACCAGGTCTCGCCCTTTTCTACGGTGGCCTCGTACGCCGTAAGAACGTCCTCTCGGTCCTTGCTCAATGTTTGGGAATCAGCGGGCTCGTGACGATCCTTTGGTGGGCCTTTGGTTACAGTCTCGTGTTCGGTAAAAGTTTTGGGAGCGGCATATTGGGCGGCTCAGAATTCTTTTTCCTTAACGGTGTCACGTCGGCACCCAATACCGACTATGCGTACTGGGTTTCGCACAATGTTTTCGCGATGTATCAGCTCATGTTCGCGATCATCACACCGGGCCTGATCATCGGCGCGATTGCCGAACGTATGAAGTTCACCTCGATCATGCTTTTCGTGACGTTGTGGATGTTCGTGGTTTATTTCCCGCTGGCGCACATGATCTGGGGCGTAAATGGCTTCATGAACGGCGTGTGGAATGCCACCGCTGGCATCAAGGCGATCGACTTTGCTGGCGGCACTGTGGTGCACATGTCCTCGGGCTGGTCCGCGCTGATCCTCTGCTTGATCCTCGGTAAGCGTATTGGTTTCGGAAAAGAGAAAATGGCGCCGCACAGTATGGTGCTCTGTATGGTCGGCACAGGCATGCTTTGGGTGGGTTGGTACGGCTTCAATGCCGGTTCCGCTGTTGCCGCCGATGGCATCGCGGCCAACGCCTTTATGACCACCACGCTTGCTGCGGCTACGGCTGGCTTCGTGTGGGGCTTGATCGAACTTATCTTCCGCAAACACGCGTCTATCCTCGGCTTTTGCTCAGGTATAGTCGGTGGCCTGGTCGTGATCACGCCCGCTGCGGGCTTCGTTAACGCAACCGGCGCGATGATCATCGGCGTTTTTGCCGCAGTCGTCCCTTATCTTTTCGTGACCGTGATCAAAGCCAAATTCGGCTACGACGACGCGCTCGACACTTTCGGTGTGCACGCGGTCGGCGGCACTTTGGGTGCGCTGCTCACCGGTTTCCTCGCCACGCATGAGGTAAACGGAAACCTCGCCGCCAACTTGAAAGACGTGGTCGGCCACACCCTCTGGCTCCATCAGCTTAAGGCCATCGGGCTAACTCTTGCACTTTCAGTCTTGGCGACAGTCATTTTGGCCTACATCGTCAAAGCCGTGATCGGTCTTCGCCCGACGCCTGAAGTCGAACGCATGGGCCTCGACATCAATGAACACGGTGAAGAAGGTTACGTTGAATCCTAAGCCTAACTGGCAACTCATCAACTTATGAAACTCATCATCGCGATTATCAAACCCTTCAAACTCGAAGAGGTAAAAACCGCTCTGTCCGAAATCGGTGTCGAAGGCATGACCGTGACCGAGGTCAAAGGCTTCGGCCGCCAGAAAGGCCACACGGAAATCTATCGCGGCAGTGAATACACCGTCGATTTTCTCCCCAAGGTGAAAGTCGAGATCGTAGTCGCCGACTCGATTGTCGGCAAAGTCATCGAAGCGATCGTCAAGGCCGCCAAGACCGGCAAAATTGGCGACGGCAAAGTATTCGTTGTCCCGGTCGAAGAAACCGTGCGCATCCGCACCGACGAACGCGGCGAATCAGCCGTTTGACCTAAACGTCAACCTCCGCCAACTTAGACGGCGGTGAAAATCTTAAAGGGCGGTCCAATCTCGGACCGCCCTTTTTTGTGATCAAAACTCCTGGAGGATACGTCGCGTTGCTTTCGAGCATTTCAAATTCTGCTGTAGCCGGGGGCGCTGAACTCGCCCCTCTCGAACCCCGGCCTCGGCGCGGCCGGCTACACCAAGTCAGGGAGCCATTCTGTCATAATTGCGGCGATAGTTTTAGCTCAACTGCTCTAAGCTTCCGGAGCCGACTTAACGCCGAGCGTAGAATTTTTGTTCCCACGCTTTTTGATTTTGGTCGGCTTCGCGTATGTAAGGGGTGAATACCGCAAGCGAGAGCACAAGTTTGTTGAGAAGATTAAATGGAAAACGAATCGGTCGCTCAAAATCGACGAAAAGAACAACACGAACGCCGTCAGTATCGTTCCAAACTTCGTGATTGAAGGAGTCGTCAAACACGACTGCGCGGCCTTCTTCCCAAACGAGGTAATCTGTGGCGACGCGAATGCGACAACTCTGACGTGGTTCTGGCACGAGGAGGCCGAGGTGCAGGCGAAGCACGCCGTTGTAGGGGCCACGATGCGCGGGAATATGTTTGCGCGGCGAGAGAATTGAAAAGAACGCAGTCTTGAGTCCTGGAATTTTCTTCAAAATACGCGCGGTCTCCGGACAACGCCGCATATTCTCATCGGAAGTTTTCCCATAACCAAGAAACATGAATGTTTTCCACAGATTGTCCCGTTGGATGGATTTTACATCGGTGGATATGTCTTGGAAATTGGGCAGCTCTTCGCGGCGTTGCAGCACGACGTCCAACTCGGTGCGGATATTTTTCCATTCTCGCTCGACCTCTGCGACCCAGGGAAACCGCGACGGGTTGTACACGGGAGGATTGCCGTGTTTTGAATGGGCGATATTACGTCGTTCGACCCATTCGATGAAAGCGACGGCCAAACGAGCACCAAGTGTTTTTGGCGGTGGCGGAGGGATAAACGCCTGCGTGGGAGTTGAGGTAGCAGTTTCTTGTTTCATACGCGCCGCAAATGGAACTGCTGTTTTCGTGGCGTCAAATTGGCGCCACTTTTAATTTCCCAATGCTCTATTATTTAATGGGTTTCAACTTACCGTTTTCCTCATACTGCGCACCTATATTAATCGGATTCCCAGACGTTAAAACAGTAGGATCCGCGTAGATATGGCTAGTCCGCCGAGTGCCACCCGCACCGGGAGCTTAGGGCGAACGCAGCTGCCGGGCTCGCTCGAGACCTTCGCGGGCACCGGCGTGGTATGGAGCGAGTTGAAGCGTTTCCTCGAACTGTTCGGCCGCTTCCGCTGGCCGACCTATATCCAGTAACACACAGCCAAAAATATACCGCATGTCGGGGTTGTCGGGCTGCAATTCTACCGCGCGCTCGGCATAGGGCGCAGCCTCGGACATCTGGCCGAACTTGGCGTAAGTCATAGCAGTTTTAATCTCGGCGTTGGCATTGTCGGGCTGGTCGCGGAGTACCTGTTCCAACTCCTTGAGGGCTTCGGCCTGATGCCCTGTGTTGGCAAGCGCCCAACCGAGATTCACGCGGGCTAGGGTCAGCTTGGAATTTATTTTGAGCGCGCGTTTGAAAGATTCCACACCTGCATCAGGCTGCCCTAGCGACATCAGGCTCACGCCGAGAGTGTTGAGTGCATCAGCGAAGTGTGGCTGGAGCTGGATAGCGCGTTCGAGCAACGGACGCGCCTCGCTTGGGCGGCCGAGCCGGTTAAGCGCGCTGCCGAGGCTGTTGAGCGTTTCCGGGAAATCCGGCTTTAGCTCCAGCGTACGCTGCAGGTGGGGAAGGCTCTCCTCGGTTTGGCCCGCATCGTCGAGCGCCGTGCCGAGATTAAGATGCGCCACCCAGCTGGAGGGATTGCGTGCAAGCGTCGTTTCATAAAGCGAAAATACGTCGCGATACATGCTGCTCTGCTGCCAAGTGAGCACACCGAGGACCGAGAGTAATCCTGTGGCTACGACTGGGCCGCTCCAACGAGGCCAGCGCAGTAGTGCGAACCCACGCGTAGCTGACACGGTGAGAAACGTGATCATCCCCAAACTCGACAGATACTGGAAATGGTCCGCCACGTAGGAGAATATGAAGGGATAAACATCCACGAAACCGAGCACCGGCACCAGCGTGCCGCCGAACAGCAGGACGGCTGCAAGCGGCCCGCGGTCGCGGCGGCTCCGCCACACTCCGAAGGCGAGCAGCGCCAAAGCTGCGAGTGGGAAGAGCCACTGCCACGCAATGCCCAAATCAATGTTCCAGCGTGGATAGAAGAACGTAAGCCCAACCGGCCAGATCAGCTTCCCGAGGTAAAACCAAAAGATACGCCCAGCAAGCAAACCACGCTCGATTACACTCAAAGAAAAATCACTGCCCACCGCGCCAATATCATGTTTTTCCATCCAAGCAGTACCGAGACCGGAGGCCACGCCGAGGACCAGCCACGGCAGGAGTGGAACCACATCACCGCGCCAAGAAAGTCGGCCGCGTCGCCACCAAGCGATAACGAGTAGGGCACCCGGCAGCGTCGCCGTCACGGTCTTTGTCAGCAGGGCGGCAACAAACCAGAGGATCGCAACCGCGTAGCGCGAGGGCCGTCGATCGTCCTCAAATCGCAACCAGGCGAGCGTTGCCGCGAGATAAAATACCGTCGAAAGCGTATTCTTTTGTTCCGAAATCCAAGCGACCGACTCGACGCACACCGGATGCAACGCGAAGACCAGCCCGGCCAGCAATGCGCCGGGAACCGACAAACGCCGTAGAACGACAACCAACAGACATGCGGACGTGGCATGCCATAGTACATTGATCAAATGATAGCCGAGGGTGGCGTCGCCCCAAAGCTGATGCTCGATCCAGAATGCCGAGTGGAGGAGCGGGTAATACTGCTGCGTCGTCCCGACCTCGAACCAGATTCGCAGGAGTCCAGACCAGGATTGCAGGACCGGTGCGGTGACGTGCCCGGCGTCGTCCCACAAGAAGTCTCCTTTCAGCGCAGGCAAATAGGCGACGAGGGTCACGAGCAGGCCTAGCGCAAACACAGCCAGAGGCGACCCGCGATTAGGCTCTGTCGCAGCCGCAGAAACCGCGTGGATGAGTGCGGGGCGTGTTGGTCGCTTCATCGTCAGTGAGGAGCTTAGGCCGCTGCATTGGTGCCGGGCAAGCGGTTTG